>Ga0308414_1000403_pt1 | contig 27663 bp, 20 predicted proteins | sample HotsprSampleOS50_FD_205667 | JGI IMG/M metagenome (GOLD analysis project Ga0308414, IMG submission 205667) | Hot spring phototrophic mat microbial communities from Octopus Spring, Yellowstone National Park, Wyoming, United States - 20090730_OS50 ...
GAAGTAGGTCAAGGTGTAATTGACCTGCGACGACAACAAAAATTGTCCATAATCCAGTCTCGTCATCTTGTGTCTCCTTTTTCTTGAAATCTACTGACTTTTAACCGTTTTGCGTAAGTCCTATTCTATAAACCTAAAACCTATGCCCACCATGTTTAGAGTGTCAGCCTTTCGGATAGTGATGCTTCTCTGTGTCTGTGTGTTGGCGTCATGCAAAAAAGACGAAGAAGGATTTGCGCCGTTTGAAGCAGGGCAACTCGGTGCACTAAGCACAGAAGAAAAAGCGCTAGCCCCAGCAGAAGGGAAACTGGAGGTGCTTGCCGCCACACCAAAGGGAGAAGTCAGCTCAATCAGCGAGGCACAGACCATTGCAGTCGTCTTTAATCAGCCGATGGTAGAGGTCAGTGAAGAAACGCAGGCAGAGAAAAGCACTGGACCACTGAGGTTTGAGCCAGAGGTCAAGGGCAAGTATCGATGGCTGGGTTCACGCACGCTCATTTTTTCGCCAAGCGATACGCTGAAGCTCGCCACAACCTTCAAGGTAACTGTGCCAAAAGGTCTGAAAGCCCTATCTGGCAAAGAGTTGCAAGAAAACTATGCCTTCGAATTTACCACGCTGCGTGTTGGGCTCGTGCGCATTGAGCCAACTTACGATGTCAGGTTGGAAGATGAAATTATACTTGGCTTCAATCAGTCTGTCACGCCAGATGTCGCCAAAAAAATCACGCTGAGAACGGAGAGCGGTAGTGAAGTCAAGTTCACGGTGCGGCAGCTATCACAAGCCGAGATGCAAAAGAAAATGCAGGACTATCGAGAAAGTCAGCGCTACGGACTTTTCTACATGCTGCGCGACTTTCGCGCAAGCGAAGTGCTCTGGCTAAAACCTGCCGCACTGCAGCCAAGCGAGAAATATGTGATAGAGTTCGAAAAATCAGCCGCAGAAAAGCAATCTTTCAGGTTTAAGACTTTCGAGAAATTTGATTTTATAGGCGACGCAGAGCAAAAGCTCCGACCGAATGAACCGCTCACTATAAGGTTTTCAAACCCTGTGTTGCGCAAAGAATTGCTCAAGCATCTGTCGCTCGGCGAAAAAATCGACTCCATGTATCTGCATAGCGATGACGACTACACCAGTTCCTACCATGACCTCTATTTGGGCTTCAAGCCAGCAACCGAATACACCATCACGATTTCAAAAGAGCTCTCTGACGAATTTGGCAACAAGCTCCCAGGAGAAGTGCGCATCAAGGTCAAGGTGGATGATTATCCAGAAAGCGTAAAGATTCCAACAGGTTACTTGGTCATAGAAAGTGACTTGCCCTTTCTTGAAGTGCGTGCAATGAATAGAGACCGCGCAGAGATTGAACTGGCAAAGATGTCTGAAGAAGACGTGATGAAAATCAACCCATACGCCTACTACGATGAGGAAAATAAGCCAATAAGCAAAGTGCTTGCAGGACTGAGCAGTTTCCCCATATCGTTTCAAAATCAGAAGAATCGGTTGAGTGTAGAGCCGGTAGATTTGCGCGGCGTGTTGCAAGGGAGCCCATCGGGATTTGTGTTCGCACAGATTAGAGCACCATACTACGACGAGGTCGATAAGAAAACGCGCTATTACTATCAGCGTGCCTTGATTCAAGTAACACCGTTTGCGGTAACTGCAAAGCATAGCGCGTCAGGTTCGCTGGTGATGGTAACACGGCTCAAAGACGCAAGTCCAGTGGCAGGCGCAACCGTGAAAGCCTACCTGCAAAACGGTTCAGTTGCTTGGAGAGGCACAACCAATGCACAAGGCGTCGCACAACTGCCAGAGTTAAAAGAAACCCCATACTACATTTTCGTTGAGCAAGGTAGCAATGTCGCCTACACCATGCAAGCGTTTTCGGAGGGAATCGAGCCCTATCGGTTCAACATATACAGTGGTGATAATGAGGTTTATGATTATGATGAAGAGGTATATGGTGAAGAGATAAGCAGAAGTAAAAAAGATACACGCACAGGTAGCATCTTCACAGAAAGGGGACTGTATCGTGCGGGCGAGACAGTCTATTTCAAGGGCATCGTGCGCGAATATCGAAATGGCAAATGGATAGTGCCAAAGCAACGCAATTACTACTTGCTCATCAAAAACAGTCGTGATGAAACCATACTCACTCGCAAGGTTGCGCTAAGCGCGGACTTTGGCGCATTTGATGACTCCGTAAAAATTGCATCAACCGCACCATTAGGCTACTACACGATTGCGCTCAAGGAAGATAGTGGCGAATCAATTTATCCCGCAGTGGTGAGAGGTAGCTTTCGTGTAGAAGCATATCGACCCGCAACCTTTAGCGTCAAGGTCAGTCCAGAGAAAAATCATGTCCTCAACGGCGAGGAAATCAGAGCCACAATTGAAGGACGCTATTTGTTTGGTGCGCCTATGGTGGGCGATAAGGTCAACTGGTCTATCCAACGACTGCCGATAGACTACATCACATTTGAAGGATTTGAAGGCTATGCCTTCGGCAAAACCGTGCGATACGATGAGCGAAACGAAGATGAAACAGGCTTCATTGTGGCGTCAGGTTCGGGCAACATTGACAATTTGGGACAATACAAGCTCACTCAAAAGCTCAACATTAAGTCATCAAAACCAGCAACGCTGACAATTGAAGCGACCGTAACCTCGCCATCGCGTCAGGCGATTGCCGAGCGTGCAAGTATCCGACTGCATCCAGCCGAGTTTTACATTGGCTTAAAGCCAAAGACCATATTTGCTAAGGAAAACGAGGCGTTGCCTGTGGAGGTCATCACGGTCTCGCACGAAGGCAAGCCACGCAGTGAAAAAGTCGTGGTAGAGCTGGTGCAGCGTCAGTGGGTATCGGCGAAGCGTGTAACCGTAGGCGGGCGCTTTGAGTGGGCATCAGAGCCAGTGGATTCGGTGATATTCAGGCAGGAAATTACCACGAAAGAAAAAGACCCCGTGACGGTATCCCTGCCAATTAAAGGTGCAGGCTTTTATCTGATTCGTGCCGAAGGCAAAGACAAAAATGGAAATAGCGCACGCAGTGAAACCTATTGCTATGCATCAGGTGTAAGCTACGCAGCGTGGGAGCGCCGAGATGATGACCGCATTGAGCTGATTGCCGATAAGAAAACCTATAAACCAAACGAGACAGCGACACTCTTTGTGCAATCGCCCTACGAGACGGCAACTGCCTTGTTGACCGTTGAGCGAGATGGCGTCTTGGAGTATCGCCAGTTCGAGCTCAAAGGCACGGCGCCATCGGTGCAACTGCCTATCAAGCCAGAGTATCTACCGAACGTGTTCGTGTCCGTGATTCTGCTCAAAGGCAGAACCGCGCCGCCCGGTCAGTTTAAGGATGGAGATTTTGGCAAACCGTCGTTCAAAATTGGATACACCGAACTGCAAATCGATGCTTCTTCCAAACGCTTGACAGTGGAAATTAAGCCCAACAAGAAAGAATTTCGTGTTGGCGAAAATGTTGAAGTCGAGCTGATGGTCAAAGATGCGCAAGGGCAGGGTGTGCGTTCGGAACTGACGCTTGCCGCTGTCGACGCCGGAGTCTTGAACCTGATTGGATACACATTCCCAAACATCTTCGAGGAGTTTTATGCCAAGCGTGGGCTGGCGGTGCAAACGTCGGTCAATGTGGTGCATCTGATAGACCAGCGCAATTATGGCAACAAAGGCGAAACTCGCGGCGGCGACAAAGGCGGTGATGGCACGGGCGGATTTCTTTTCCGTAAAGATTTTCGAGTAACGCCCTACTGGAATCCAAAAATTCTCACCGATGCAAATGGCAAAGCCAAAATTAGCTTCAAACTGCCCGATAACTTAAGCACCTTTCGGCTGATGGCATTTGCGCAGACAGTGGACATGTTCGGCAAGGCGCAAGCCGATATTCTGACCACGCAACCGCTGGCAATGACTGCCGCGCTACCACGCTTTGTGCGCATCGGCGATAAGTTTGAAGCCGGCGTGGTGGTGACCAACAACACAGACCAAAAGACAACCGTCACCATATCTGCTGCCGTGCAAGGCTTGAAGTTTGTCGGAGAAGGCAAAGAAAAACTCACGCTGGAGCCGCATGCCTCCAAAGAAGCGCGCTTTCGTTATGAAGCGGAAGTGGAAGGCACTGCCACATTCGGATTTACTGCAGAAAGCGATGCTGGCTATCGTGATGCACTCAAAATTTCTATTCCCGTGCAAACGCCTTACATCAAAGAAACACTTGCACTCGTTGGTTCAACGGAAAGCACACAAACCGAAATTGTCAAAATCCCAAAAGCCATTTACCCGAATGTGGGAGAGATTTCCGTGCAAACGTCTTCAACGGCGCTGGTCGGACTGCGCGAAGCCGTCAGATACGTCTTCGAGTATCCCTACGGCTGTTTGGAGCAACGCACATCGGGCATTTTGCCTTACTTGGTCGCAAATGACTTAATCGAGACCTTTGAGCTAAAAACCAAAGCCGATACGGCGCAAGGCGGATACAAAGCCGTTGTCGAAAAAACGCTGGCAGAGTTTGAAAAATATCGTGTCCCATCAGGCGGATTTAGCTACTGGCCTCAACTGCAACAGCCTAACGACTATGTTTCGGTATATGCAACATATACGCTCACGCTGGCAAAGCTCAACGGCTTCAAGGTCGAAGCGGCTTTGCATCAGCACGGCGTAGAGTATCTAAAACGCATCTTGCGCTACACCGATGAGACATACTTTGGCTACTACTCCACAAGCATTGTGAAAGCCCTTGCGCTCTACACACTGGCGCTCAACGGTGAATTCGATAACTCCATAGCAGAAAAGCTCTATCAAGAGCGAGCCAAACTGCCGCTGGAAGCCAAAGCGTATCTGCTGCGTGCCTTGGCACAGCAGTCCGCCTCACCAGTTTTAGCCAGCGTCGGGAGTGTAGGTGCCGCCAACAACCGTCGTGAAATGCGTATCAACGAACTTTCACGCGAGATGATGAACCTCGTAAAGGTGCAAAACGCCACCGCACACTTTGAAGATGGTGCAAAAGAAAACTGGGTATGGACCTTCAGCTCACCTGTAAAAATTACGGCGGCTGTGCTTCAAGCCTTGCTGGAAGCCAATCAGGACAAGGAGCTGGCAGAGAAAGTCGTAACATGGCTACTGCAATCGCAACGCAACGGTCGATGGGCAAACACTCAAGAAAATATCTTTGTGCTGCAAGCTCTCAATACATACTTTCGCAGGTATGAAAGTGAGACGCCTGATTTCAGGGCGAAAGTAACACTGGCGGCAAAAACTTTGGTTGAAGAAACCTTCAAAGGTCGCTCGCTGAAGGCAAAGGTGGTGTCAGAAAGCCTTGACAAATTTGCCAAAGGTGATGCGCTGGCGCTGACCATAAGCAAAGAAGGGCAAGGTAAGCTCTACTACGGCGCACGGCTGTCTTACTATCCGACCTACGCCCTCAGAGCAAGAGATAATGGCATCGCATTGCTCAAAAAAATTGAGCCGCTCTCGGCGTCAAAAAGTGGCAAAGGCGAAGTGGTGGCAGGCGACCTGGTCAAAGTAACTTTGCAAATTGCAGTGCCTGAAGAAATGCACTTTGTTGCCGTCAATGACCCACTTGCGGCAGGACTTGAAGCCATCAATCCAAGTTTGAGAACAGCGCCGACATTGCCAGACGAAAGCGAGTATGAAGACGAGGGCAATGGCAGGGAGCAGGATGAGATATGGCAACACAGCTTTGATTTTATTGAATTGCGAGACGACCGTGTAACGCTTTTTGCACAGCGACTACCAGCGGGTTTGCATACTTTCACTTACTATGCGCGTGCGACGACATACGGCAATTTTGTCATGCCGCCCAGCTATGGTGAAAAAATGTATGAGCCTGAAGTGTATGGAAGAACGGGCACAACACGCCTGCGCGTGGTGGCAAAGTAGCAAGTGTTGCAAATTGCATGAGAACCTAATTAGGTCGTGTTGACAAAGGTGTTGCAGCACTGTGCCGCACTCGTCTGTTGTCGTTATATTGCAAAACACAGATGTTCTGCGCAATTTTTTGTTATTCCGAACGCAGTGAGGAATCCAGTGTGGAAGCTTCACTTCGCTACGCTTCGTTCAGCATGACAGGTTGGTCATTCCAAGCACTTTTTGTGGTCATTCCGAGTGCAGCGAGGAATCCATGATGGATGCTTCACTTTGCTCAGCATGACAACGCATCTGCAAGACATCGGGGCATAAGTCGATTCAATTCGTGTAACTAAAAATCTCACTGCATTGAAGATGTACAAACTGCTCTCAGTGCTGCTGCTGATAGGACTGGCAAATTACGCACTTGCACAGCCGATTGGTTCAGGACAGGCGTCATTGCGTTTCTTTGGCAATGGCGCTAATGATATCGACCGTGTCAAAATTCCTTTGCTCAATCCGCCACCAAATGGCACATCGCTGCCAATTAACGTGGGAAATAACTTTACCGTAGAGTTTTGGATACGTGCCAATGCCGCTGAAAATACTGGGATTGTCTACAACACCAACGACGGTGACGGCTGGATTACGGGCAACACGATTTTTGACCGCGACATCATTAGTAGTCCTGACAATGGAGACTTTGGCATTTCAATTGGTCGACCCACGCCGTCATCGCCGAGCCGTGTGGTAGCATTCGGATGTGCAGTGGGCAGTACGGGCAGAACAATTATCGGTGCCACAAATGTCGCCGATGGCAATTGGCATCACATTGCGGTAACCAAAAGCGGCAGCACAATCCGAATTTTTGTCGATGGCAACATTGATGCCACAGCAACCGATGCGCCAGCAGGAAGTATTGCCTATAATCCCTCTCGGTCGCTTTCGTCACGCACGCCCAACCCGCCTGTATTTCCAACCAATACATGGGATAATGAGCCTTACATCGTCTTAGGTGCAGAAAAACATGACTATGACCAATACATAGGTGCGTCGCCGGGGCAGTATCTGTCTTACAGCGGCTTTCTGGATGAGCTTCGCATTTCAAATGTGGTGCGCTACACAGGTGCCTTTACGCCACCGACAGCACCATTTTCATCCGATATCAATACCGTTGGACTTTATCACTTCGATGAAGGCACGGGAACCACGCTCACCAATGCCATATCCACGCTAAGCAATGGTATTATCAATGTAGGTGGCTCGCCAGCAGGGCCAGTGTGGTCGAGCGAATCGCCATTTGGCGCAAATGCCGCCGCCGCCAGTGTCTTGCGTAGCGTAAGCAACGCCAGCACAACTGTGGACTTTAATGATGTGGGGCAAACCACGGGCGTGCGAATTGATTTCACGGGCGCAAGCGGTTCAGGCACAGTGCGCGTGCAACGCTTTGAAAATGCACCCCGCACACCCATCGGCATCAGCGGCAACGTCAGTCAATATCGCTGGATAATTATCAGCACTGGCTCATTTACCTTTTCATCGGCAATCCTACGCTTCCGAGTCAGTGAAATTCCAAACAATGGTATCATCAATCAAAGTACGGTCGATATCTACCGACGCTTTACACCAGACCACGGCAGTTTTGCGCTGCTCACCATGCTTGCCCCATCAGGTGGCGACTTGCGTGCAAGCACAACCGCTTTCAGCGAATTTGCTTTCGGCTCTGGCGACAATCCCTTGCCCGTGGAGTTAGTTGCCTTTTCCGCACAAGCCCAACCAAACGGTATTAGGCTGCTATGGCAAACCGCATCCGAAAAAAATAATGCAGGCTTTGAAATCAAGCGGAAGGAAAACGTAGAAAAGCAGGACTGGCAAACTGTCGCCTCGTATCGATTCTTGCCTGACCTACGTGGCAGGGGCACAACCGCTCATCAAACCGCATACACGTTTCTTGACGAAAATGTCGAAGCTGGCAAAACTTACATCTACGCCCTGCGCTCGGTCGACTATGACGGCACGACGCACGACTATCCGCAAATCGTAACGGCAGAAGCGCAACTCTCAATGCAAAACAAAGTGTATGACTATGCGCTCATGCAAAACTACCCTAATCCGTTCAATCCCTCAACGGTGATTCGCTTTACGATGAAAGAAGCAGGCAGTGCAGAACTGGTCATCACCGATGTGCTGGGGCGTCAAGTCTATGCAGACAAAGTCGCTGCAAGAGCGGGTGAGAATATCTACCGATTCAATGCGGCAAACCTAAGCAGCGGCGTATATTTCTACACACTGCGCGCAAAGACTTTTGTGCAAACACGCAAAATGCTACTGGCTAAGTAACACGGCAAAAGCAAACTTCATCACCTTGCAAAAGGCAAGACCTGCACACATAACCTTAACAAAAAGCCAACACCTGCTATGCAACGCAAACTCTATGCACTTGCTCTATGCGCCTTGATGCCATTTTTTGGCTTGAGCGCGCAAGAGGCAGAACCGCTGCCGTTTTACCCGAATGCGAACTATGATGCATCCGTGCCAACGCCGGAAGCAGTCTTAGGCTATCCGCTGGGCTCGCAAGCGACACGCCATGCCGATGTGCTACGCTACTTTCAGACGCTGGCAGAAAAATCGCCGCTGGTAAGAGTCGAGACCTTCGGTGAGACGTTTGAAAAACGCAAGATGATTTATGCCATCATCTCGTCGCGTGAAAACTTGGCGCGCCTGCGTGAAATCCAAGCTGACATGGATAGGCTCGCCGCAGCGAAACTCTCTGACGCTGAAGCCAACGCACTGGCACAGCGACTTCCCGCAATTGTTTGGCTGGCTTACACCGTGCATGGCAATGAACTCTCTGGCTCCGACGCCGCCATGCAAGTTGCCTATCATCTTGCCGCAGGCAGAGACGAGGCAACCGAAAAACTGCGCCGAGAACTCATCGTGCTGATTGAACCCGTAGAAAATCCTGACGGCAGAGAACGCGCCATTCAGCAATTTGTGCAGTGGTCGGGCGCAGTGCCTAACCCAGATGCGCAAAGTTTGAATCACACGGGCACGGCGCCAAGCGGTCGATACAATCACTACCTGTTTGACATGAACCGCGATTGGTTAGCACTGATTGCGCCAGAAAGTCAAGCGCGTATCAAGGCAATTCAGACATGGCATCCGCAACTTGTGGTCGATGCCCACGAGATGGGGGCATATCAGACCTACTATTTCAACCCGCCAGATGAGCCGCTCAACCGCAATATCTCCGACATCACCAAAAAATGGTGGAAAATTTTTGGCACAGAACAAGCCAAAGCCTTTGACCGCTACGGCTGGAGCTACTTTACACGCGAGATATTCGATGAGTGGTATGCGGGATATGGTTCGTCGTATTCGCTCTACATCGGTGCCGTCGGCATTCTCTATGAACAGGCGGCGACGCAAGGCTCAGTTATCAAGCGACCCGATGGCTCCATCCTTTCGTATCGCGATGCGGTGCATCATCACTTTGTCAGTTCAATTGCAAATTTGACCACGGCGGCAAACAATCGTGAAGCCTTGCTCAAAGATTTTTATCGCTTGCGAAAAGAAGGCGGCGATGTTGGCAGAGCGGGTGAACCGAAAGTCTTTCTGATTGCCCCAACTGCGCAGCGCACGCGCTTTGAGCGATTCTTAGAAAAACTCTTGATGCACAAAATTGAAGTAGATGTGGCAGAAAAAGAATTTTCGGTCAGTGCTGTCGATTACTGGAGCGGTAAAGAATCAGTACGCAAATTGCCACAAGGCACGCTGATTGTGCGATTGGCGCAGCCGAATGGCAGATTAGCCAAAGTCATGATGGAATTTGACCCGCGCATGCCGCTGTCGTTTTTGCAAGAAGAGCGACGCGAGCTGGAAAAACATGGCTCGTCTAAAATCTACGATGTTACAAGCTGGTCAATGCCGATTGCCTTTGGGCTGGAGTGTTACTGGAGTCGCACCGTGCCAAGCGTGAGCACAAAGCCAGCGACCACTCCCACAGCGCCGCAAGGAAAGGTTGAAAACCCCGAAGCCAAGTATGGATTTCTCTTAGATGCCACCGATGAGCGCGCCATGTATGCACTTTCGCTGATGCTGGCAAAGAATTGCAAAGTCTATGCTGCCCAAAAACCCTTTGAAATTGAAGGACGTGCCTACTCACGAGGGACTTTGCTGCTGCGCAATCTTGAAAATGGTAAAGACCTTGTCTCCACGCTGTCGCAAATTGCCAAAGAGGCGGGCGTCGTCATCTACGGCGTGAGCACAGCACTGTCAAGCAAAGGACCAGACTTAGGTGGCAATGAATTCGTCTTGCTGACGACCCCAAGGATTGCGCTGGTAGTAGGCGATGGCGTTGAGCCTACAAGCATTGCGCCCCTGTGGCATCTCTTAGATGCACGCTTCAAGCAACGCATTACGCTGCTCAACCTAAGCAACATGGCAAACTACGACTTGCGGCGCTACAATATCATCATTTTACCAAGCGGAAATTATCAAAACACCTTAGCTGGCAAAGCCTTGAAAAACCTGCGCACTTGGGTCGAGCAGGGTGGCACACTCATCGCCATCGAAGATGCCGCAGCCTTCTTGGCAGATACAGCCAGAGCATTTGTGAGCGCAAGACTGCGCAGTCAAGCTCTCAAAGAGCTTGCCAGTTACGAGACCGCATTAAAGTTGGAAGAAGGCATTACAAAAAAGTTGGACAGCTTGGAAATTTGGGAGTCGAAAAAAAGGGAAGTTGAAAAGCCCAGCACAAAAGAGGAAAAAGCAAAGAAGGAAGATGAAGAGAGCTTGAAAATCGAGCAGCAGCGTATAGAGTTGTTCATGCCGCGCGGCGCAATGCTAGCAGTCAATCTTGATGAAGAGCATTGGCTCTGTTTTGGCACTGGTGAAAAAGTTGCTGCAACGGTCTTTACGCCGCACATTTACCTTTCTAAATCGCCAGTGGAAACCCCAGCACGATTTGCTGACACCGAAAATCTGCGTGTAGCAGGCTTGCTTTGGCAAGAAGCACGTGCAGGCTGGGCAAAATCAGCATACTTGATGCGAGAAGCTGTAGGCAAAGGACAAGTTATCTTATTTGCAGGTGAGCCAAATTTCAGAGCGTATCATCACGCCACAGAGCGATTGCTACTCAATGCCATTTACTACGGTGTAGGCTTTGGCACGCAAAGAAGCGTCGAGTGGTAAAAAACATGTGCGCAATTAGACAAAGCGTTCGTGACCTTTGACGCGATAGCCACGCAGAAAATCGGAGGCGCGCATGCGTTTTTTGCCTTCAATCTGCAAGGAAAGAATTTCAAGCAGTCCTTCGGCGCAGGAAACATACAGCGCATCGCGACTGATATGCCACTTGCCTGCATCACCTGCGCCCGTGGGTTCAATAACCTTTGAGCGATAGATTTTGACCACCTTGTCTTCAAAGGTTGTCCATGCAGCAGGGCGCTCCGAGAGCCCACACACAAATTGATGCACAGCTGTAGCTGGCAGATTCCAGTTGATTTGCGTGTTTTCTTTTGTCAGTTTTGGCGCCTTAGTGGCAAGGGAGTCATCTTGCGCAATAGGAACAACTGCATCGCGACGGATAAGGTCAAGCGTTTCCACCACCGCTTCAGCACCCAGCACAGAAAGCCGTGCGGCAAGCTCTGTGGCAACTTCATCTGGAAAAATCTCCAGACGCTTCTGCACAATCATCTGACCTGTGTCGACTTTTTCTTGCAAGAAAAAGGTAGTTACGCCAGTCTCTTTCTCACCATTGATGATAGCCCAGTTAATCGGCGCCGCACCGCGATACTTGGGTAAGAGCGACGCATGGAGATTAAAAATGCCTTTGGGCGCAATCGAGAAAATGCGGGCGGGCAAAATGCGAAATGCCACAACCACCATCACATCAGGGGCGGCCTGACGCAAAGCACAGTCAAAGTCTGGATTGTGAAGGTCTTCAATCTCCAATACAGGCAAGCCAAGCTCAAGTGCAGTTTTTTTGACAGGTGTAGGTTCAGGTTCACTGCGGGCACTTTGGCGCGGTTTGTCGGGACTGGTAACGACCAGCGCCACCTCGTAGCCTGACGCCACCACTTTCCGAAGTGAGGGCACGGCAAACTCCGGCGTCCCCATAAACACAATGCGAAGACTCATCGAGCAAAACAAATGATGATTCGGAACGGAATACTCCAACCATGACAAGAGCCCGAGTGTAACCAAAGCATCCCTTACGCTGATAGACAGGCGTTACTTTTCAGCAAGCAGATACTGCGCTTCCACTTCACCACGCCGAATGGCTTCCAACTCGGCTTTATGCTCACGGCGAAGTTGAGGCGGAAGTTTCTCGACAAAAAGCTCACCGTTGAGATGGTCAAGCTCATGTTGAATGACGCGCGACATAAGTCCGCCAATACGCTCAACATGTTCCACAAAGTTGTCATCGCGATACTTGAGGGTGATATACTCTGGGCGCACGACCACTTCACGCACACCGGGCATGGAAAGACAGCCTTCTTCCATTTCAATCTCGCCTTCGGTCTGCAAAATCTGGGGATTGATGATAACCATTGGCTTGGTGTGCTTATACTTTTCAATCATCGAGATGTCGGCAACCAGCAGACGAATGGATTTACCAACCTGCGGTGCTGCAAGACCAATCCCCTCGGCTTGATACATGGTCTCAAACATATCATCAATCAGCACCTTAATCTCCTCGCTGACGCCCTTGAGTGGTTTAGCGACTTTTTTCAAGACCTCATGCCCGTAAGTGTAAATCGGTAAAATTGCCATAGCGCTTATGCAAATTTGAAGTGATGTAAAAGTTTCAAAGTGAAAAATCTATAAAACCCCGAGAACATAACGAAACCCAATTTACTTGGCTCGAGACGCTCGATGTTCCACAACAAAGTGAGAAGGGCTGAACGTTGCTTGAAAAAGCATCAAGCGTTTGACGCAACAAATCCGAAAGCAAACCAGTGCAAAATGTCAGTCAAAGCAAGTTGCTAAGTTCGCCTAAGTTGAGATTAAGGTCTTTGCGTTCAATGCCAAAAGCCTGACAGAGTTCATCGATTTTTTCATCTAATTTCATCAGGGTCAGCCCAAGTCGTTCGATTTCTTCGTCGGTCAGCGAGCCTGACTCCATGCGGCGCAGGGCTTGCTTTTCCAGCACTTGCCGCAAAATGTCAATGAGTGTGAGCACAAGCTGACCCAAACCTTGATGCACCGTCTCGGGCTCTAAGTTAAGGTGTTTGGGCAAAGGGCTTGAAGATGCGCCGGGTGTGTTGCAATTGGCTAAAATTTGTTCAGATGAAATATCTCTAATCATGGCGGTTGTGGATTGATGATGCAAGCAGTTACGATGTTTGGGAAGGTAGTGCAGGTTTATTCCTTAGTTTTTGAATGGCATCGAGCGAGCCGATGAGAATTTTGAGGTCGATATATGCCAAATCAATGCCGGCGACAGAAATAAAGATGTCGCCACTGATGACCACGCCTTTGTCTAAAATGCGGTCTAAAAGGTCAGCCAGCGTAACTTGTTTGTTGGTGTTCATGATGGAAGCGTTTGTGTGGATTTTGGAAAGGTGCAAAAGTTATAGGCAGCCCATGCGCCGCTATGCTCAAGCGTGAGCCCTGTTGTGCGAAGCTCGGACGCAAGGCGATGAACTTCTTCAAGAAAGAAACTCGTCTGAGAGGAGTCAATCAGCAAAGCCGCATTGAGAATCATCTCATCGTCGCGTTCGGTAACTTCTTTGGGCAGCGGCGGGTTCACTTTGAGCTCAAGGGCAAAAGGTTGCAGGCGCTGCAGCACCTGCTGTGTGGCGGCATGTTGGCGTAAAGAGAGCAGTTCTGCAAGGACTTCTTGGCGCCGTTTTTTGAGCAGAAAGGCTTTGCCTGCCGAAGCCTGCGCAATTTCGCTGTCGAGGGCACAAATGGCAGGGTCATTGACGAGAGCTTGGCGAAAAAGTTCAGGGTGAGTGTAAAGTTTGATGCCCCATTCTTCTTTGCCACGAAGTTTTTGAGCGAGCGCAAAGAGTGCATCATAATTTTGCTCGATAAATGCCACGGCAGCAGATTCGGAATAAAACAGCGTAGGGAAGCGGCAGGGCAAAACGGTCGAAGCCTGCATTAGGCTATCGATGATGCGTTCATGTTTTCTGGCATAGCGCTCTACCCAAGCAAGGTCGCGAAAATTTTTTTGCAAAGCATCGGCGCTGAATTCTGTCGCAGGGACATCTGCGACCGTAGCAAAAAGTGAGCGCACAGCAATCGTGCGTGTCTCGGCTAAAGCTACAGGTGAATCTGTTACAGCGTAGAGATAAATCAGGTCGTCGCTCATCGTTTTCGGGCTCGTTCAAGTTGGGCAAGCAATTCAGCTTCTTGACGAGTGTATTCCTGCTCGTCAATTTCATCCATTTCAAACTTGAACTGAAGTTCCATCAGCTTTTCTTGGATTTTGTCAGCGTCGCTGGTTTCTTTTTGAATTTGCTGGTCAATAGCTTCTGCAATCCCCTTGAGCGCTGAAAAGGGCAGAAGCAGCAAGTCGTCAATGAGAAACATGGTCAAGGCTCCTTTGGAAGAGTGAGCGAAAGTGTCATGCGCGAAAAGTTATACGGTGGCACGTGACCCACGTATTTGAATTTAATTTTTGGCTCAAACATTTGACCAATCTCCTCTACATGCTTGTCGAATTCTGCTTCCATTTGAGCGTCAATCAAGAAGGCGGCGTTGAGTAGCATGCGCTCGCCGATAAGTTTGTTTTCGACGGTCTCAAGCGCAAGTGGGCGCAGGCGTGAAAGGATTTGCGTGCGGTATTTTTGCTTTTCAGCCTCGAGCGCTGCTTCAAGCATTTTGCCGATTTCAATAAGGGCGGATTGCGAGGCACCGGTGCGCTCAATTTCAGCTTTCTTGCGCTGAATAAGCTCACTTTGCTGGGCAATATCTTGAAGGATATTGTCGTGGAAAATTGCCTTCAAGCCAAGTTCTTTTTTGCCGCGCAAGTGCTCAAGCATGGTGCGAAAGCGTTCATACTCTTGCTCAAGAAGCGCAAGCACAGCGGTTTCACTTTCGGCAATGGTTGAAAACTGCATAGGCAGAAGCGTGTAGAACTTGAGCAGAATCTCAAGCGTGCGTTCATGCGTGAGCAGATTGCTGCGCGAAAGCGAATAGGGTTCGGTTGGAGAAGCGCTGACAAAAGCGCCAATATCGCGGTAGGGAAGCAGATAGACATCATCGCCGCGTCCGCCAATGCCGATAGGTCCGAGCGAAGTTGGCGGCAGTTCATGAGAGGCATTGGGCGAAGCAAGGAGCACAATAGCGTAGAGATACCGACCGTTCATCTGTGCAGAAGTTTAATCGTGATGGAAAGTTTTGGCGTGTGTCATAAGCTGCGCAATAGAGCGCTTAAAGTCAGGTTCAGAGACACCTTTATCGGTGATGATAGCCGAAATGAGCGATGCGGGTGTTACATCAAAGGCATAGTTCAGAACTGGCGTCTTGGGCGGAGCAAGATTGCGTCCGTAGACGGTCAGAAGTTCTGATGCGGCGCGCTGCTCGATGACAATCTCATTGCCGTTGGCAAGGGAAGTATCAAAGGTTGAAAGCGGGGCGGCAATGTAGAGCCTTCTGCGATGAAAGGCGGCATTGACGGCGTGCGTGTAGGTGCCGATTTTGTTTGCCGTGTCGCCGTTGGCGGCAATGCGGTCGGCGCCGGTGATGACAAAATCAATCATCTGACGCTGAAAGAGAAATCCAGCCGAAGAATCCGATATAGCCTGATACGGAATTTCTTCTTTTTCAAGTTCAAAGCAGGTGAGGCGCAAGCCTTGCAGAAGCGGTCGTGTTTCGGAGACATAGACCTTTTCGATTAGGCCTTCAAGATAGGCTTGCTTGATGACGCCAAGAGCGGTGCCAATGCCGCCTGTGGCAAGTGTGCCCGTGTTGCAGTGTGTGAGCACGGTCAGGCGCTGATACTGCAGAACATGGGCAAAATCGCGTCGGAGCAGCTCGACGCCGTGGCGAGCAATGTTGGCACAGTTTTGAATTTCCTCTTGATGAATGGCTTTGGCTTCTTCGGTCAGGGCATCAACGATGGCGGGAATATCGGATTGATCAAATACCTGTTGAAAAGCCGCGCGCAAGCGTGCGGTTGCCCAAAAAAGATTTACTGCTGTGGGACGAGAGGCATCGAGTTCGGCAAGGGCACGATAAAAGTGCTTTTTCAAGCCACTTTTTTTGCCTTTGTAAGCAGCAAGGGCAAGCACACCGCCGTAGCCGGCAGCAATGCCAATGAGCGGCGCGCCACGAATCGCTAAAGTTTTGATGGCTTCAATCACCTTGCGATAGTCTTTCGTATGAACATAGACTTCTTTGAGCGGTAAAAATCGCTGGTCAAGATACTTTAGCCGGCGATGCTCAAAGGAAATAACCTCAATCATGGTTCGTAGCCCCTTGTTTTACAGAGCAAAATTATCTGCAATGTGCAACCCAGGAGACACTTTGCAAAGCGCTCCGTGAAAAGACGCCAATTTTAAGCGTTTTACGGCAAGGGAGAAAATCCTTGATACAGGTGCCTTGTGGTTGGGTGCCCATTAAAATTGAGTGAATGAACGCTCAAAACAAGAAGTGCGCAGAATATCGTCTTCGGCGATGTGGCAAAAGAGACGGGCGCAACAGTGCAGCAGAGTCTGCACGTGATGTGAGCAAAGGCGGGATATTGCGCTGCGCGCACCGAAGTAAGCATTAAGGGCGGCTATTTACCAGCACGAAGCAGCGGAGCGGTAACGCGCTTAATTGTTTCCCACTCAAAGCCGCGGCGCAAAAGAAAGTCAAAGAGTTTGCGGCGGCGTTTTTGGGCGTCAGGCTCTTTTTGCAAGGACTTCCACTTTTTTTCGGCAGCTGTGCGGCAGAGTGTGTCCGCCTGAAGGTCGGCTTGTGTCAGGGCGTGCTGTGCGGTTTGGCGAGAGACCCCCTTCTGATGGAGTTCCACTTGAAGTTTGCGCACGCCCAAAGGTGTTTGGCGAAGGCGTTTTTGGATGAAGGATTGAGCGAAGGCTTGGTCGTTAATGAAGCCGTGTTGTTCGGCTTGGGCTAAGGCAAGGTCGATGATGTCTTTGGAGAATCCTTTGCGCTGGAGTTTTTGTGCAAGTTCTTTGCGGCTGTGGGCGCGGCGCGAAAGGGCGGCGTAAATTGCCATCTTGGCATCATCCAAAGCGGCGGCGGCGCGTAGGGCATCGAGTTCTTGCGCAGTCAACACTTTGCCGACCTTCAAGCCCAGAGAAGTTGAAAGTGTAAGCGAAAGCGAAAAACTGTAGTGGCCATCTATGAAGACAGAGACACGCTCGGGCGGGCGCGTGCGAATAGGCAGCGAAGTAATGGTCATATTCCACTGTGAGTTGCTTGACTTCAAGGCAGGGGCAAAATACCAAGAATTTGTCCGAAAAGTCGATTTGGTCGATTTGAATTTTGATAGCCTGAAAACGCTTGTAAATACAAGGGTTAGCGGCGCACTGGGGTAGGCGGCAAGATGGGTAGAAAGGGGGATTTTTTGTTGGCAACAGAGAAAAAGAACGGCTAACTTATTTCTGAAAAATCGCTTGGGCAAGCCGCCATGTAGGGTTGCCCGCCGATGAGGAGCAAGAAGTAAAAGCGCGTATCGGAGCAACGCTTGACGCGCAAAAAAACATTCAACTGCCAGAGAGAGAGTAGAAGTATGAGAGTGATTACCTTTACCGGCAAAGGCGGCGTAGGGAAGACCAGCGTGGCAGCCGCTACGGCATTGCGCCTATCTGAACTTGGCTTGAGGACATTGATTATGTCGACGGACCCTGCACACAGCTTGTCGGATTCCTACGATATGTCACTGTCTTCAGAAGTCAAGCGCATACGCGAAAACCTCTATGCCATTGAAGTCAATGCGTATGTCGACCTCAAAGATAACTGGGAGATTGTCCAGCAGTATTTTGCAGGGGTGCTGATGGCGCAGGGCGCGCAAGGCATCATGGTCGATGAAATGACCATCTTGCCGGGCATGGAAGAGCTTTTTTCGCTCATGCGAGTCAAGCGCTATAAGCAATCGGGCAAGTATGATGCGCTGATTTTAGACACCGCGCCCACTGGCGAAACGCTTCGGCTGCTATCCTTACCTGAAATGCTGACTTGGGGCGTCAAGGCGGCAAGGCTGGTAGAAAAGTTTGTGCTCAAACCGGTGGCTCGCCCGCTGGCAAAGATGTCCGATAAACTTCAAGCCTACGTGCCAAAAGAAGAAGTCATGCAGACCGTAGACCGCATGTTTGAAGAGCTGGAGAGCATCAAAGGCATTCTCTCTGACCCCAAGACGGCATCGGTGCGGCTGGTGATGAATGCCGAGAAAATGGTCATCAAAGAAACCATGCGGGCGCTCACGTATCTGAATTTGTATGGCTTCAAGGTCGATATGGTGATTGTCAATAAGTTGCTCGATGAGCGTGAAAACAGCGGTTACCTTGAAAAGTGGAAGGGCGTGCAGCAGCGATACCTACGCGAAATTGACGAAGCCTTTTCACCTTTGCCGATACGCAAAGCCAAACTCTATGACGATGAAGTGGTCGGGCTGAAAGCCTTAGAACGATTGGCAACCGACATTTACGGGGAGCAAAATCCAGCTGAAATGATGTATTGTGAATCGCCCATTCGTTTTGAACGCAACGGCGATACCTGCGAGGTGATGCTCAAACTGCCCTTTGCAAACCCAGAAGAGATTGAGAGTTGGGTATCAGGGGATGAACTCTTCATTCAGTTAGGTAATCAGCGCAAGGTGCTGACTCTGCCGATTGCCCTAACTGGCGTGGAGCCCGGAGAGGCTTCCATGCGCGACAAATGGCTCGTGATTCCCTTTGTGACCCACGCTATGGCTCAAAGCAATGGGAACGAAATTCAATCACTGAGCAATGCCATATAGGCAAATGCCGTGAACGGGCAAACTTTAAACAACTTTCAAAAAGGAGAACCAAGCCATGACAGAATCATATCAAAAACTGCGTGAAGAATTCAAGCAAATGGATTTAGCCAATCGCGTGGCATTTCTGGCGGAGGCAAGCGTACTGACCGTGCAGTCAGGGATTGTGGGCACACTGAATCTGATTGGCGATGTGGTAGAAGGCGCATCAAATGTGGTCGGTTCAGTGGCGCAGAACTTCGGTGTGGCGGGCGGTACGGCCTCTGATGCCGCTTCACAGACCGTGAATCGTGTGGTGATTACGGTCAAAGATGCCACGAAAGCGGCAGGCACCGTCGTCAAAGATGTGGCAAAGAGCGTCGATGCCGTGACCATTGATGTAGCAAAAACGGTCGGTGATGTGGCCACGAAAGCCACCGAAGTAACCGCCAATGTGGTGGAGAGCGTGCAGAAGACCGTCTCGCAAGCCACCAAGAAAGAGGAGCCAAAGGACGATAAGCCAAAAGGCGATAAGCCCAAAACCTAAGGAAAACTTTTAGAACGAAACAAGAAAGGAAAGTGAAAACTATGGCGTTAGACAAAGGCAAGTTCGAGCAAGAGTTCAAGAAAATGGACCTTGCTGAACAAGCAACGTTTCTGGTTCTCGGTGCAATTGACACCGTGTTTCACACGCTGACGAACACTTTTCAAGCCATTGCCGACACAAGCTACGGCTTTGCCGATTTTACACGTCCCGGCGCAAGTGAAAAGCTGGGAGCAAAGTCGCTCGATGCCATTTTGGGTCTGAATGTGCGCACCGATAAAGTGGTTCGTCCAAACGACGCATCGCAGACCGAGAAGAAATCCGGAGCAATTCCGGTCAGACCTGCACCAAAAGCTGCAAAATCGGAAGCAGGCAATGGTGAGGGCACATAGGATGTCGGTTGTGTAGTATCTGTTCTTTCTCATTCGGTAGAATTCTACTAACCAATCTTTTAGGAGGAAACAAACTATGCCAGCAGGTGGAGGCGGCGTCATTACTGATGTGCTTATCAGCATTGGACGCATCTCGGAGTACATGTTCGAAGGGCACTGGTACACCGGCGGTCAAATTTTTGATGCGCTGGCAAAGGGTACCTTGCGCCTGAATCAGAACCTTTATGGCGGTCTTACAGGCGGAAGCGGCGCCTTGCGTGGCTCTTCGCCATTTGCACAATCGGGTGCAACCGCAGCACGTGATAAAGAAATCACGGAACGCTTTGGCAAGTAAGCCAAGCAACAGTGCAAGCGGCGGCGGTGCGAAAGCAAAACTAAAAGCCGTACAGTCGGGTCGCACCCCGCCGATTTGCCAAACAGGGCATCGGCGGTTCTGCCAAAAGGGTTGCGCGGTCAGCGCCGATGATGCGTGTCAAGAGCTAAGCAAAGCGCGCTTGGCTACAACCACAAATGTAGTAAGGAGTAACTATGAACGAAGTCAGTCTCTACGCCGCAAGGCATACCGACGCCGCCCATATCAAAGAGTTTTTTACAAAGAAACTCCTGCGCCCGGCTGAAGAGCCGATTGCCTTTTTCGATGGCATTTTTTACGAAGCCAAAAATGAACGCGTTGGCGGACTGTCTTTTCATGACTACCTCATTTTCTCCAATAAATCCATCTATCTCTGGGCACGCGGCATCAGTAAAGACTATCTGGACCGCTTCAACTTAGGGGCTGTCTCGATTGCTGCACGCGAAAAAGACCAAGACTTTGCCACACTCAATTTCACGATTGAACGCGAGGGCAAAGACCCGATTTACCTGATTTTTGATTTTGTCCCGCTAAGCGAAGTCAAAAAGCTGATGCTCCTGCATGTGTCGCTCGAAAGCGACATTGAAAGTGCCTTAGGCAAGCACTACTTGGGCGAAATTCCCGACCAGCTGGCAGCACAGCTCTTGGAGCATGCGAAGAGCATTGTGGAAATGAAACCGTTCCCACTGGTAGAGCCTGAGCCCGAACCTGAACTGCCGCCATTTCCAGCCATGATGTCGAACTTCACGCGCATTTATGGCGACAATTTGCTCGAGCGCTTAAAGCAGATGCGGGCAGGCGAACAAATGGGACACACTGCTTCACAAGGTGGGTATGCAGGCGGTGAGCCACGCGGCTACTCGGCTGAATTCTTACGCAATCAACCACGATATCCATTTTCAAACGGTCTGGGAAATTTGGACAGCGTCTCACTGCGGCGCGCAGAAGCCATTGTGCGAGATATGCTAAGCGCTATTCCCGAAGAATATCGAGAGCAAGCCAAAAAAGATTTGAAGGAAATGCCAGAGCGTTTCTCGAATGCCATTTTAGCCGTCAATGAACTCCTGCAAAACATTGCAAAAAACAAGGAGACACAAAATTTCGTGATTCAGGTGGTGGAAACCGCCGTCAAGAACGATGGCATTTTGGGGGCGCTCTTCAAGGGGTTACAAACTGTGGTCTCGGCATCTACGGCGCCACAGAAAGCCGAACAAGAAGCCCCCGCAGCATCGCCCGAGACAGAACGCAACGCAACAAAAGAAGCTGAAGAAGACCACGAACCCGATGCAGTCTCTCAAGAAAGGGGCGGGCTGTTTAGCACGGCAAGTTCTGGCAAAGAGAGTCTCTCCAATGCAGCAATGCACAAAGAGCATAAAAGAATACGCATTAAGACACAATTACCTAACTCATAGAAAGGAAGAAAGTAACCATGCGAATCTTGGTTTATCTTGGCAAGGGTGGGGTGGGCAAAACAACCGTATCCTCTGCAACGGCGGTGCGCATTGCGCGAAGCGGTAAGCGGACGCTCATCATCAGCACCGATATTGCCCACAGCTTGGCGGACGCCCTGGATGTAGAACTGGGCAGTGCGCCAATTCTTGTCGAGCCGAATCTCTACGCGATGGAAATCAACATTCTGGCAGAGATACGCAATCACTGGTCAGAATTTAGCGGCTACTTTTCAACCATATTAGCCCATGATGGCGTCTCGGAAATTGTCGCCGATGAGCTTGCCATTTTGCCCGGCATGGAAGAGATGATTAGCCTCAAACATCTCTGGGAAGTGGCAAAATCAGACAAGTATGAGGTTATCATCGTCGATGCCGCGCCCACCGGTGAGACCATGCGCCTGCTGGCAATGCCCGATGCCTACAACTGGTACACCGACCGAATTGCATCGTGGCACCTCAAAACCATCAGTTTTGCTTATCCCTTGATTCAAAAACTGATGCCCAAGAAAAACATCTTCAAGTTGATGCCAGAAATTGCCGCACATATGAAAGAGCTGTATGCGATTTTAACGAATCCTGAACTGACATCGTATCGCATCGTGCTCAATCCGGAAAACATGGTCATCAAAGAGGCACTGCGGGCACAAACTTACCTCAACCTCTTTGGCTACACCATGGATGCGGCAATTGTCAATAAGGTGCTGCCGACCACTTCGCCAGACCCATACATGCAGGCGTTGGCGACACAGCAGCAAAAATACATCGCCAAAATTGAGCACTGCTTCTATCCAATTCCCATTTTTTATGTGCCGCACTACGAGTCGGAGGTTATCGGCTGTGAGCATTTAGAGAAAATGGCAAAAGACATCTTTGGCGAGCACGCGCCAGAGAGTGTGTTCTACAAAGGGCGCCGCACACATCGGATTGAGAAAGACAACGGCAAATATCATCTCAAGCTGTATTTGCCTAATGTCGAAATCAACCATATGCAAATGAATATCAAGGGCGATGAACTGCTCATTGAGATTAACAACTTCCGCAAAAATATCGTGCTGCCAAATGTTCTGGTCGGTCGGCGCACGGAAGGCGCAACATACTCAAACGGCAATCTGGATGTGGTCTTTAAGTAAATGACAAGGATGGTGGTCGGAGTGGTCGATTTTGTCTGTAAGTTGTTTTGAAATAACAACTTAGCAAATAGCTGTAAAGGCATGATTTGAGCACAGTCAGGCTTTATCGTCCCGCAAAATTGCGCTAAACTTGAATTAGGTAAATGAACGAACGAATCCGTGCGAAGTTCTGATAGGGCAACCAAGAGAGCAAAAGAACCAAAGAAGAAGTTTAACAGCCATGACAACCCGAAGGAAAATAACGGCGATTGCAAAGAAGATGTTGCGCCTCATGGAAGTGCATATCTTTTTTGCAATGTCGATTTTTGCGGGGAATGCGGTTGTTAAACATACATTCGCAGTGCAAAAGTCGCATGACAAGCGACAAAAGGTTGCCATAGAGCGCTGTGTGCCACTTGCACAGAACTTCGACACTGGCACCATTGAGAAAGGAATAGCTTTAGCCAAACGGCCACTCCAAGCTCGGCCGAGCATTTGGTTGTTACATTTCCCCCATGACCAACATGCGGCATGGCGAAGTCAGCAGCCGTCGCTGTCCAGTTTTGGCGACCCGCCGTGCTTAGCATTTAACCTGCTTCAACAACTTGCCCCACTTCGCATTTGAGCCCCGCTTCAACCAGCTATTCTCTCTGAGGACACTGCCGCAGCTAAAGGCATCGCAAAGTGCCTCATGCGCTGGCAAAACCAAGCAAGCATGGTCATAGAGCAATCAAGGTGTTTTACAACCTAACGGCTTGAAGGCCATACCTGCAACATAGACACATCAGAAAGCTGGTCGGTAACGCTTCTAACAAGCAGCAAAAATGAATGTCTGTTCTTTCTGAAAAAGGAGTCTTTCACAAGTAACCATTAAAATGAAAGGGAGTAAATTACTATGAACTCAAAGTACTTTTCCGCACTAAGGCGGCTAATTCAACATCTTACCTTGATAGCCTTTGCCGCCGCACTGCTCAATGTCTTTGGCTGCAGCAACAACAGCGGACCAGCTGCGTCAGAAGAAAATGTCATTACAGGAACGGTCACATTCACCTACAACGGTGCGCCGCTGACCGACCCGGCAAAGTGGCCCAATAGCACCAACACCAACGACCCGTTCCCGGGCAGCATGAAAATTGCCTTTGTGCCGCTCGACCCAACGACACGCGCGCCGCGTCAAGGTCCGATTGCCGCTATTCCGGGACTGGGCGCTGTGGCTGGCATTCCATTCAGTCGGCTGAACAATGGGGTGTTGCAGTTCAGCTCCACAGAAGCAAGGGATGTCAATAACAACATCGTGGCAAGTCTGCCAAAAGACATCTATGGTGTATATGTAACCTATATCAATCCCTTTTTCACAGGGCAGGCCTCTCAGCAGTTCCTCAATAGCGGTGTGGTCGCAGACCTACGTAGCACGCCAAGTGTGAGGATAACGGACGCCATCGAGATGCGCGTAGCTGAAACCTTAATGCAATCTGGACGCGCGGGCACAGCAACCCTGTCTGGCACCATCACTGCGAATGGCAACATCAACAACTGGCCAGCCGCGCCGGTAGGACCGCCAACCGCATGGGCAAATGGCACAGAGTTTATCGCCCTCTTTGGCCTGCGTGATGGAGCTATGGGTCCCGGATTCTTCCAAGTCATTGGCAAACCTGCTTCGGGAAATACGGCAACCTATGCGATGAACATCCCATTAGGAACCTATCGCAATATCGTTTTGGCGCGCTACCGTGTCAATCCGGCGGCACCGGGTGGGTTTGAAACCGTGGCCACTTTGGCAGAATTCCGTCACCCGCAACATGGTCGCAATGAAATGACCATGGATGCCGGTAACCGACAAGCCGTGTGGAACATCACAATTTCATTGTAAAAAAGTCGGGGTGGGGCAAGTGCCCTACCCCAATGTTACTAACTTGTTTAACATTCTTACGATTATGACCCAAGGATTTGCACGCATCGTGATACTGTTCAGCATCCTTTTGCTGACAAGCACGAGCATCGCACGCGCTGAAGGCGGGACATTGAAAGGCTATGTCAGAGACGCAGATACAAAAGAACCGCTCATCGGTGCAAGTGTCGCACTACACCAAACCAAACTGGGCGCTATTGCCAACGCAAATGGCTACTTTGAAATCCGAGAGATTCCCGAAGGAATTTATGAAGTGCGCATCTCCGCAGTAGGCTACAAAACACGCTTCAAACAAGTTCATATCTACGCCGGCAAAACGGAAACCATAGAAATCACCCTGCAAGCTTCAAGCGTCATGGGCGATGAAGTTGTGGTCTCTGCCTCACGCTATGAACAAAATAAACTGGATTTGCCGGTTACGATTAGCGTGGTGCCCATGAAACAAATTGACCTGCTGCCGACGCCCTCTTTAGACCGCGCTCTGGAGACTATCCCGGGCGTAGATGTGATTCGCTCGGGCGGCATTGGCTCGTCGAACTTGCAGATTCGTGGCTCGAATGGCTTTACGGGCGGCGGACTAAGCACGCGAGTGCTCATCCTCTACGATGGCTTCCCAATGAATTCAGCGGATGCCAATTCAGTCGTCTGGCAAGCTATCAATGTCGCAAATCTCGAGCGCTTGGAAGTGGTAAAAGGCGCAACATCAGCCATGTATGGTTCAGCTGCTATGGGCGGCGTCATCAATGCCATCAGTCTCTTGCCAAAAGAATTTACCGTTCGTGCAAAATTCATGAACGGTGTCTATGATAATCCGCCAGCTGGGGTAAAGCCATTCCCCGGTATCAATCGCCCATACTTTTACAGTGGCAATGTGCTCATTGGCGACCAAGTTGGCGCGTGGTCCTACAGCGCTGTCTACTCACGCATCAATGACCCGGGCTACCGCGATGCTGGACAGTTCTACAGCGATAACATCAACTTGAGTGTGCGTTACCAACTGTCTGCCAATCAGTCGCTGCAACTCTCATCGGTGCTAAACTGGGCACAAGGCGGCGTGGCTTACGGATGGGTCAATGTCGGTGACCCACTGGGCGTTCCGCCAGGACCAGTGTTCATCAACGGGCAGCCGCGTATCGTCGATGGAAAAGAAGTGATTGGACGCTTCTTTTTATCCGACGATGAAACACGGCGACAATCTCAACTGGTGGGGCTAACATATGATGTGCTCTTAGGCTCGTCAGCAAGCTGGGAGACGAAAGTGCATTTCAATCGCTCCTACTTCAAGGTGATTTACTATCCGACGCAAGATATTGCCTTCGACCAGTTTGACCAAAACGGCAACTTCATTGGTAACTTCCAGCGCTACTCGTTCGGTAAAGTCATTCGGCGTCCGTATGACCCCAATGACCCGACCACTTTCAATGACTCTGATGCTCGGCGCTATGGACTGTTCAGTCGCCTATTGTGGATGCGTGATGCACATAAACTGAGCGCAGGCATTGAAGGGGCTTTCAATGCTATACGCTCTTCGCTCTATAGCAACGCATCTGATTTCAACGTTGGGGCATTCTTCCAAGATGAGGTGCAAGTAACTGAACGATTTAAGGTAACAGCTGGCTTGCGCTTCGACTACCATCGCCTGATTCCCAGCACGGTCAGTTACATCGACCAAATTGAGTTTGTGCAGCAGGGCAGAGAAATAGAGCGCACAGAGACCATTCAAACACAAAATCTCTGGCAGATTAGCCCGAGACTTGCAGTCAGCTACCAGCTCGATGATGCCACCGCACTGCGAGCGTCAGTCGGACGCAGTTTCCGCGCGCCAACCATTGGCGAACGCTTTATCACCCAAGCCGGATTCTTCTTGGGAAATCCTAATCCTGCGCTGGATGCAGAACGGCTTACCAGCTTTGAAATTGGCTTCTTTAGGTCGTTCTCGCGCCTGCTCTCAATTGATGTTGCCGCTTATTTCAATCACTACGACAACCTGATTGAATCCATCAACATCAATCCTAATGCCAGTGCGCTGGATATTTCGTCAAGTGTGTTTCAGTTCATCAACACGGCAAACGCAAACATTTTCGGCGTAGAAGTTTCCTTGACGGCACAGCCTGTTGACCCACTGACCATTCAGTTCAACTATGCTTGGATGCGCGCCACAGGCTCGACGCCCGACAACATCTTGGGTGGAAATCGCAATCCACCACAGTATCAGAACTGGTTGCCGTATCGACCAGAACACAACCTAAGTTTCCGTGCTGAACTGGCGTTCAAAGGTTGGCTGCCTGATGCTTTAGCGGGCGGAACGCTATCGCTAAGCGGGCGATATGTCAGCCGAATCAATGCCGTGCGCATCGTCGCCAATTCCGAAGGATTGAACTATCCGGGCAATTTCTTCCTATTAGATACCACCGTGCGCTGGCAACTCTTTGAGCGCATCACCCTAACAGGGATGATTCTCAATCTGGCAAATACACAATACGAAGAACTGGAAACCTGTCGCGCGCCCGGACGCAGTTTCCATCTTGGCGTTGAGTTTGGTCTGAACTAAAACACGCACAAACGATGCCAGTAACCTTAGGGCAGCGCGGATGGCATGCGCTCAAAATTGCACAGCTGGCAATCTTGAAAGTCAGCGTCGGCTGGATGTATGCCTTGCTAAGCAGCAACTTTAACCGCATCACGATTTATGAACTGGGTATTGCCGCCGTGCTGATTACCACCATGTTGGGCGTCTACCACTTGGCGTCGCCATTCAAAGTGTGGTTTGGCAAACTCTCGGATGAGCGACCCTTGTGGGGACGCCACCGCACGCCCTACCTGTTCATGGGCTCTATGCTCTCGGCAATCATTTTCCCAGCATTGCCGCTACTGGCGGTGCAGATGAGCGAAGGCATCATTTGGGCGTTTGTCTTGGGCTATGTGCTGCTTTTGCTCTATGGCATTGGCTTGGATATGGCAGGCTCGGCTCACTACGCACTGGCCGCAGAAGTTTTGCCCTACAACCTGCGCGGCATGGCAGTAACCGCCATGTTCACAATGACCATCGCCAGCACGATTCTATCGGCAGCCTATATCAAGTCAGCCATGCCTGTCTATTCGTTTGAAGCCATGCAAGAGC
>Ga0308414_1000405_pt1 | contig 27565 bp, 24 predicted proteins | sample HotsprSampleOS50_FD_205667 | JGI IMG/M metagenome (GOLD analysis project Ga0308414, IMG submission 205667) | Hot spring phototrophic mat microbial communities from Octopus Spring, Yellowstone National Park, Wyoming, United States - 20090730_OS50 ...
CTGCCCCATCCGCCGCGACATGCCCGCTGCCAGCACAACCGCCCCTACCGGCCGCTGTACCTCGTGGATTGGGTCTGCGCTGCGCACCGAGCCAATCGCAACCCCTTGAACGCGCGGAGACCGCAGAATCAACTGCGCAATCAACCGGGCGCGCCCACGCAGATACCCCTGGGCCGGCACTTGGTTCAGCAGTGCCACCACCCGTGCCCGTTCTGGCACACCGCGCAAACCGAGCGTCTCGTCGCGCAGCACCTGCGCCACCCAAGGTGACTTTACCCGTGTGCCCACAGCGAACCCGTAGCGCTCGACAATCGCCCGCGCATTGTAAACGTGCTGCTCGTCTAGGTCCTGCCCCAGCACACCCAGCGAGGCCACCGGTACGACCAGCGTGGCTTCTGGCGGGATGTAAGGCTCGTGATCGTACGGTGCTTTCAGCAGCAGGCCGTTAGCGGTGTCAGCTTCAACCAGCATCACGTCTGAGTCTATCGTGTCCAGCAGCCGCGTGATGTAATCCATCGAAGGGCCATATACCAGCCCGGCTCGCACAGAGTCATAGAGGAACACAAAGCGGCTGTCCCTGAGCGCATCCGACAGGGCGCGCATGCTCGCGCCTGTGCGGATAACCTGCGGCACCAGGTCGAGCTGCTCAGCAGCCACGTGCGCTGTCGTGGTGGCCATCACCCGCCAGCCAAACTCGACCAGCTCATGTCCCAGATTGAGCAGCGCCGAAGTCTTGCCGCCAGCGCCCACGAACGCGACTACTTCGCCGCGCGCAACGCTTAGTCCCTCATACAGCTTCATCAACCCACCCTAATCCAGCCCAATGCCATGTGCGCGCAGCGCGGCCACCACGCGGTCGGGTACTAGGGGAATGAAATCCATCCACACGCCGGTTGCATTGTGCACAGCAGCGTTGATAGCCGGCGCAAGCGGCAGAAACGGCATCTCGGCCATGCCGCGCGCTCCCCACGGCCCAATCGGGTCAGGGTACTCCAGCACAACCGACTTGACCTCTAACGGCACGTCCATCACCGTTGGAATCAGATAGGTGGACAGATACGGGTTGCGAATCTGGCCCTCTATGGATACCAGGTGCTCCATCACGGCGTAGCCCTGCGCCTGCACCACGCCACCCTCAATCTGGCCCCTGACCAGTTCTGGGTTAATCGCGCGCCCTACGTCGTTTGCCGACACCACGCGCCGCACATAAATGTGTCCGGTCTCAATATCCACGTCCACTTCAACCGCCTGCGCCACGTAGCCGTAAGCGAAGTTCGGTTCGCTTTTGCCCGTCATTGGATCGTACATGGTAGTGCGCGGCGGCCGGTACTGATATGTGGCCCTCGCCGGGCGATCTTCTTCGCGCCAGCGCGCGAGGGCTTCTTGTGCAGCGCCGATCACCGCGTTGCCAGTCATGAACGTCAGCCGCGACGCCGACGCGCTGCCCGACGTGCGTATGTCAGCCGTGTCATGTGTCACCAGCCTCACGCGCTCCAGTGGCACACCGGCAGCTTCGGCCGCCATCTGGCGGAAGACCGTGTGCGCGCCCTGGCCCACCTCCGCACCAGCTACCTTTACCACAACTTCGTCAATCTGAGCGCCGCCGTGCAGCTCAACCGTTGCCCACGACTGCTCAGGAAAGCCGAAGCTGTAGCCAACGTTCTTGAAGCCCCCCGCCAGCCCTACCCCACGCCGCAGCGCCGGGTTTGCGGGCTGTTCAACTGGTCTGCGCTGCCACTTGCCGCTGCCGTTCTGCGTCCAGAAACTCTCGCGTCCGCACGCCTCGAACACCTGCGGCATGCTGACTCCCTTCGGCAGCGGCGTCCCTACCGAGATAACGCTCCCCTCTCGGATAGCGTTTATCAGCCGAATCTCAAGCGGGTCCATGTTGAGGGCGGCAGCCAGCTTGTTCATCTGGCTCTCGGCTGCAAACAGTCCCTGAGGCGCGCCGAAACCCCTGAACGCACCGCATGGGATGTTGTTTGTCAGAACGCCATACGTGTCTATCTGGACGTTGGGCACTTCATAAGGCCCGGTCACCATCAGATTGGCATTGGCCATCACCTTCGTAGAGGTGTAGTTATACGCCCCGGCGTCACCGATCACCCTGGCCTCAATCGCCGTGACGCGGCCCTCCCGCGTCGCACCCCAGCGGGCGTAAATCGTGACCGGGTGGCGCTTGTGGTGGTAGAGAATTGACTCTTCGCGGCTCCAGATAATCTTGACGGGCCGGCGCAGGTGGTAGGCGGCCAGCGCCAGCACGATCTGCACCGACATGTCCTCCCGCCCGCCAAAAGCCCCGCCAATCGCAGGGTAGATCACCCGCACCTCTTCAGGGTCCAGACCCAGGGCGTGCGAAATCTGCTCCTGATCCTCGTGCACCCACTGCCCAGCCACCAGAACGGTCACACGGCCAGCGTCATCAATGTAGCCCAGGCCGGCCTCAGGCTGTAGATAGGCGTGTTCCTGCCAACCAGTGCGATAAACTCCCTCTACCACTACATCGGCCTGTGCCCAGCCGGCAGACATGTCGCCCAGCCGTGTGCGATAGTGGCACAAAATATTGTTCGGTCTGTCCTCATGGAGCTGGGGAGCGCCAGGCTGCATCGCCGCTTCCGCGTCGAACACTGCCGGCAGGTCCTCATACTCGACGCGGATCAGCCGAGCCGCTTCCGCCGCGATCGCCTCAGTATCGGCGACGACCAGCGCCACCGCATCGGCGTAGCACCGCACGATATCGGCGTCGGCGATTGTGCTCCCTGGCCCACACAGCACAGGCTGGTCCTTGGTCACCAAGCCATACTCGTTGACAGGGACGTCTGCTGCCGTAAACACTCTGTGCACACCGGGCAGCGCCGCAGCCGCGCTGGTGTCCACCGCAACAACGCGCGCGTGAGCGCGGTCGCTGAATCGGATTTTCATCCAAAGCTGGCCGGGCATGTCAATGTCACCAGGATATGGCGCTTCGCCCGTCACTTTTCCCCGTGCGTCAATGCGCTTCACCGACTGTCCGACAACCAATGTTTTCTCGTGCGCTGTCATAACGCCATCTCTGCCCTGAAGAAACCATCCGCTTGGTGGGGCACTCTCTCAGCCCCTTTTCTCTTCCTGTTGTTTACGGCGCTGCTGTTCTTCGTAGTTGCGCTTGGCCGCCTCGCGGTTATGCCGGCGCATGTCTGCCTCAACCTTGCGCCGGCGCTCCTTGCGCTCCTTCTCTTCTCGCAGCATGGCTTCCTTCTCTTTGCGCAGCGCAGCGTCGCGTGTGTCGTGCTGGCGCCTGCGCGGTGCGAACGCCGCCACGATCACCGAGGCCAGAGCGGCCAGTATGACAAAAATAAACACGCCTACGATTGCCGTCACCTGTCCTTCCGTTAGCGAGCCAGTGCTGAACTGCGGCAGGCGCTCTCGGATAATCCGATACACGTGCGGCGCCAAGACCCATGAGATCGCGCCCAAGGCGAGCGCCAGCACAAAACCAATGACCGGCCACATCCCCCTCTTCTTCGGTTTAGGTTTCGGTCTGTAGTCCTGCATAGCCTTATTCCTTCTGCCCGCTGGCGGCGTCCTCAAAAGCCTGAACGATGCTGTAGTAGCCGGTACACCGGCACAGGTTGCCACTGATGCTGTGGACAATCTGCTCGCGCGTTGGCTTGGGGTGTTCCTCAAGCAGCTTGACCCCTGACATCAGGAAGCCCGGCGTACAGTAGCCACACTGCACCGCTCCCCTATCAATGAAGGCTTGCTGCAGCGGGTGCAGCGCGCCATCGCAGGCCAGCCCTTCTACGGTCACAATCTCTGCGCCATGAGCGCGCGGCGCTGGCACCATGCAGGCCATGACCGCAGCGCCGTCAAGGAAGACGGTGCACGCGCCGCACTCGCCCTCGGCGCAGCCCTCTTTGGTTCCAGGCAGGCCGGCGTCTTCTCGCAAGAAGCGCAGCAATGTTTTATTCTGGCCTGTGCTGACGCTCATCCGCCGCCCGTTAATGGTTGTCTCAATTGGCTGCCCAGCGTGATGCTCGACGCGGGCCGCCAGCCGGCTGCCATTAACGCGCCCTTGATCAGGCCCCCAAAGCATAGCCGGATTATGCGGCCAGCCTTCCGCCTGGCGTCCGGCCGCCAGGGCAGTCAGCGCCCGCTTGACCAGCACGCGCACCATCTCGGTGCGGTATGCTGCAGTGCTGCGCACGTCGTCAATCGGAGTGGGGGTCTGCGCCGCCAGCCGCGCAGCTTCTATAATTACTTTGGGAGTCAGCGCCTGCCCGATCAGCGACTGTTCCGCCACCGCTGCGCGCACAATAACCGGCGCTACGCTGCCCAGTGTAATCGCCGCCCGCGTGACCTGCTCGCCCTCGAAGGCCAGCACTACCGCGACATTAACTACCGAAATTGCTTGGGCGCGGCGCAGACCCAGCTTGAGAAAAATGCCGCGCTCATTAGCGGCCAGCGCTGGAAAAGTGATAGCGGTGAGCAGCTCATCAGGCCGCATCACCGTTTGCCGCACGCCGGTGTAAAACTGCGAGAGCGGAACGGTGCGCTCACCCTCCAGCGAGGCCAGCGTGACCTCAGCGTTAAGCGCCATCAGCGGCGTAATCGTGTCGTTTGCCGGTGACGCAGTGATAAGATTGCCAGCCACCGTCGCGCGGTTGCGAATCTGGGGCGCGCCCACTTCCCAACACGCCTGCGCCAGCGGCAGCGCGCGCGCCACCAGTTGAGAGTCGTAAACCACATGGTTGTGCGTTACCAGCGGCCCTAGGCGAAAATGGTCGCCGTGCCGCGCAATCTGATCTAAGCCAGGCACACGGGTGATGTCAATCAGCGCAGTTATACCGGGGCGCTGACCGCGCTCCAGCTCGATAATCAAATCTGTTCCGCCAGCAATTATGCGCGCGCTGTTCCGATGCTCTGCCAGCAATTCCAATGCCTCGGACACCGTGCTGACGCTGAAATAGTTCTGCCACATACAATTAAGCGCCTCCAGTTGTGTACCCGTATCGTATACCAATTTATGCGCCCTGCATCACGCCCGAGCAAAAGTCTCACTGCCCTCTCGGTTCAATCTCAAGCACCGTAATCGGGTTGATGTTAATGACACACGTATCTCTGTATTGGGTTTTGACGGTGTCGCGCCTATCCCAGGTGTGGGTGTGCCCATGCAGCAGATATCGAGGGCTGTACCAACGCATGAACTTCAGGAAGGATTTGAACCCTGTGTGGGCGCGGTCGGGCCGGTCGTGTATGCCATACGGCGGTGAATGGGTGACCAGCACATCCAGCCCACGCCGCAGCGCCGGCGACAACCCCATGCGCATAACCATCCACAGCATCTGCGAGTCAGTGTACTGAATCTCGCCGTTGTTGTAACGCATGCAGCCTTCCAACCCTGCAAATGTCAGCCCGCGGTGCTCAACCACACGCATATGCAGGTTCTCTCCGCCCGGCGGGGACTCGCTGTAACGCTCATCGTGGTTGCCGCGCACGTAAAACAGCGGCACGTTCAGTGTCGAAACGATGTACTCCAGATACACGGCTGGCAGATCGCCACAACTGATAACAAGCTGCACGTCGCTGTAGCGGCGCCGCAGGTTCACTGCGCTCTCTAGCTGCGGCATGACTGTATCGCTCACACAAAGAATCTTCACCGTACTACATTCCAGTAACCAGCCCCAATCATTAACTCAGGTCAATCGCTGGCCGGCTTCGCTTCCTCGCCGGGCGGCTGGCGCATCGGCTGGCCATCTCCCCCGCGCCGCACCATCGTGATTTCGGCCAGGATGCTCACCGCGATTTCCTCAGGCGTCTCTGCCTGTATTTCCAGACCAATCGGCGCGCGCACGCGTGCGAGCTGCGCAGCGGTAAGCCCACGCTCTTCCTGCAGCGCCTTGGCTGTCAGCGTCCAGCGCCGGAGGCTGCCAATCAGGCCGATATACGGCGCTGGCGTCGTCAACAGCGCAGGAATCAGGTCTAGGTCCAGCGGCATGCCGCGCGTCACCGCAGCCACACAGGTGCGCGCATCAATACGGGCGCGCTCGGCAATCTCGCCGGGAGGACACACGATATATCCATCAAGGCCGGGGGCGTAATCTGGGTTACAATAGTCCTGCCGGTCGTCCGAAAGCAGCACCCGGTAGCCCGCCCATTTGCCCAGTTCGGCCAACGCCTTGCCCACATGTCCGCCGCCAATGACCAGCAGCGTCCACAGCAGACCAACAGGTTCGATGAAAACCTGCACTGTCCCGCCGCACACCCCTGGATCGCCGTCCTCTAGCCGGTTCAGCGCGTAGCTGGGCATCCGTGCCTGCCCATCGGCAATAGCCTCCAGCGCCGCTTGAATGACAAGCTGTTCCAGCGCGCCGCCGCCTACCGTTCCCACGATCGAGCCATCGGCGCGAACCATCATCTTGCTGCCAGCGTGGCGCGGCACAGAGCCGCTGGCGCTCACGACAGTGGCCAGCGCCACCGGTTCGCCTGTCTCGTGCGCGCGCAGGAGCGCCTCAAACACAGCCCGATCCTGACTCATGGTCGCTCTGCCTCACCAATCAACACCGTCGCGTTGTCATCGCCGCCCGCGCTTGGCGTCAGGCGCGTTCCGGTCACCGGATCGTACAGGCCAACAGCCACTCGGTAACGACCCCGCGGTACGCCCGCCAAGTTTACCACAATGTCATCTTGAAAGGTTCCTGGCAGCCAGTTGCCTGTTACCAGCGCGCCACCCCCTGACCGTGTGTCGGCCTGAGCAGCAATGCTGCCGTCCACATTCAACACGTGAACGAACACTTTGTAGTCGCCCTGTGCCTGGCCCTCGCTGTGCCACACCAACGACACAACCAGCTCAGCATCGCCATCCTGCCCGCTGTTAACTGCAAGGCCTGCGTAAGCCAGCGTAATCGCCTTGTCCTGAAAAGTCGTTACTGCTTGTGGCGGCGCTGGCTCTGAGACATATTCGCCCTGGTAGACGCCGTGCCAATGCGGTAAGTAGCCTCCTCCAGGTGTGTCTGGCACAACTCTGATGTGCAGCGCGCTGCTCGTCACCTGAGCAGCCGGAATGAGTGTGTGCACGTCCAACCACGCGCCCGGTAAATCAGGCAGCCAGCGGCGCGCGACCCGCTCCCCGTTAGCGTATACATCGAGCGTGCCGCGGCTGTACGGATGAAGCCGCGTCACGAGCAGTGTGTCACGGCCTGGCGTAACCCGCACGACGAACGCCTCCTCGGCGTCAATGAATCGCCCGCCGTCCAGCAGGTGGCAGTCAGCCCCTGCGCAGTTGATGTATCCCCATTCCCGCACCTCGGTCGGAAAGGCCACCGGCTGCCCTTCCATTCGCCAGCGATAGTCGTGCGCCTGCTCCGACGCGATCTGCGCCACATTCACAACGTCCACCAGCTGCCACGCTGCCCAGTTGGTCAGCCAAGGGACCTGAGGACGGTGGCTGGCCGCGTGATCTGCGCCGCTCCAGTCGGGCAGGTAAATGGCCTGCTCAGGCGCTGCCAGCGCCACGTTGAACCGTTCGTCCAGCTTGACCGCGAAGGCTTCCAGCGGCTCCCCGTAAATGCCTGTTGCAGCCACCATCCCGAGGCCGTAGCCGTGCCCCTCGCCATACGACGCGATATAGTCCGGGCGGTGCTGCACCAGGAACTCCGCCACCGACCCCGGCCCATTGCGCCAGTAGTCTGCTGCGCCGGGCGTGGTCAGGCCCACTTTGTCGAGCGTGGTGCGCCCGCCGATATAGCGCATCATGCCTACGTCGTGTACTGCGATCACTGCATCTGGTGACGTGTTGTCCGCTAACCACCGCGCCATCTGATAAGGCTGGGCGTAGATGTAACTCACATTGAGCGCAAAATGCCCCAGAAACACCCAGGCTGTGGCCGCCGCAAAAACTGGCAGCCCTGCCACAGCGTACAATCGAGCTGGCCAGCGCAGCGCGCGCACAGCCGCCGCTGCCCAGGCCACTCCAGCCCCAGCTAGAGGGTAGAACAGCGCCAATAGCGGTATTTGATAGCGTTTGAAATGCCAGAAAGCTGTGTCCAGAGTGGCTATGAACGCCGTGCCGGCCAGCAGCCACAGCGCCGCCAGCGCGCCCGCCGGCCGCTGATCACGCCGGGTCATCAGTACAACGATCCCCAAACATCCCAGCGCCGCCAGCAGCGGGGGCACATACCATCCTTCGCGCGGGCTGTAGCCCGTCATGAACTCCAGCCAAGCGCGGCTGAAGTTAGCCCATATGCGCGTAATGACAGTTTCCCAACGGAATGGAACTATTCCCAAAACGGATTTGGCCGCATTGCCTGACGCCACCACCGACCCCGTAAGCAGCCAGTTCACCGCCGGCTGCACACCCAGCATAACAATTGGCAGCAGCAGCGGCAGCCACCAGCCAGCCCGGCGCGCTGAACTGGGCGCGCTCAGGCCGCGCCAGATGATCGCTCCAACCGCCAGCGCCGACAGCGCGCCCCACTCCGGGCGTGCCAGCGCCAGCAGCGAGGCGCTGATCACAAACAACCCTGCCCGATTGACAGCCACGGCGTACAAAGCTGCCAGCGCCAGCGCTGTAACCAGGCCAGTTTCCATACCGCTCATGTAATGCCATGAAACCGCGCCGGTCAAGGTAAAGGCTAGCGCCAGCGGCGCTGCCAGCCACGCCGGGCCACGCCACAGGCGGACGAGTCTGTATACCAGCCAACCAGAGCCAGCTAGCGCCAGCGCGCCTATCGCCAGCGCCCAAACGCCGAGGTGAAGCGCCTTGAACCCGGCTGCATACCCGATCGCCAGCACAAACGGATACAGGAAACTGGTTGCGCCAGAGGTTGGAGGTTGGCCAGGGTTATATACAAACAGCTGTCCGCCAGCAAGCTGGCGCGCATATTGGAAATGGATGTAGACGTCATCCAGCGGTAGGATGAAGTTGCCTTGTCCCGCCGCCAGCGCAGCCGACGCATAGACCAAAAAGACGATGCCTGCAGCGGCGCAGCAGGCGGCCCACACCAGCAGCCTGCGCCGCTTCTGCCTCATAAGACAAGCGCAGGGCTATGCCCCTGGCATACCCCCGCCCGCATCATGCCGCGCTCTCGACTAGTGCGAATAACCATCGGCGAACGTGTCAATCATCAGGTTCACATCTGCGCCCAGCGGATACAAAATCGGGCAGGTGGCGCCGGCAGCCACATATTCGCGCACTTTCGCCCGCACCTCCTGCGGCGTGCCGGACGCCGTGATCATCTGCACAACGTCGTCCGGAACCAACCGCATTGCCTCTTCAATCTGCTCCTCGGTGGCAGGCCATGTGAGCACCTGGCCGATTTCATCCAGCAGCTCCTGGCGCACGCCGCTGGCCTTCATGATGTGCGGCTGCTGGCCCAGATACTGGGTCACTAACTTGCGCGCCGCGTCCAGAGCGCGCTTGCGATCGTTATCTACCGAACATACCACAAGCTGCGGCCGGTCTATGTCGTCCAACCGGCGTCCCGCCAATTTGGCCCCAGTTTCGAGCTGAGCCAGGGCGTCCTCGTTGTACTTCGGCGACACCAGATAGTTCAGCACCACCCCATCAGCAATTTCCCCGGTAAGGGCCATCATTTTCGGGCCAGTCGCGCCAATGTAGATGGGCACGTTGCGCGGCTCTTTGCGCCCATGCACCACGTCCAGCTCCACGTCCGTCAGGTGAACGAACTCACCGTGAAAGGTCACTCGCTCGCGCGCCAGCAGCGCTCGCACAACCGTCACCACCTCGCGCATTGCCAGCAGCGGTTTGCTGCGGTTAATGCCCACTTTTTGCGCCAGCGGGTCCCACCAGGCCCCGATGCCGCAGATAATGCGGTCTGGCGCCAAGTCGTCCAGCGTCAGAAAGGTAGCCGCGATTACGGCTGCGTTGCGCGTCCAGTTGTTGATAACGCCCGAACCGATTTTGATACGGCGTGTAGTGGCGGCAAAAGCGGCCATCGGCACGATCGCATCGCGCACCAGGCGGCTCTCGGCCTGCCACACGGCCTCAAACCCGCGCGACTCAGCATACTGCACGTACTTGATCGCGTCCTGCAGCGAATGCGCATCCTGCAGGTAAAGGGCTACGCGGTCTGCCATATTTCTCTCTCCCAAGAACGGATCTATCAAGAAACCAGAAAGCTGCGCACTTCGTAGTCTAGACCACGCACCAGATGGTTGTAGCTGTTCAGGTCTGCCGGCAGGTCTATGTCAAGCGACAGCCGGTCAGACCGATAGACAGTCACCTGTGCGCCGGCCTCTCGGGCAAGCTGTACGTGGCGCGCATAGCTTCCTGGGCCAAACGCATAGGGAATCAAGCCCGGCGGTCGCATGAACAGCGCGTTCGTGCCGTCTTCACTCTGATCAGTTGAGATAACCACTGTCATCACACTGCGGCCCAGGTTGACGATATTCGTCACGTCCTCCGGCGCAATCAGCGGTAGGTCAGCTGGAAGCACAAGCGTCGCGTTGCACCCCCAGCTTGCAACCACCTTGGTCGCGCGCAGGAGGGCTGCGTTCAGCTCGGGTGCGCCGCTCTCCTGCACGGTACGGGCATCGTATTCCCGAGCGATTGACAGCACCTTCGTGTCACGACTGATGACAAGCGTTCCCATAACCTGTGGAACAGCCTGCACCGTTTCCAAGACATGGCGCAGCATAGTTTCTGCCAGAAAACGACGCTGGTCCGGCTCCAGAACATCGGCCAAACGGCTCTTGGCGCGGTTCAGCGGCTTAACGGGGATGATCGCCCAGACGCACATCGCTTCTCCATCCATTAATCCAGTCCAGCACCTTGCGGGCCAGTGCGACCCGGTCAGCGTTGGAACGCATCATTGTATCGAATATTGCTGCATGCGGCACAGGTATCTCCATGCCAGCATCGCGCTCGTCGCAGACAAAACCGTTGATGACAGCGGCGTAATATTCTGCGACGGTCCTTGCTGACGGTTCATATCCTAATTCTGCCATAAGTTTGCTTGCAGGTCCCTTGACAGATCGCCCCCGAATTATCGGGGTTATCGCTACACGCGGCACAGGCCGTTTGACGATGGCATCTAACATACCGGGAACGGCCAGAATCGGCCCGATTGACAGCCAGGGATTTGACGGGCCGATAATGATCGCATCAGCGGCTGCGAGCGCTGCCGCCGCCGCGTCTGTCACCTTCGCTGATTCGATGCCCTCCAGCCGCAGCCCGCGCACAACGGGCTGCCAGCGCCGCATCACGAAATACTCCTGAAACCCGATCTCGCCGTGTTCGACAGTGTCTACCATCGTCGCCACCGGCGCATCAGCCATCGGCAGGATCGTTTGACAGACGCCCAGACGCTGCGCCAGCTCCTGCGTAATGTCCGTCAGATTTCGACCGCCGCGCAGCCAGTCTGTGCGCAGGATGTGCGTCGCCATGTCCTGATCGCCTAGGCGAAACCACGTGGCAGCGCCATAACGGCCCAGAGCCTGCAGCGTGTGGGTTGTGTCGCCAGCTACCCCCCAGCCGTTGACCGGGTCCACCACACCAGCTAGGGTGTACATGACGGTGTCCAAGTCTGGGCAGATGCGCAGCCCCAAATGCCAGAAATCGTCTCCGGTGTTGACAATTACCGTGAGTCGGCCAGGGTCAAGAATCTGGCTCAGGCCGTAGGCGAACTTAGCGCCGCCCACGCCGCCGGCCAGCGCTACCACGTTCAGCGCCACATTACGCTCTTTTCCAGCGGATGCCGTTCTTTGCTGCGCTGGCCTGCAGGATAGCCCAGGGCGATTATCCCCTGCGGCTCCCAGTCTGCCGGCAGGGTGAGAACGCTCTGCACAACATCAGGGCAAAACAGCGGTGCGCACATCCAGCACGCCCCCAGTCCAACAGCGTACGCTGCCAGCAGAAGATTCTGTCCAGCCATCGCTGCGCTCTGCACAGCCATTGTACGTTCTGCATCCCGGCGGCGTGCGTCGGGATACACATCCATGTCAGCCAATGTCAAACACACTACCACCAGCGCTGGTGCTGCCAGCAGGCGGGCATATGAGCGCCTCACGTCGTTCTCAACCGCGTCGGCTGGCACACCATCAGCCGCCAGATCGCGGCGCAGGCGCTCGCCCATTGCCCGCGCCAGCGCCTCGCGCGCGGCTGGCGTTCGCACGACAACGAAACGCCACGGCTGCCTGTTGTGCGCCGACGGCGCCCATATGGCCGCCGCCAGCAGTTGTTCCAACACTTCACGCGGCACGGGGTCCGGCCGATAGCTTCGCACAGATCGGCGCTGTTTGATAGCGTCCAGCACAGCGGCCGCTCGCTGACCGCTTGGATCGTTTGTTAGTCTCATTGCTAGCCTACCGCAGCAGCGTAAGAAACGTGTTGGCTCAGGCGTACAGGTCGTGTTCAGGCTTTCGGTAAAGATCGCTGGCGTGGCCTTCGCCTGGCGGGATGCGCAGCCCGCGCACAAGCACCACTGGCCAGCCTTCTGCTCCTTCTCCTGTCACCAACTGGGCCGCTGACGCCACCAAGTCGGCGTAAGCCTGCAGCGTGATTTTCAATGTGCGGCCAAAGAGATCGGCCTTGCCGCGCAGGTCCACGAGCGCGGGCATTCCAGCTACTCCCAAAGCCACCCCTATCCCGCCCATCCGAAACGGCCGCCCCTGCGAGTCGCTGATGACGACTGCGGGTGCTGCTCCTGTTCGCTCGCGCAGTCGTTCGCGCAGCGCGGCCGCGGATGCATCTGGGTCAAGCGGCAGCAGCAGAGCGCGTTCGTCTCCCTGCTCCAGGTTCGACTGGTCAACGCCGGCGTTAGCGGCTGTGAACCCCAACCGGTGGCGGGTCACCAGAACGCCCGGGGCTGCCCGCGAGACCGCCACGCTCTCGCGCAGCACCAATTCCACAACGCGAGGGTCTTTGCCAGTAATCCCTGCCAACCGGACGGCCTCGGCGGAAGGAACAACATCCGCCAGATTGACTATGCGACCCTCCGCTTTCGACACAATTTTAGACGTGACCACCAGCGCGTCGCCTGTGCGCAAGTCTGTGCCGCCAGTCCAGAGCGCATCCAGGATCACAGACGTCAGGTCATCGCCGGGCTTAATCAGCGGTATTCCCGGCAAAGGACTAATAACAACCGAGTTCGCAGTGCTGTTCACATCACGGCAGGCCGGTGATGCGGATGCCGGCCCCTTTAACGCCGTATTTCTTGTTGATGTGCAGCAGCACTGGCGTCAGCGCCTCGACTGCCACAGCGTTAGCCAGCGGGCCAGCGTCTACGCCGCGCATGCCGGCCGCCTCTGCCAGCCGGATAACATCGGCTTTGGCAGCCTCGTCGTCGCCGCACACCAGCACATCACAGTCCACCGGAGCGTTTGGCTGGGCGAGTTTCTCGGCGCTCACGTTCTGGAAAGCTGCGACGACGCGCACGCCGTCGCCCACATGCGATTGGGCCTCCAGAGCGGCTGCCTTACCCTCAGGCAGATGCACGACACGCACCTTAGGCGGGTTGAGCGGCACAGTCAAATCCACTAAAACCTTCCCGTTCAAGTGCTGTTTCACACTCTCGATCGTAGCGCGATGGGCGCTGTAAGGCACACTGAGCACAACCACGTCAGCCGCGGCAGCGGCAGCGGCGTTTTCCAGGCCTGTGAGGTAATCCCCACCCAATATGGCGTTCATCTCAGCGGCGCGGCTGGCAGCCCGTTCAGCATCGCGCGAGCCAATGATCACCTGGTAGCCATTGAGCGCCCAGCGCATCGCCAGACCAGAGCCTTCCTTGCCAGTGCCTCCCAGCACAGCCACAATGATCACTGTACCTCGGTCTTGAGCCATTTTCTCCTTCGTCCGTTTAGAGAGTTAAAGAGCGCTGCTCGCCAGCGCTGTGTAACGTTCCCACACAGCGGGGGCCAGCGCCAGCGCCTCCCGCGCAATCTCGGTTTCGTCCAGCGTGAGCAGATGCCGATCGCGCATCAACACCCGCCCGGCGACAACGGTGGTCGTCACCATAGAGGCCTCAAAGCCAAACAGGATGTGCCACGGCAGATTACCGGCCGTCAGCGGCGTGTACGGGCGATAGTCTACCAAAATAATATCAGCCCGCGCGCCAGGAGACAGCTCACCCAGCGGCGCGCCAGGGAAGAACTGCTCCGCCAGCCGCGCGTTGTTGTACACGGCCATACGCACGATGTCAGCGCCGTTGGCACAGCGCGGGTCTCGGTGAGCAGCTTTGTGCAGCAGGTAAGCTGTTTTCCACTCGGCCCACATGTTGTTGCTGAAGCCGTCGTTGCCCAGGCACACCTTCATGCCCCGCGCAAGCATCCCGTCCACCGCCGCCGTGCCAACGGCGTTGTTCATGTTGGAGCGCGGCTGGTGCGTAATCCACACGCCGCGCGCCTGAAGCAGATCGCGCTCAGCCTCGTCTATATGGACGCAGTGCGCGGCAATCGTGCGCTCACGCCAGATGCCGAAAGCGTCCAACCGCTGCACGACGCGCTGACCGCTGCGGCGCAGGCTGTCTTCCTCATCGGCCTCATGCTCTGCCACGTGGATATGAAAACCAGCGTCTGCTGGCGCGGCGTCGGCGCAAGCCTGCAGGGCATCGTCGCTCAGGGTCAGACTGGCGTGCAGCCCAAACGTGCCGCGCACTGTCTGCCGCGACTGGCCGACACGCATAAAGCGCAGATTCTCAGCGATGCCGGCGCGCATCTGGTCATCACCGTTGCGATCTGTCACCTCGTAACACAGCACAGCCCGCAAACCAGCTTGTTCCACAGCGTCAGCGATAACGTCTAGGCTGCCCTCGATGCAGTTTGGGCTGGCGTGGTGGTCAAACAGCGTCGTTGTGCCATGTTTGACAGCGTCAACCAGACACACCAGCGCGCTGGCGCGCACCGCGTCCTGGTCAAGCGCCTTGTCCAGCGGCCACCACAGCCGGCGCAGAATAGCTGGAAAGTCCGCCGGCGCTGGGCCGGGAATCGCCAGGCCGCGGGCATACGCGCCGTAGAAATGGGTGTGCGCGCAGATGTTCCCCGGCATCACAAGCTGGCCGCGGGCGTCTAACCTCTGCGCGTCGAGGTAGCGCGCTTCCAGCACATGGCTTGGCCCGATATCCTGTATCAGGCCTCCATCAATATATACTGCGTGATCTGGCAGAACCGCATTTGCTTTACCCCACGTGATCAGCGTTCCGTTAGTGATCAGCATGTTCGCCAACCCTGCGCATCTGCTGCCCGTTCGCTCTCTTTGCTGCTAGAAATGCGTCTCATCTTGCGCGCCGCAGGTGCGGGCCTTCATTTGCGCCGCATACGGTGGAGGTCGTATCTGTCCAACGCGCCGTATAACTCACTAATGCAGCGCGCGCGCTCGAAACGCTCCCAGGTTGTCAGTATAAACGTCACTGGACGCCGCGCGCTGTTCACCACAGGAGGCCGCTTTTCGCACAGCGCGCCAAACTGCAGCTTGTAGTACACAACATCGGCGCGCGGATGGGCAGCCTCTTCTGGCAGCAGATCACGCCGGCAAGCCAGTTCGAAGCCTGTGCGCCGCGCGTAATAGTGAACGCCGCCGCTGTGCTCGCCAAACACCGTGCCGCTGAGAAAGAACGCTATGTAGTCGGAATACAGGCCGCCGCGCGGCATCCGATTTACAGGCACACGGTACCAATGCTGGTCGCGGGCGCACAGAAAATCCCGCTGGCGGTTAATGACGCCTACCAGCACGCGATCCTCAGGGTACATGGCTTCACGCCCGGCTCATCTCGCCCTGGCGGTGCTGCAGCAGCAGCCGGTCAATCTCGTGAACCATTTCCTGGTGCGCCTGCCACCAGGCTGGCTCGCGCTGGGCGTCCAGCTCCTCCACTGTTTTCCCCTGCTGCTCTACCCAGGTGTAATACTTTAAGTTATGCCAGCGCTGCCGCGCTTCCGGCGTGCCGCGCATTATCCAATCGGTGCGCTGGCCATGGAACACGCGCTCTACTCGCCCCACCGCCGCTGCCTGGTCTAGATGGCCGTAACACTCGGCCATGCTCTCCATGACGGAGTAGTAGCGATCCATGCCATCGGTGGCAACAGTAACGATCAGATCGTTTTTGCCGAAGCCATAGTACTTGGCCGTCTTGATAGCTCCTAAGATATTGCAGACGCTGCTGATGCCCAGAACCTCGCCCAACTGCTCCGCCAGGCCCGCATCAACGCCGTAGCGATCCACCAGCGTCTGCCGGCCTGCTGGCTCGGCCAGCACCTGCAGCCCCTGTTTGCACTCCTGATCGTCAATGCACATGAGCGCGTCCATATTGAGAACGTTGTGTATCCACGTTACATGTTTGTCGCCAATGCCTTCGATGTCATGCGCGCCGTAGCCATTGCTGTACAGCGTTGGGCATTGAATTGGCTCTAAGCCGACAATCTGGTGATCTGGCCACACCTGTTTCAGCCGGTCACCAGCAGCAATTGTCCCGCCGCTGCCCATCGCCGAGACAAATGCCGCCACGCGGCCGCTGCCAACCCCGCGTTCAGCCAGCTCTGCGGCCAGCTCGACGATCGTGTTGCCGGTCACGAAATAATGGAATCGGTAATTGCCCATTACTTCAAACTGGTTGAGCACGCGCACGTTAGGGTCTGCTGCGCGCTGACGGTGTGTTTCGTCGTAGATTTCTTTGACGTTGCTTTCTGACCCCACTGTCCTAATGACGCTCGCGCCATAGCTTTCAATGCGCTCGAAGCGCTCTCGGCTCATCCCCTGCGGCAGGATAACCAGACTTTTGCAGCCCATGCGGCAGCCTACCCACGCGCCGCCAATGCCGTAGTTGCCGGTTGACGGCCACACCAGGGTGTGCTTGAACGGGTCTACCTCGCCATACAGCTCTTTTTCCAGCAGCACCGAATACGCTGCGCCCACCTTGTGACTGCCCGTAGGAAACTCGTGGCCGTACAGCACCACAATGGGCGCTTTGACGCCAGTCAGCGCCTCCGGCAAAACCAGATGATAGACTCTGTTCTGAGGATCACGCCATGTAATGTTGTACAGGTTAATGGGGTCAAGCGGATCAGCCGTGCGCGCGGCCAGCGCCTGGGCGCGGGTAGCCGGGTCAATTTTCCACGGGTGCAGCATCTCTTCGAAGGTGGGTCCAGTGATCACACGATGCTCCGTTCAATCCACGCTGTCGTCGTTAAGCAGCTGCTGTTCTAACAACCGCATTTCGTTTTGCAGTTCATCGCGCCGGCGCGATAGCTGGCGGTAACGTGTGCGATCTGCATCTGTCAAATGGTCAGAACCACCCCCGCGCGCGAACAGCGCGGCGATTTCCGCATTGATGCGCTCGTATTCCAGAACGATCTGGCGGTATAGATCAACGCGCGTATGGGTGTCGTTGCCGTTGTCTGGCATCTTCCGCCCTCCCTAAGGCTTCCCGGACGGCTCTCTAGTGACTTGTTCGGTTGGCGTCGGGCCCAACACGCGTTGATCGTTGTTGAAACCGATGCGGTCAGCCAGCACGTACAGCGGGCGGCCGCGCACTTCATCGTAGATACGCGCCACATACTGCCCCATCACAAACAGGAAGAACAACTGAAATGCGCTGAGCAGCAGCAGCAGCACAATCGTCGTTACCTGCCCGCCCAAGAACCCTGTGCCCAGTACCAGACGCAGCACAGCGATAATCGGCACGGCCAGGACGGCCAGCACGCCCAGCACGAAACTGACGTAGATCATCACCTGGAGTGGGAAATAGGAGAAACCAGTGATAGCGTCCATGGCAAAGCGAACCATTTTTTTCAGAGGGTATTTCGTTTCCCCTGAATGGCGCGCATCGCGGATGTAGTGTATGCCAGTCTGCTTGAAACCAATCCAGCTTGTCATACCCCTAATGAACCGGTTGTGCTCGCGCATGGACGTCAGCACATGCACCACTTTGCGGTCCATCAGACGAAAATCGCCGGTGTCCATCGGAATATCCACGTCGGTAATTCGGTAGATCAGGCGGTAGAAGATTTTCGCCGTCAGCAGCTTGAACCAGCTTTCGCCTTTGCGCTCCTCGCGCACAGCGTAAACCACGTGATAGCCGGCTTTCCAGCGCTCGATCATCTCCAAGATCATCTCCGGCGGGTCCTGGAGGTCAGCGTCAATAACTACTACCGCGTCACCGCTGGTGTGGTCTAGGCCGGCTGTAACGGCGATCTGGTGGCCGAAATTACGCGCAAAATTCAACACCTTGACGCGCGAGTCCTTCGCCGCTAGTTCCTGCAGCAGCTCCAGCGAACGGTCGCGGCTGCCATCGTTAACAGTTACCAGCTCCCAGCTTTCGCCAGTAGAGTCCATCACGGCGCTTATGCGCTCGTAAAGCACGTGGATATTGCCCTCTTCGTTGTAAATCGGCGCGACAATCGAATAACGTGGTCTTTCGCTCATGTAGCCTCTTCACAAATCGCTCAGGACCTGCCTGACTGCGTCCGGGTCTGGTGGCACACGCACGGCCTCACCCACCGCCTCCTGCGCCCGCCTGACGTCTTTCAGCCCGCTTCCCGTGATCAGCAAGAGCACGCGCTCGCTGGATTGAATCATTCCCGATTGTACTGCAACCCGCGCGCCAGCGTAAACTGCCGCCGCCGCTGGTTCCGCAAACACGCCAGTCAGCCGGGCAAGCTGCGGAATCGCAGCAACAATCTGTGTGTCGCTCACAGCCACGAACGCCCCATCTGTCTCACGCACAGCGCGCAGCGCCTTCAACCGGTCGCGCGGCAAACTGGCGGAGATGCTGTCGGCGACGGTATCAGCGGACATCGGAACCATCTCCGCGGCGCTCAAGCCGCGCCGCCAGGCGTCTACCAGCGCTGAACTGCCATCTGCTTGTACACCGATCAAGCGTGGAATCCGCTCTATCCAGCCCAGGCGTTCTAGATCAGTGAAGCCTTTGTGAACGCCGCCAATGATGTTGCCGTCGCCCACACTGACGATTACGACATCGGGCACGCGCCACGCCATCTGCTCAGCGATCTCGAAAGCAGCGGTCTTCTTGCCCTCGACAGTGTAAGGGTTGACGCCCGTGTTGCGGCAGTACCAGCCGCGCTCAAGCGACAGCGCAAAGCAAAGGTCAAAAGCCTGGTCATAAGTGCCTTCGACCAGCAGCACTCGCGCACCGTAGACCAGAAGCTGCGCAATCTTGGCCTCTGGCGCGCTGGCTGGCACAAAAATGATGACATCCTGCCCTACCGAAGCCGCTAAGCCAGCTAACGCAGCAGCGGCGTTGCCTGTGCTGGCCGCACTGACTATACGAAAACCAAGCTCCTGTGCCTGTGCCACGATCAGCGCGCTGGCGCGGTCTTTGAGTGAGGCTGTTGGGTTTTGCCCCTCGTCCTTCACCCACGCGCAGGGGTGGAAGCGCTGCGTCCGCAGCCAGCGGCAGCAGCGCCCGGTAGCGCCACATGCCGGTGTCAGGAGTGTGCGCCAGCCTGTGACGACCCAGCCTGTGCCTCAGCGCATCGTAGTCGTACAGCACATCGAGCGTGCCTACCTCACCGCAGACTGGGCAGGTGTACATCACCTCGTCCGGCCGGTACGAGCGTCCGCACAAGGGACAGCGCAGTTCGAGAACGTCAGCCATCGCTTCTGCCTTATGCCGGAACGACCTGTGTGCCAGTCAGGCCGCGCAGCGCCCGTGTCAGATTGGTGGGATTTGTGATGACCGCCCGTGGCCCGCCGTTCTGCACGAATTCCGCCGCCGCCTCGATCTTGGGCAGCATGCTGCCCACGCCAAAATGGCCCTCAGCCATATACTGGCGCGCTTCTGCCAGCGTCAGCCGATCCAGGTCGCGCTGCTGCGGCGTGTTGAAGTACAGGGCTACCTTCTCAACGCCTGTAGAGATCATCAGCAGATCAGCGCGCAGCGTCAGCGCCAGCAGCGCGCTGGCGCGATCCTTATCAATGACCGCATACACCCCGCGCAGGCTTCCGTCTGGTTGGCGCACCACTGGTATGCCCCCGCCCCCACAGGCGACCACCACATAGCCGCTGAGCATCAGCGCCTGTATCGCGTTGATTTCCTGGATAGCCCGCGGCGTGGGCGAGGCTACCACCCGCCGCCAGCCGCGCCCGGCGTCTTCCATCACCTGCCAGCCATCCGCCTCAAAGCGCCGCGCCTCGGCCTCGGTCATGAAGCCGCCAATTGGCTTGGTCGGGTTCTGAAAGGCAGGGTCATCAGCATCTACGCGCACTTGAGTGATCACCGTGGCACAGGTGCGGTTCATGCCGCGCCGCCGCAGCGCGTCGTCCAGTCCCTGCTGCAGCATGTAGCCGATGCTGCCCTGCGTATCAGCCACGATCAGATCGAGCGGCACATCGTGGATGCCGCCCTCTTTGGCAGCGATCTCGCCGCGCCGCAGGATGTAGCCGACCTGCGGGCCGTTGCCGTGCGTCACCACCACCTGCCATCCGTCTGCGATCATGTCCGCGATGTGCTCGCATGTCTTGCGCGCCGCAGCCCATTGATGCGCGATGCCGGGCTGCTTAGGGTCCTCTATCAACGAATTGCCGCCAATGGCAACGATAGCCAGTTTATCGATCATAAAGATTAGCTCTCTGGAGAAGATAAGCTGCGTTTACTCTATTCTACCTAAACCGCCGCCTTGCAGCGCTCTCGCGCAGCGCTGTTCAAGCTCACCGCACAATAGTCCCCACTGCCACCCAGGGATCACCGTCCAGTGTGGGTTGTTTCTGGCCGTCGAAATACGTGTACACCTGCACGTTGACGCTGTATACGCCCGGCGGCAGCTCGCCCAAATCGAGCGGATGCGGGTCGTAAATGGCCTCGCCTGCCGCCCACATCGTCGTCGGGCGCGCGTTCTCGAACGGAAATGCGTCGTGCTGCGCCACCAGCGCGCCCGCCGCGTCAAACAGAAACACTGAAGTCGTGTAATCCAGCGCCAGCGGCGCGTCGGCGCTCCACCACAGATCAACGCGCTCGTCCACGATCTCAACACGGCGCAGCGTCATACCATTGGCAAATCCGGCCACGGCCTCGTCGGGCAGTTGGTCGAAGCGATACAGGTTGAGGTCATTGCCCCAGTGATCTACAGTCATCAGGGCAGTCTGGACATGCCCGGTTTGCTCAAGGAAGCGGAACGCCGAGTCATCAGGACTCCAGTGCACCAGCCAGATCGCCGGCGCGGCCTGCATCTGCGCGATCAGCGCGCCAGGATACTCGTCCGCTCGATCCTCGCGCCAGCGCCGGAACGACTCGCGCGGCGTGTCGGGCGACAGCAAATAGTCTACATAATAGTCAAACGTGAAATCGTCCCGGTAAATCTCCATCAGTACCAGTTCATCAGCCGCAGCGTAGCGCGCGAGGTTCGCGCCAACAGCATTCCAGGGCGCTTTGGGATAATAGTCGTCAACGGTGGCCAGGCTGTACACCACAATCGCGCCGATCAGGAAGCCCCGCGCCGGGTGGCGCAGATTCCCCAGGCCGCGCGCTGTCAGGATGGCGATGGCAGGAGAAATCAGCAGGATACGCCGGGGCGAGAGGAAATCGTAGAAGAAATTGGCGGCCACTGTCAGCGCAACCGGCAGACCAAACCACAGCAGCAGCAGCGCGCTGCTCGCAAAGGGCTGCCAGCGAATTCGGATGCGTTCGCCCTCGTATTCCAGCATCACCACGCCCAGCAGCAGCAGGCCGAACATCACCGGCCACATCTGGCTGAAGTACTTGTGACCGATTTCGACGAATGTTTGCCAGGTGTTGGGCAGGGCAGCCATGATGCCAGTGTCGTTGAGCCGCTGATTCCAGCCATACGCCGTGAACCACGGCAGAAACAAGCCAACACTGAGCGCCATCAGCGCGATGACCAGCGCCCGCACGCGCCCGTGTTGGAAGATCAGCGCATGCAGGCCGAGGACAGGCAGCATGAACGCGCCAATGTAGTGTGTGTGCAGCAAAGCGGTCAGCGCGACGGCCAGCCCCGCGCCCCACGCCGCGCGCGGGCGGCGCGTGAACTGGAAGTAGCAGTAAACGGCCAGCAGCGTCTCCAACGTCCGCAGCGCGTACATGCGCACGTCCTGCGCCAGTGAAATCTCCGGGTCAAACAGCGCCAACAACAGCGCCGCAATCAGCGGGATGAGGGTGCGCTCTTGGCTGGAACGATTGCGGCTGAGCGTGTGCGCCAGCGCAGCCACCAGAGCCACGCTCAGCAGCGACAGCAGCGCCGACGACATGCGCATCGCCACCGGCGCAATTCCGGTCAGGTCAACCCACAGGCGCAGCGCAGCGAAATACAGCGGCGGATGAACATCCTTTGTCGCCAGCTCGTGAATCAAATCGGGCTGCTTCTGGTTCCAGTAAGCAATGCCTTCATCCAGCCATAGGCTCTGGTCGCCGATGTGCAGGATGCGGGCGGCTGCTGCCAGCAGCAGAATGGCGGTCAGCAGCGCGATTCGTCCGTTTCGCGTGATGATCATGCGCCTGGAGCGGCCCTTGTTGGATTCGCGCCCACTTCAAATAGCCACCGGCCGCCAGCGTTGGGGCTGAACGCTGGCGGCTCTTTGCTGCAACCCCACTAACGCATCGTCAGCAGCATGGCTGCTTTCTGCACGTGCAGCCGGTTTTCCGCTTCGTCGTAGACAATGCTCTGCGGCCCGTCAATGACGGCATCCGTGACCTCAATATTGCGATCAGCGGGCAGGCAGTGCATGTACACAGCGTGCTCTTTTGCCAGCGCCATGCGCCGCTCATCGGTAATCCAGTCAGTGTACTTCCTGCCGATCTTGGCCGACTCCTCCTTGTCCTCCGTTGTCAGCCACGACCCCCAGCTTTTCGGATACACGATGTCTGCGCCCTTGAAGCCAGCGTCGAAGTCGTCCAGAATTTCAAACGAGCCGCCGCTCCTGCGCGTGTTCTCCTTCGCTTGTTCCACGATCTCCGGCATCAACTTGTACTCCGGCGGGTGGGTCAAGCGCACGTTCATGCCGAAGCGGGTCATCAGCAGCACCAGGCTCTGCGGCACCGAGATCGGCTTCTGGTAGCTGGCGGCATAGGCCCAGCTCACGTTGATCGTGCGACCGCGCAGGTCACGCCCGAAGCGCTCGATTATCGTCATCAGATCCGCCAGTATCTGGAAGGGGTGATATACATCACACTGCATGTTTAGCACAGGCACGCGGCTGGCCGCCGCCACCTCGCGGATGTATTTGTTGCCGAAATTCCAGTCGCACTGGCGGATGGCAATGCCGTCGCTGTAGCGGCCTAGGATTTCGCCGATTTCTTTGGCGGTGTCGCCGTGTGCGATTTGCGTCGTCTCGCTGTCAATAAACATGGCGTGGCCGCCCAGCTGCGCCATGCCGGCTTCGAAGCTGGCGCGCGTGCGGGTGCTGGTGAAAAAGAACAACATCGCCAGAACTTTGTCGCGCAGATAAGCATGCGGCTCACCGGTCGCGCGCTTGCGCTTCAGGTCCCAGGCCACATCCAACAGCGTATCGATCTCGTCTCGCGTCCACTCCTGCGTGGTAATGAGGTCGCGGCCCCGCAAATCCGTTTGCATTTCGAACAAGTCTCCTTAAGAGCGCCATAGAGCAGTAGCGCCCTGAATTCTACCACTGTCGGCACAAGAGCGCGGACTACAAGAGCGCCGTGCCCTAACTGAAGACCTTGGCGCTGATAAGCGCCCGCCATCTGTGGATAGACGCGCTTTGACTGCGCAGCCGCCCAAGTAAATCAGGGCATCGTCTGAGCGGTGTTTATTCCTTCTGACCAACCAGCCCTGGCAGCAGCGCGTACCACTCGGCCGCGCGCACCACATCATCCAACTTCACCTGGTCAATCACGGTGTGGGCGTGAATCTCATCGCCAGGGCCAAAGCCGATGCTGGGGATGCCAGCCTTGCCCGCCCAGTAAGTCCCATTTGTTGAGAAGTTCCACTTGCCCGGCGCTTCCAGCGCGCCCGCGCCCCACAGCAGCACGCCGGCTTGCATTCCTGCCTGAACAAACGGGTGATCCTCGGCCAACGCCCAGGCCGGATAGATTTTGTCCAGCGGGAACACAAAACCGGTGTAGCTTGGTTCTTCGTAGCGCAGAATGGATGCCTCAATGTCTGGCCGGCCGCCAATCAGCCGCCTGATGCGCTCCAGTTCTTCGTAGGCGTCCTCGCCAAACGTCATGCGCCGGTCTATGTAGATGCGCGCCTCGTTCGGCACAGCATTGATGCTGGCCGTCTGCACCTTCATATCAGTAACAGTGATCCGCCCCGGCCCCAGGAATGGGTCGTTCTTGAACTGCGGCTCCATCCGGCTGATCGCTTCGATAACCGGCACCAGCTTGTAGATCGCGTTATCGCCCAGGAAATTGCTGGCCGCATGAGCGCTGCGGCCGTGCGCCACCACCTGCATTTCGACCCGGCCCTTGTGGCCGCGGTACACCTGCATCCGCGTCGGCTCGCCGATGACAACCAGATCGGGCCGCAGGCCTTCGACCTCAACAAGGACGTGCGGCGCGCTGCCGTCGTTCCACTCCTCCATGTTGCCGAAGTAATAACCAGTGACACCCTCCAACAGCCCCAGCGCCTTTGCCAGCGCCAGGCCGTAAATCATGCCCGGCGTGCTGCCTTTCTCGTCACAGGCGCCACGCGCATAGAATATCCCGTTTTCAACCTTGCCTTCAAACGGGTCCCACTGCCATTCATCCAGATTGCCCAGGCCGACAGTGTCAATGTGGCTGTCGTAGAGCAGCTTCACCGGGCCGTCACCAATGCGCCCAACTATGTTGCCCATGCGGTCCCACCACACTTCGTCGAAACCCAGCTTCTTCATCTCAGCTTCGGCGCGCTCCCCCACTGCGCGTATCTGGCTGTCCATACTGGGGATAGCGCACAGCTCGCGCAGAAACGCCACTATATCGTCACGCTGTTCAGCAACCCGCCGCTTCACAAGATCAACCACTGTTTGTTCGACCATTTCTTGTTTCCTCAGTTGAATAGTTGAATACGTGTGTTGACTGTCCTAACGCGCCCCAGCGCTCATGTGGTATTTCCGCCCGACAGGAACACGTGTTCATCGCCGACGGTGTCGTCTTGAATGAGTGTCCAGATCGGATCGGCGGCGAACCCAGGGCGCACACGCTCGAGATAGGCTAGGTCCCGGTCTCCCAGGGCGGCGTGCTGCGCAGTAGACCACTCGGCCGCGCCGGGTACATTCCTCTCGGGCGTGGACGCGGCGAACACCAGCTCTATACAGCCGCGCGCGAGGTCCTGCCAGACGCCAGTCGTGTGCAGTTGGAGCGCCAAGCCGTGCTCCTGGCACAGCCGATCCGCCAGGACATCCCACGGCGCGCGGCCGCCAATACACAGCACCCGGGGCAAGACACGACCGCGCCGCCCCGGCAGCGTCAGCACGCGCCGAAAAGCCTCGTCCCAGATCACCGCTGCCGCGCTCACCTGAAAACGCGCTCGACGCGGCTCTGGCCGCCCACTTAACAGATTGGTCACCCAGCGCCACGCCAGCCTGCGGCGCGCGCGGCGCAAATCAGCGGGTTTAGTCTCAAGCACTCGCGGCAGGGGACGCTGCGGCAGGCAGGCATCGTGAATCATCTGGGGACGCCACACCACCGCTGGCAGCGCGTCGAGTGAGAAAAAGGCATTGGCGCGCGTTTCAGCGGTACGCTGCTTCAAACTGCCGCCGAGCGGCCAGCCCGCAAACAGCGCCGTCAGCCGATCCCAGCCTGACGCATAGTACAGGCCCACCAGCCGCTCGATGTGGGGTATGATGCCGGTTTCCTCGCTTACCTCGCGCGCCGCTGCGTCCATCAGCGTTTCACCGCTGTCAAGCCGGCCGCCCGGCAAAGTCCAGACGTTGAAATCACCACGGCGCGACAGCAGCACGCGCCCGCCGTCGTCAAATACTGCGCACGCTGCCCCCAGATACAGCGGCATTATTCGCCTCGAATTAAACGACGGGAGTGCGCGTTGTGCTGCTCCACCAGCAGCGGCAGGTCGAGCGTCTGCAGCGCACCGCCGCGCACCACTGCTCTTCCGTTGACCACCGTCAGATCAGCCTGCGGTGGCTGGCAGAACACCAGCGCAGCTACTGGGTCGTGCAGCGCGCCGGCGAATGCTGCCCCATCCAGCCGATACGCAGCCAGGTCACAGGCCATGCCTGGCGCTAATGCGCCCACGTCATCGCGGCCCAGCACCGCAGCGCCGCCCAGCGTAGCGATCTCCAGCGCCTCACGCGCCGACATTGCCGCGGGGTCGCCCCCGGCCCGCTGCAGCAGCAGCGCCATGCGCGCTTCGGCCAGCAGGTGTCCGCTGTCGTTCGAGGCGGACCCATCTACGCCCAGCCCTACGCGCACGCGCGCGTCGCGCAGCCCGCGAATTGGCGCGATGCCGGAGGCAAGCCGCATGTTGGAGCTGGGACAGTGACAAACACCGGTGCCGGTGCGGGCAAACAAACCAATTTCCGCCTGGTCAAGCTGGACACAGTGGGCGTGCCACACATCGCTGCCCACCCATCCTACATCCTCGGCATATGCGCCCGGCCGTAGGCCAAAGTGCGCTAAGCTGTACTCCACGTCCTTTATGTTCTCGGCGAGATGCGTGTGCAGGTGAACGCCGTAGCTGCGCGCTAAAGCCGCCGCTTCGCGCATCAGTGCCTGCGACACCGTGAACGGCGAACACGGCGCGACAACCACCCGCAGCATGGCGTAGCGCTGGCTGTCGTGGTACATCTCGATTACGCGGCGCATGTCCCGCAGAATTGCTTCCTCGTCTTCAACCACCGCGTCCGGCGGCAGGCCCCCCCGGCTCTCGCCGACGCTCATCGCCCCTCGCGCGGCGTGAAAGCGGATCCCGATCTCTTTCGCCGCCCGGATTTCATCGTCCAACGTCACATTGTTTGGGAAGATATAGTGGTGGTCGCTGGATGTGGTGCAGCCAGAGAGCAGCAGCTCCGCCATCGCCAGCTTAGCTGCCGTGTAAACTGCGTCGCCCGTTAGCCGGCTCCAGATCGGGTACAGCGTGGTCAGCCAGTCAAACAGCTCGTTTTGCTGGGCAAAGACGCGCGTCAGGCTCTGGAACATATGGTGATGGGTGTTGATCAGACCAGGAATGACCACATGGTTTGACAGGTCAAACACTTCGTCGGCGGTCTGCGCCGGCATATCCGCCAGCGTGCCCACAGCCTCGATGACGCCGTCTCGGGCGTAAAGCGCGCCGCCAGCAATTTCGCGCCGACTGTTGTCCATCGTTGCCAGGGTCAGCGCATTTTTGATCAACAGTGTGCTCACCCCACCGCCCTCTCACGCTCCAGGCTGCGCCAGGCTGCCTTGACCGTGTTCTGCAGCAGCATCGTGATTGTCATGGGGCCTACACCGCCCGGAACTTTGCTGATCGCGCCAGCCACTTCTTTCGCCGTTTCGAACTCAACATCGCCAACGAAGCGATAACCCTTCTCGGCGCTGGGGTCTTCGATCTGGTTCGTGCCCACGTCAATCACAATGGCCCCTGGCTTGATCCAATCGCCCTTGACATACTCTGGCTGGCCAATGGCCGCAATCACGATGTCGGCCTGCCGCACAATGTCGGCGATGCCGCGCGTGCGGCTGTGGCACACAGTTACAGTGGCGTTAGCCTTCAGCAGCAGCAG
>Ga0308414_1000408_pt1 | contig 27353 bp, 18 predicted proteins | sample HotsprSampleOS50_FD_205667 | JGI IMG/M metagenome (GOLD analysis project Ga0308414, IMG submission 205667) | Hot spring phototrophic mat microbial communities from Octopus Spring, Yellowstone National Park, Wyoming, United States - 20090730_OS50 ...
TCCCCTCCTGCGTCAACACCGCACCCAGCTCCGCCGCACTATACGGCATCTCCACCAGCTCTTTCAACCACGTATACGAAACTCTCATGACTCGTCCCGTTAATTCTTCTTCGCCTTGCGCGTCGCCGCAATTTGTACTTTCCCATACCGGATCGCCTGCACCAGCGTGCGGTGCGACGGGCAAATATACGCGCAACAGCCGCACTCAATGCAATCCTGCGCGTGCATCAGTTGCAGCCCGGCCACGTCGCGCTTCATCGCCAGCGTCTCCAGCAATGTTGGGTTTAATCCCACCGGGCATGCCGCGCCGCACCGCCCGCATCGCACACACGCATCCGGCTCAACCGCCTGCACCCACGCCGCGCTAAACGCAAGAATCCCCGATGTGCCTTTGCTCACCACCACCTCCAAATTCGTCACCGCCGGCCCCGTCATCGGCCCCCCCGCAATCACTTTCGCACAGCGCTCCCCGTCCAGCCCCGCCGCCGCCAGCACGTCTCCCAGCGTCGTCCCAACCCGCACGCGATAATTGCCCGGCTTTTCTACCGCGTCGCCACTCACCGTCACGATACGTTCGATCAGCGGCCGCCCTGCATCCACCGCGTCCGCCACCGCCGCCGCTGTCCCTACATTCTGCACCACACACCCCACATCCATCGGCAATCCGCCGCTCGGCACCTCCCGCCCCGTCAGCGCGTAAATCAATTGCTTCTCTCCCCCCTGCGGATAATGCGTGCGCAGTCTCTGCACTGCTATCCCAGTGCGGCCCTTCACCGCGTCTTGCATCACCTGCACCGCCCGCGGCTTGTTATCCTCAATCGCAATGACGCACTGCCGCACATTCAGCGCCTGCATCAGCAGTTCCGCCCCGCGCACTATCCGCTCCGGCGTCTCCACCATCAACCGGTAATCGCATGTCAAAAACGGCTCACACTCCGCCCCGTTCACTATCAGCATGCTGATCGTCTTTCCCGCCGGCGGCTGCAGCTTCACATGCGCCGGAAATGCCGCCCCGCCCATCCCCACAATCCCTGCCGCCTGCACTGCTTTAATGATCCCTTCCCGCGTCACCGGCTGTACCGGCTTCACTTCAGGATGCCACTCGTCCTTCCCGTCGTTCTCTATCTCTATCGCCGGTACGCTGCGCCCTGATACATGCGGCGCTACATCTATCCCCGTCACCGTTCCCGACACCGGCGCATGCACCGCCGCCGACACAAACCCATGGCACTGCCCGATCACCTGCCCCATCAACACCCGCTCACCTTTCTTCACCACCCCCTGCGCCGGCACGCCCAAGTGCTGCACCAATGGCACGCGCACCTTGCCAGGCGCCGCTAACTCCTCAATCGCCACATCGCTTGTCAAGGCTTTGTAGTCCGGCGGATGCACCCCGCCGCGAAATGCAAATAGCTTCATGCCATGTCCTCTCTGTCCGTGGTAACTTGCTATCTACGGCGCATTATTCCGCACGCCATGCTCCTGCCGGCACCGCACATAGCACTGCTTCTGCCCGCTCCCGTCCACCGCACGCTCGTCAAACTCAAACAGCCCCGTCGCCCGCATCAGCAAGCGCAGCCGCGCATACCCGTAATTCCGCGGATCAAATGACGGACTTTGTTTCAAAATGTGATTCCCCACACTCCCCAAATACGCCCAGCCATCCTCGTCCGCATCCGCGTTCACCGCGTCCCGCAGCAGCTTCGCCAGCTTCGCATCCCGCCGTACGCTCTTCTCGTCCGGCACTCCCGGCCGCTCCTCATCCTGCGCACCCCTCAAAATCTCCGTGTAAATGAATTTGTCGCACGCATTCACCAGCGGCATCGGCGTCTTCTTGCTCCCTATCCCATACATCAGCAATCCCTGCTCGCGAATCCGCGACGCCAGCCGCGTGTAGTCGCTGTCGCTCGCCACTATGCAGAACCCGTCAAACCTCCCCGTATACAACAAGTCCATCGCATCTATTATTAACGCACAATCTGTCGCATTCTTCCCCCGCGTATAGCTGAATTGCTGTACCGGATGGATCGAATACTCCAGCAGCACATTCTGCCACCCCTTCAGCTGCGGCGACGTCCAGTCCCCATAAATCCGCTTCACCGTCGCTACGCCATATTTCGCAATTTCCGCAAATATCGGCTCCACCAGCGCCGGCGACGTGTTGTCCGCGTCAATTAATACCGCCAACGTCGGCTGTTCTTGTGTTCTTGCCATGCTCCTTTCTTCCATCGCTTTCCTTGCAATATGTCCTATTTGTCCCATATGTCCTATCTCCTAAACCGCTCCAAAATCTCCCACTCTTCTTTCGTCAGTGTGTGCATCCCGTGCCGTGCCATTTTGTCCAGTATCGCATCAATGCGCGCATCCCATTCCCCGCGCGGCGCCGCATCGCGAAACTCAGCATCCTCAACATCCTCCCCGCGATACCTCTTTGGCCGCCGCACCACCCGCCGCGCCGCCTCCCACCACACCCGCGGACTAAACCCCGGATGCGGGCTCCCAACACGCTCCCGCCCGCCGTCTATCACCCCTCGCATCCCTCCGATATTGTACACATACATCCACCCGAAAATCAGACCCCCTAAATGCGCCAAATGCGCAACCCCGTCGTTGCTCCCCAGCGCCTGCAGCGCCGTCAGCACCGCATACACAATCACCAGCGTGCGCGCCTTGATGACCACCGGAAAAAACCAGATAAATAACATCAGCCGTGCATGCGGATTTAACAAACCAAATGCCGCGACGACCGCGCATACCGCTCCCGACGCCCCTATCGTCGGATACTCCACGAATATGTGCGGCACCATGTTGACAAACCCGGCAAATATCCCCCCCAATAGGTACAACCGCACAAACGCCAGCACACCTATCTGCCGTTCCAACGCCGCCCCCAGCATGTACAGTGTAAACATGTTGAAAAATAAATGCACAAAGCTACCATGCAAAAACTGATATGTCACAAACTGCCACACAAATCCCCGCCCAATCAAATACGGCGTAAATAGCCCAAACCATTTCTCGAAATCCGACGGCATCGCCACGGTCACAGGCAGCCCCCGGACATACTCAATCGTCACCGCATGCCGGAAAAATGACACCCCACTATGCTCCAACAACCCCGCGCCCAACATCACCGACGCGTTGATGATCATCAGCCAGCCCACCGCCGACGTCATCCCCGGCTGCATGTGCGCACCAGCGTCATGCGGTGAACGGCCCCATGACGGATTCCCTCGCTGGTAAAAATAATCCCGGTCAAACAAACTCATCCTGCTCCTTCCTATGAGCGCACTGCCGTGCGATAATTCGGCGCGTCCTTCGTAATCAGCACATCATGCGGATGCGCCTCGCGCACCCCCGCCGCCGTGATGCGCCGGAATTGCCCCCGCCGCCGCAATTCTTCCACCGTCCGGCAGCCGTTGTACCCCAGCGATGACCGCAGCCCCCCGGCAAATTGCTGCACTACCCCTTCTACTGTTCCCGCATACGGCACGAGCCCCTCGATCCCTTCCGGCACCAGTTTCTCCGTCCGCCCCACATCCTGCTGCCCATACCGTTCTCGGCTGCTCACACACGCCGCCATCGCCCCCAAGCTCCCCATCCCACGGTACACTACATACTGCCGCCCTTGATGTATAATCTTCTCCCCCGGGCTTTCGTCCGTTCCCGCCAGCACGCTCCCCATCATCACTGAACTCGCCCCCGCCACCAGCGCTTTCGGCACGTCGCCCGAATGCCGGATGCCCCCATCTGAAATCACCGGTACCGCGTCCTGCACCGCTCTCACTGCTTCATACACCGCCGTGATCTGCGGAATGCCCACCCCCGTAATCACCCGTGTCGTGCAAATCGAACCAGGCCCCACTCCAACTTTAATCGCGTCCGCACCCGCTTTCATCAGCGCACGCGCTCCCTCTCCCGTCGCAACGTTCCCCGCCACCACATCCGTCTCCGGAAACTTCTTCTTCAGCCACGCCACCATCTCGCATACCCCTTTCGAGTGCCCGTGCGCCGTGTCTACCACCAGCACGTCCACATGTTCCGCCACCAGCCGCTCCGCACGCTCGTGGTCGTTCGCCCCTACCGCCGCCGCTACCCGCAGCCGGTGATTCGCATCGCGGTTGATCAGCGGCTCAATTCCCTCAATAATGTTGCGTACATCCGTATAACTATATAATCCCACAAGCTTCCCCCGCCGTACGATCGGCAGTTTCCCCACCTTGTGCTGCCGCATGATCTCAAACGCCTGGCTCAACGAGGTCTCCGGCGGCGCCGTGATCAATTCTCGCGTCATCACCTCCTTCACCCGCACATTTGTCGCCTTCAAATATTTAATATCCCGCGACGTCAAGATGCCCGTCAATATCCCTTCATCATTCACCACCGGAAATCCCATAAACTTATAGCCCTTCTCGTCGTGCAGCGTCAGCACATTGTCCACCGTCTGATTCTCGTTGATCACAATCGGATCCGAAATCAGCCCGTTCAAATAATGCTTCACCCGCGCCACCTGCTTCGCCTGTGCCGCCGCCTCCATCCCACGGTGAATCACCCCAATCCCCCCCAGCCGCGCCATCTCGATCGCCATGCGTGCTTCCGTCACCGTGTCCATCGCCGCGCTCGCAAACGGTATGTTTAATTTCACCCGCCGCGTAAAACGCGTCTCCAGCGTCGTCGCCGACGGCAGAAAATCTGCATACTGCGTCACCAACGTCACGTCATCAAACGTCAGCGCCAGCCCGCCGCATCCCCGCATGAACTCATCTACGGCCGCATTCACCGTCCTTCGTGTCATGTCCTCTTTCCCTCTCCTCGTCCTACTCATCTTGAAGTGCCCTCTTGCTCTGGATGGCTTCCATCACGTTACTATACCACGCATAAGTCTTAATGTACTTCTCCAACTCCGGTTGCACCGCCAGCGCCTTCCCCACCCGCAACGCCGCAAACTCCATCTCTTCCCGCCGCGCATGCACCATCCCGATATGCAAATGCAACTCCGCATCCACCGGCTCTCCTCTCTCCTCCCGCATCTGCTCCGCTTCTCGCAGATATTTCATCGCCACGTCATCCTGCCCGCGCAGATAGTACGCATACCCCAGCGTGTCCAGCGCATGCGCCGCGCGCTCGATCGCTACCGAACTTCGTGCCAGCTCGATCGCTTCCGTGACGTTCGATGTGTGCAGCAACAGCACATAGGCCAGATTATTCAACGCCGTTGCATTGCGTTGGTCAAGCCGGATCGCCCTCCGGTACCATCGCACTGCTTCCCCCACTTCGCCCAGCGCGTTCAGCGCATCAGCCAGCGTCGCGGCTGCAATCGCATTGTCCGGCGGCGCCTTCACGATCATCTGCACATTCGTCACCGCTGCGGCATAGTCTTTACCCTGTATCTGCAGCGCCGCCAGCGCCAGTCTCATCTGGTGATCATCGGCATCTTCTTCCAGCAACTCGCTTAACCGCTTGATTGCGTTGCTCGTATCCCCCAGCCGCATCCACGCCACCGCCAGCCGCTGCCGGTTCGCCCTGTTGCGCGGTAACACCTGTTCAGCGCGCTCCACCGCCCCCGCCGCCGCGTTCGTCTCTCCTCGCTCTAAATGCTTCTCAATCAGCAACGCATGGCTGTTCCACTTGTTTGATGTCAAGGCCACCGCCCGTTCAAGCATCATCACCGCCCCCTCATGGTCGTCCTGCATCGCCCGCAATTCCGCCAGCCCCTGCAGCTCTTCTGCGTCCGTCACTAACGCACACAACCGCTCGCTCACCGCCTGCAAATTCGTCACATCCCCGCGCGCGGCATAGAGCTCCGCCAGTGCCCGCAATACCGCCACATCCTGCCGGTTCGTCGCTATCCGCTCATACCACCTCAGCGCACCCGCCTCGTCTCCCGCATGCCGCAACGCATCCCCCCGCATCCGCCGCCAGCCGTCCACCATCCGCCCGCACCCCCCCAGCAGCGCCATCAACACGCACGCCACCGCGCCCCACCGCACCACCCTACCGCACCGCTTTCGCACCAATGTCCCAGCGAAAATGTGCATGCTCAAAATGTATCTGCTCAACTGCATGATAAACCCGCTCAATCGTTTCTGGCATCGTGCGCCCCAAAGCCGTTACGCCCAAGACACGTCCGCCGTTGGTTACTACCGCCCCTTTCCGCTCTTCCGTTCCCGCATGAAACACCATCACATCCGCCATCTTCTCCACCGCCTCCAATCCCGTGATCGGCACATGCTTGTGGTACGCCCCAGGATACCCCCCCGATGCCATCACCACACACACCGCCGGCCGCGCCTCCCACTCCAGCCGCACACCGCTTAACCGCCCTTCCACCACCGCCATGCACACCTCAAACAAATCGCTCCGCAGCCGCGGCAACACCGCCTGCGTCTCCGGATCCCCAAACCGTACATTGAATTCCAACACCCGCACCTGCTCCCGCTCAATCATCAACCCCGCATATATCACCCCGTGATAGTCTATCTTCTCTTTCTGTAATCCCCGCAAAAACGGCTGCAACACCTTCTCTTCCACCTCGCGCATCACCCGCCCCGTCACCACCGGCGCCGGCGAATATGCCCCCATCCCCCCCGTGTTCGGCCCCTCATCATTGTCATACACACGCTTGTGGTCCTGCGCCGGCTCCAGCGCCACAATCGTCTTCCCGTCCGTTAGTGCAAGTATACTCGCTTCTTCCCCGCTCAAACAATCCTCAATCAATATCCGCCGCCCCGCGTCCCCAAATACACGCTGCTCCAACATCGCCCGCACCGCCTGCTCCGCTTCCTCCACCGTCGCACACACACTCACACCCTTGCCCCCTGCCAGCCCGTCAGCTTTCACTACCACCGGCGCGCCTTTCTTCCGCACGTATGCCAGCGCTTTCTCCACATTTTCAAATATCTCAAACGCCGCCGTCGGTATCCCGTGCCGTTGCATAAACTGCTTGGCAAAAATCTTCGATCCCTCCAGCCGCGCACCCGCGCTGTCCGGGCCGAAAATCCGTAACCCTGCGTTGTGAAACACATTCACGATCCCACCACACAACGGCGCTTCCGGCCCCACTATCGTCAGCCGCACATCCTGCGCCCGCGCAAACGCCGCCAGTGCCTTGTAATCATCTGCCGCTACCGGCACCGCCGCGCACAGCTTCATTATCCCCGCATTCCCCGGCGTGCAGTACACCGTCCGTACGCGGGGCGATTGCTTCAGCTTCCACACCAGTGCATGCTCGCGCCCACCCCCTCCTATCACCATTACATTCATCGCTCCTGCCTGTCGTTGTTCATGCATAGTTTCATATATCCTTGATTATACATAATCCCCGCGTTTTTTTCCATTAGCCCCATCCGCACCTTCACTTATCCCCCTTCCCTCACTCGCCGCCTCTCCTCCCGCCCCACCCAACAAAATACGTCCCATTTGTCCTATCCGTCCTATTCTCTCGTATGCCTCCTTCCCGCCCCACTCACGCCTACCCCCACACACACAACGCTCATTCACTGCCCCCGGCCTGCCAGCCGTCACACATACTCCACACCCCCGCCTCCGCCCCCCTCTCTCTACAGCCCCAAATGCCGCGCAATCTTTTCCGTCTCCGCCGGCAATGTCACCGGCTGCGCCACTTGGCTGATCGCCGTAGTCGGGTCCTTTAACCCATTGCCCGTCAACGTGCATACGATGGTCTTTTCTCGCTCCCGCGCAAAGAACCCGCGCTCGTGCATCTTCAGCACACCCGCGATTGACGCCGCGGACGCCGGTTCACAAAACACGCCTTCTTTTCCCGCCACCAGCCGGTATGCACCAAGTATCTCTTCATCGGTCACCTTGTCAATCACACCGCCTGATTCATCCCGCGCCGCTTCCGCCAGCTTCCAACTAGCAGGGTTCCCTATCCGTATCGCCGTTGCAATCGTTTCTGGCTTCTCTATCACTCTTCCCTCAACAATCGGCGCCGCGCCCGCCGCCTGCCAGCCCATCATACGAGGCCGGTTGCGCACTTTCCCCTTCTCAAAATACTCCTTGTATCCCATCCAATATGCGCTGATGTTGCCGGCATTCCCCACCGGCAAAAAGTGATAGTCCGGCGCCCGCCCGCACAACTGGTCGCACACCTCAAACGCCGCCGTCTTCTGCCCCTGCAAACGGTATGGATTGACTGAATTCACCAGCGTCACCGGATACGTGCTCGTCAGCGCCCGCGCCGCCTCCAGCGCCGCATCAAAATTCCCTTCTAATTGCAGCACCTGCGCCCCATGAATCAGCGCCTGCGACAGCTTCCCTAACGCGATTTTTCCTTCTGGTATCAGCACAATACAGATGATCCCCGCCCGCGCCGCGTATGCTGCCGCGCTCGCCGACGTGTTCCCCGTCGACGCGCACATGATCGCCTTCGCGCCCTCCTCGCACGCCCGCGACACCGCCATCGTCATCCCGCGGTCCTTGAATGACCCCGTCGGATTCAGCCCCTCCAGTTTCAGATATACCGAATGCCCGTTCCCCAGCACGCCGCTCAGGTGCGGCGCAAACACTAATGGCGTATTCCCCTCGTTCAGGGTGATCACCGGCGTCGAATTTGTCACTGGCAGGTGCGCCCGGTAATGCCGCAATAATCCCGGCCAGTAGCTCATTGATACGCTTTTCTTAACGCCCGCGCCACGGCCACCATGTTCCGCAATGCTTTGGTTGTTTCGTCCCAGCCTCGCGTCTTCAGCCCGCAATCCGGATTGATCCAGAAGTTCTCCTTTGGAATCACCTTCAGCGCCCGCTCAACTGTCGCACGCATCGCCTCTTCTGATGGCACGGCTGGCGAATGAATATCCCACACCCCCAGCCCTATCTGCCGGTCAAACCCCACCCGCTCAAACCCTTCCACGATGTCCCCGCGGCTCCGCGACGCCTCAATCGAAACCACATCGAAATCCATCGCCTGGATCTCTTTGATGATATCGTTGAACTCCGAATAACACATGTGCGAATGGATTTGTGTCTCAGCCTTCACCGACGACGTCGCCAGCCGGAAGCTCTTCACCGCCCAGTCGAAATACCCCGCATAGTCCCGCTTTTTCACCGGCGCCTTCTCCTTGAACGCTGCTTCGTCTATCTGGATGATCCTGATCCCCGCCGCTTCCAAATCTGCTATCTCATCCTTCAGCGCCAGCGATATCTGCCACGCCACTTCGTGCACAGGAATGTCCTCGCGCACATAGTTCCACGCGATGATCGTCACCGCGCCCGTCAGCATGCCTTTCATCGGTTTCTTCGTCAAACTCTGCGCATAGCGCGCTTCCTTCACCGTCATCGGCGCCGCCCGGTGCACATCACCAAAGATAATCGCCGGCCGGTACGTGCGCGTCCCGTACGACAATATCCAGCCGTTTTTCGTCGTCGCTATGCCTTCCAGCTGTTGCGCAAAATACTCCACCATGTCGCTGCGCTCATACTCCCCGTGCACCAGCACGTCCAACCCAACTTCTTCCTGGTACGCCACCAGCTCCTTCATCTTCTCTTGTATGAATCCCTCATACGCCGCGTCATCCAGCGCTCCCTTCGCATGCTGCGCGCGCGCCGCGCGTACATCTGCTGTCTGTGGAAAACTCCCAATCGTCGTCGTCGGAAACAGCGGCAACTGCAATGTCGCCCGCTGCTGCTGCGCCCGTTCCGCATACGCCGGCTGCCGCACAAAATCCTTTTCCGTTAACTGCGCCACCCGCGCCTGCACCGCCGCGTTGCGCCCAAACGTCGAGCTCTGCTTCCATGTGCCGATATTCTTGCCCGCATACGCGTCAGCAATCAATTTTAGTTCATACAGCTTCTCCTCCGCAAACGCCAGCTGCGGCACCAGTGCCGACGGCAGTTCCTGATCTTTCACCGTGATCGGCACGTGCATCAGCGGGCACGCATTGCTGATCATCAGCCGCTCGTCCGGCACACCAAGCGCTTTCACAACCCGCGCCACGTGCGCAGGATCAATCCGCCATACATTCCGGCCGTCCACCACGCCCGCCACCAGCGTCTTGTCCGCCGGAAAGCCGTGTTTCTCAATGTAACTCAAATTCTTTCTCCCATGCACAAAATCCAATCCCAGAGAGGCCACCGGTAAGGTGTAGAGCTCACCCAGCCAGTCTACACTGTCGTAGTACGTAAACACATGCATCCTGCTCCCCGCCTGCGCCAGCACCGCGTATGCTTCCTTGATCGCCGCAATTTCAGCTTCGCTCAGCTCCAACACAAACGCCGGCTCATCCAAATGCACATCCTTTACCCCCCGCATCGCTTCCGCGTACACACCAGCCAATTCTTGCAGCCGCCCCGCAAATTCTTCCACCCCGATCCCTTTCGACAGCTTCAAAAACGTAAACGGCCCGATCGCCCGCGGTATACCCCCGCTGTACTTCTCTGCCGCCTCTTTGATCACGTTGCGCGCCAGCCGGAATTTCACCGCACCCACTGCCGCAAAGTCCGTCACCAAATAATGATAGTTCGTGTTGAACCACTTCGTCATCTCCAGCGCCTGCGCCCCGCGGCACAGTTCATAATACTCCTGCAACGTCTGCGGCGCATACACGCCTGCCATGACCGCCGTGTCCAGCATGCTGTCATAGGGCGTCACCTCGCCCACAGCATAATAATCAACGTGTGCCCGATACCGCGCCAGAATGTCCTCCTGTATGCGCTCCAATTCCGCGCGCAACGCCGGCTCAGCCAGCGTGCCCGCCCAATAACTCTCCACCGCCTTCTTAAATTCGCGCTGCGCCCCCAGCCGCGGAAACCCAAATGCGTATGTTTTCATCTGTGTGCCTTGTTCACGTTATAAACTACGGTTGTAGTGTAGTATTTTCATTCCATTTTGTCAATCCCCGCGCGTTCACACACACCCCCGCGCTTCTTCATTTCCGTCCCTTGTGTCCCTTGTGTCCCTTGTGTCCCTGATATTTGGTGATGTGATTGCCCACTGCGGCACATGCCGAAGACCGCCTCCGTGACTTCCTGCCTTCGCCAGATACAGACTCTCTCACAAAGCCACAACGGCTGCGTTCAATCGACAAAAAGTGTTGATTGCAGACGACATACAATGCCGATTGAGCGTTTCTGTATTCCGTGTTTTTCGTCCTTCACCATCTCATCTTTGTGTTTTTTCTTTTCCTCTGCGGTTGGTCTCTCTTGACACGCATCAGTACCCATCGTTTCACAATAACCTAGACGCCAAAGAAACCATGCCAAAAGTGCCATTCAGCATGTGGAAGAACGCCGTTGTCACCTATGCCAATGCCACGTGACGCGTCAATTGTAGTGTGCTAAATACATCGCACATCCTTTGCGTGGCTCCCCTTCCGCATTCAGCGATTGAAGCTACAGGCGGCGTTGGCCCCAGCCTGCGTTCTCCAAGTCCGGTGCACGTCCCGCCTTGCACTTCCGGCCTCTTATTCCACTGCCTTCCGCAGGGCTTGATAGCCATAATGCAGGATCAGTTGATCCAGCAGCACAAGCGCGGTAAAGCTCTCCGCCACCGGCCAAATGCGCCCCACGATGGTCGGATCACGCCGCGTAATGGCTGCGAGCGTCTTGTTTTCCAATGTGTACTTGTCAATCGTTTGTTGCTGCTTGTCAATTGTTGGCGTTGGCTTGACTGCCAGCCGCACAATGATGGGCTGGCCTGTTGCCAGCCCGCCGGTGATCCCGCCCGCATGGTTGCTCAGAAACTCAACCCTGCCGTTTACTCCGCGCATTTGGTCATTATTCTGGCTGCCTGTCATGTCTTTGACGGCGAAACCCGCGCCAACTTCCACGCCTTTCACCGCGCCGATGCCCAGCATGCGCCCCAGCTCGCCATCGAGCTTTTCGAACACCGGCTCGCCCAGCCCAACCGGCACATTCAACGCAATGACTTCCACCACACCACCGGATGAATCGCCCGTTTTTGTAATCGCATTGCATGCCTCCAGCATCGCCTCTGCTGTTTCGAAATCCGGCGTGTTCACCACTGGATGCACGCCGTACTTCTCGCGTGCCTTGTGTGCGGCCAAGCGCGGCGCTGTCTCGCGAATCGCGTCAATCTCCTTCTCTACTTCGGCTAGCTCCGCCATCTTTTGCAGAAAACGCATCTCAGGCCTAATCCGACCCCGCACATACAGATGCTGATAAAATGGATCTGTGTCGCGGCGCAGCTGGCGGAACGCATTGACTTTCTCCATCACCATGCCGTGCTCTTGCTCCGCCGCGCGCACGCCGGCCATTTCCTTGATGTACGCAAACACCTCGATCCCGCACCGCCGCAAAATCGTTCGTGCCACCGAACCCGCAGCTACAATCGCCGCCGTGTACCGCCCGCTGAAAAAACCCGCCCCAACGGCATCATCATCCGGCCCATACTTCACAAACGACGCATACGACGCATGCCCCGGCCGCGGCGTCCGATTCGTGTCCTGGTATTGCTGCACATGAATCAGGTGCCGGTCCAAATTCGGAATCAGAATTGTCAACGGCGTGCCGTTCGTGTGATACTTGTTTCCCGCGCCCGGAACCGTATCATCAACGTTCGTGCCAGTGTAAATAACAGGAATATCAGGCTCTTTGCGCGGCGACGCAAGTTCATCTGTGCCCGGCTTGCGCAGTAACAAATCGCCATAAATGTCCTGTTCTCTCAGCACCAATCCGGGCGGCACACCTTGTACCACGGTGGTCAGACCTTCCTGATACGACCCGCCCGCAACTGTCACTTGAAAACACCGGCCAAGATGGCATCCTAACATGTTTGTTCCTCGTGCATGTTACACCGCAACTGCTGCATGCTCATTACGGCACTAGTACTCAGTGAAAGTATACCCACACACCGCAGCCGCGTCAAGTGCCAGGCAGCGTGCTCGATGGTTGGCGCAGGATTTACCTGCTGAAGCGCGCCTTGCTCGCCACGTAATCGCGCGAGCCATCGCGCACCCAGCGGTCAAGCTGTGCCGGGTCTTTCAATTGCTGCCCGCGCCGCCGCTCCACCGCAAAATACCCGCAGTTGAACTCCTCCAGCCACGTAATGTCGCCCCACAATTTCTCAAACTGCGCTACGGGATAGACGTCTTCCTGGCCGCTGCCCCACAGCAGTTTCACGTCCTTGATCGTCACATACGTCGGAACACGTTCCTCAATCGCATGCAGCGCATCGTTGATTTTCGCGCGCGCCGCGCCGTCCTGTTCCGCCGCCTGCACGTCGGCGCGCTTCAGCCCTAATGTCGCCAGAAACGCATCTATGTTGATCCAGTTGGTCAGCGTGTTGTAGAAACACAGTTTGAACTCATCTTCCTCGCGCGGCAGCGCCAGCCCTTCGACAAGTTGCACGCGTCCGTTTACACGCGCCAGCCCGCCGCCCTTGTCTTCATAGCGGCGCGGCGTCACTTCAAAATTCAGCGCGCGCCCGCTCGTATGATGCATGCCAATCATGATCGGGCTGAGAAACACGCCCAGCGTGTCCGCATTGTGCACCATCAAATGTTGCAGACCCGGATTGTCGCGCAATAACGCCGCCAGTGTGCCGTTGCGCAACATGTTCGGTACTTCATAAAAATGTCCCGGCGGGTTGAAACGCTGCACGGCGACATTTTCATTGTAATCCTCACCTTCACCCCGCGCGCGCGCCCACTCGATGTAGGCTGCGCGCAAATTGTCCTGCACTTTTTGCGCCTGCTCGTCAAGTTTCTGCTGCGGCAATTCTTCCCACAAAAAGCGCAAATCCCGCTCCATCGGGTAGACACGCTGGCCAATGGATTGCCCGCGCGACAGCACCACAGGGCCTTCATAGCCATAATTGCCCGTCAGCTCCAGCTCGCGCCGCAGCGGCTCGTGCGTGAGAAAACTCGTCGTAAAGACATGCTGCACCGGCTGCTTGTATTTGTGCATCACTTCGTATGTTTTGCCCAAGTGTACTTCTGCAAAACTGCGGTGCCGCCCGCGCATCATCACAAACGGATTGATGACCTTAACCGTCGCAGCGCCATCTGTCCAGCGGCTCCCCAGCCCGCCCCCATACGTGACAACCGCCACTGCATTTTGGCTGAGCAGCTCCTGCCCAATCTGCCGGTAGCGCGCCACCGTCGCATTGGTCAAATCATTCGACACCACCGTCACATCACCTGGCTGCACATCTTCAATAACCGCCGTCAACGAGAGCCGGTTTTTGCCCACGCCTATCGCACCGCTCTTCAGCAGCTGCTGGTTGCGCCGGTGCGCCGCAGCATCAAAGCCGTTCTCGCGTTTGATCCGCTCAGCTTCCGCATCGGCGCTGCTGGCCGCTTCCGCGTTCCTTGCTGCCGCCGCGCGCGCCGGCACGAGGGCGGACAACACGTCGTTGGTCTCCACAGCCGCTGCGTCCAGCAGCTGCGCCTCCACCCCTTGATAATTCAAGCGAAAATCATATACCACCGGCTCCATCGCGAACGGCAGGGCATATTCGTAGCGTTGCTTCAGCGCACGCATGATCGCCAGTATGCGTGCACGGCATTTCTCATGCACTGCCGGGTTGACAATGAATGCCATGCCGCCGCCCGATGCGCCGCCCAACATTAAGAAGCCCCAGTAGTCTTTCCCAAACTCTTCTTTCACCGTGGCAATCAGCTCCTCTGTAAATGCGTTGGATGTCCACGGTATCATCACCTTGGTTGCACGCTCCCAGTCCAGCGTGGTGAATTTCCCCAGCTGCTTCATGTTGCCGGTTTTGACGGCTTCCACGATGTCGTCAAAATATTCATATCCCTGCAGCCGTGCCTCCCACTCTTCCTTGTAGCGCAACAAATAGCGCGTCGTTACCATCTCCAAAATCGGCCCCACATTCATGGAAAGCCCGCCATGCACCATGATGATGGAGCGCGCAAGGCGGTCTTCGATATCAGCCGGCAATTGCTCGCGCGCCAGCACTGTGTGCGCCGGCAACAAGCGCCCCCGGCTGATGCCAAACTCCGGATCCCCCTTGCCCGCTTCCACCCCCGTGATCAGTTTGATCCCCGGCCATATCCCCCCTGAATCTTGCCAGCCGCCCCCCGAGCCGCCCAGCCATTCCCCCAAAATCGCCCGCGATGCCACCAGCCGCCGCTCGTCTTCCGTCAGCCCGCCCGTCTGCTGCTTCACTTGCCCGCTAAAGCGCATCAAGCGCGTGATGATGGTCGCCAGCAACGTCGTGGATACCGCCAGCCGCGATCCTTTCGGTATGTTGCGCACGCGTGTAATTAACTCAAACCCGCCCGGCCGCCCCAACAGTGTTTTCAGTAATTTTGACAACGGCTCGCCACTCCCTTCAAAACACGGCGGCACCACGCCCGATGCAATCAGCCCCGCCTTCAGCAAGCCAAGATGATCATTGCCCAAATTGAATAATTCCTGAAACGAATGCAGCTCTTTTTCCGCATGCAAGTCCTGCGAGACGATGCGTATCATCGGCTGGTCAATCACACGGCAGTAGCATTCCACCGGCGGCACCGGCTCGCCCTCCCCATGTATCGCCAAATCCACCGACATGTTGATCACCCGCGCGCCTTCCGGAAAATCCATCCCAAGGAAAAAAATGTCCGACCAGCCCGCGTGGCTTGGATCAGCTCGCACGGGCGCACGGTCCATGCCCACCGGATAACGCCCGCTCGCCGCATCGCGCTGCAGATACACCTCCGGCACGCGCAACGGATAGCGCTTCACTGTGCGCGCGTTGAACATCCATTCGTTCCCCCGGCTCGTGCGCACGCTCTGCCGCACCTGGTCCACAAGGTATTTGAACGCCAGAGCATAATATGCTTCCGCCAGCGCGCTCAACAGCGCTTCATTGCACCCCTGCGACATCATCGCCGCGCGAAAGCGTTCGATCGCTTCATCATACGCGCGGTTCAACATCGCATGCACCCCCAAATACGGAATGTAGCCTTCCTTGCGCACATCGCGCCGGTCTATCAAATAGTACCGGTAAATCGCATGTATAAACAGGCACGCCCGCACCCGCTGATACAGATTATCAGACTGTTTGCGGAAAAATTCCAATCCTTCCGCCATGCGCAGCAAGTCTTCTTTCTGCTTCCCCGCCAGCAGCCTGTCTTCCGTGCGGTGCCGCACCGCGTCGTCATTGCTCGTGATAGTTGCAATCACATCCTGATACATGAGCTGCTCCCTTGTTCGTCGCGCTATGCGCTGACTAGCCCGCGGCACCTGCTCTTCTCCTCGTCCCGCCGCGCCATCATCAACAAGCTTCTCCTCAACCACGCCTAGTCTCGCGCACACATTCCTTTCATGCATTATACCCAATCCCATGCTCAAGGGCAACCATGCTCCGCATTCACCCCTGTACCCGTCTTGCACATGCTCTCCCGCTGTGCTATAATATCCCATGGCCATGCACAACCATTATCCGGACAACTACCACGAACGGCCGTCCGCGCGCCTGCGCTGCCCCTATTGCCGCGCGCCCATGACGCCCGCCCAAAAAACCCTCACGCACAATCCCTTCTTCCCCTTCTGCTCCGAGCGCTGCAAGCTCGCCGATTTGCACAAATGGCTCTGTGGCGAATACGCCATTGAACAGCCCCTCAGTGAACTTACGCCTGAACAGCTTGATGATCTGCCGCAAGATGAGCCGCACAACGGCACCACGTCTGCCTCGTAATCATGTTCCAGCTCGTCACCTCCTACACCCCGCAGGGCGACCAGCCCGCTGCCATTGATCAGCTCGTCCGCGGTGTCCATGCCGGCCGCCGCCACCAGGTCCTCCTCGGCGTTACCGGCTCCGGGAAAACCTTCACCATGGCCAACGTCATTGCCCAGTGCAACCTGCCGGCGCTCGTCCTCGCGCCCAATAAAACGCTTGCTGCTCAGCTCTTTTCCGAATTCAAACAACTCTTCCCGCACAATGCCGTCGAATACTTCGTCTCCTACTATGATTACTATCAGCCCGAAGCCTATATTCCGCGCACCGACACCTACATTGAAAAAGACTCGTCGCGCAACGATGTGATTGACCGCCTGCGCTTGTCTGCTACGCGCTCCTTGCTGACGCGCCCAGACGTCATCGTCGTCGCCAGCGTCTCCTGCATCTATGGCATCGGCCGCCCCGAAACCTACCGTTCCCTCAAACTAACCATTGCTACAGGCGACACGCTTGACCGCACGGCCCTCCTCCGCCAGCTCGTCGAGATGCAGTATCAGCGCAATGAGTATGACTTGACACGCGGCACCTTCCGCTCCCACGGCGATGTGGTGGATATTTTCCCCGCCTATGAAGATAATACCGCCGTGCGCGTCTCCTTTTTCGGCCCGGCGGTTGAATCCATCGCCTTTATTGACCCGCTCACTGGCGCAGAACGTGAACGCACAAACACTCTCTTCCTCTATCCCGCCACGCATTACGCCGCCAGCTATGCCAGTATCCGCGAAGCTGCCGAAGAAATTGAGCGCGACCTCGCCATCCGCTGCGATGAGTTGCAGCGCGCACACAAGCTGATCGAAGCCCAGCGCCTGCAGCAGCGCACCCTCTTTGATCTCGAAATGATGCAGGAACTCGGCTACTGCTCCGGCATCGAAAATTACTCGCGCTATCTCGACCGCCGCAAGCCCGGCGAGCCGCCCTTCACCCTCCTCGATTATTTCCCCGATCAATGGCTCTTGTTCATTGACGAAAGCCACATCAGTGTGCCCCAAATCGGCGGCATGTACAAAGGCGACCGCTCGCGCAAGCACATCCTCGTCGAATACGGCTTCCGCCTCCCCGCCGCCCTTGACAACCGCCCGCTGCGCTTCGATGAATTTCAACAGCGTACGCATCAAATTATTTATGTCTCGGCCACCCCCGGCGCTTACGAACTCACACTTGCTCGCAGCGAGGCCCCGCCCGGCTCCCCCGCCGTCGTCGAGCAATTCATCCGCCCCACCGGCCTGATTGACCCGCGCATCGAAGTGCGCGACAGCGCCTCCCAAGTCCGCGACGTCATCGAAGAAATCAAACGCCGCGTCGCCGCCCACCAGCGCGTCCTCATCACCGTCCTCACCAAGCGCATGGCCGAAGACCTCAGCGCCTATCTGGCCGAGGCCGGTATCCGCTCCCGCTACCTCCACAGCGATATTGACACCCTCGAACGCGTGGAGATTATCCGCGCCCTGCGCGCCGGCGAATACGATGTGCTCGTCGGCATCAATCTCCTCCGCGAAGGCCTCGACTTGCCCGAAGTCTCCCTGGTTGCGCTCTTCGACGCCGACCGCGAGGGCTTCCTGCGTTCCGAACGCTCGCTGATTCAAACCATCGGCCGCGCCGCGCGCAATATTCACGGCACCGCCATCTTGTATGCCCGCGCACCCACGCCCGCCATGCAGGCCGCCATTGCCGAAACCGAGCGCCGCCGCGCCCGCCAGGACGCCTACAACCGCGCCCACAACATCACCCCGCAATCCATCGTCAAATCGCTGGATTCGATTTTGACTTCCATTTACGAAGCGGATTATGTCAATCTGGAGAACGATCCGATAGAGCTGATGCTGCGCGGCACGCCCAAAGGCCGCGGCCAGCGCCCGCGCGCCACACGCGGCGCCCGCCGTAAACCGTCACTTCGACAGACGTAGGACTACCGTTATGCCGCATCCTCGCCCGGTTCCTTCCACATCGCCGCGTCCCGGTCTTCCCTGCATCGCCGCCCCGCGCCACAGCAGCCGTTCCCACGTTCCTGCGCGCGTAAGGCCCACAGTGGTGCAATCCTGTGTAACACATCAGATTTCCCGACCGTATTGACAGGGATGTCCATTCTGATACAATAATGTGTGATTATTATAATGAGAACCCCATGAGTGCCTTATGATTATCTCCCGGCGTACCTTTCTCAAGTACGGCGCCATGACGCTTGCCGCCATGGGCGCTACACCCCATGTGTTCGCCGCGTTTGAGCGTGCGCTCAAGGGCGCATCCAAGCCGCCAGTCCTCTGGCTCAACGGCAGCTCCTGCACGGGCTGCTCCGTTTCGTTTCTCAATCGCATTGCCACTGACGCCCCTGAGACGGTTGTTGACGTGCTTACTGACACCGTGTATCATCCCACGGTGATGGCTGCGGCCGGCGACCCTGCGGCGGCGGTCTTGCGCCGCGCTTATCGCGACGGCGGCTATATCCTCATCCTCGAAGGCGGCGTACCCACTGCGTTTAATGGCAACGCCTGCATGGTCTACTCGCTTGACGGCGTGGAAGTTTCGTATATGGAAGCGGTAACTGACCTGTCGGCACGTGCCGCTCATATTGTGTGCGTCGGGACGTGCGCATGCTTCGGCGGCATTCCTGCCTCGGGTTTCAACCAAGATTGTCAGCGTAGGTGCACTCACCGGCCGCCCCGTGATCAACATTTCCGGCTGTCCGGCCAATCCCGACTGGGTGGTGTGGGCTGCCGCCCAACTCATCGCGGGCGCATCTGTTGAGCTTGATCAGCACCGGCGTCCCGTGGCGCTGTACAACCGCGACCTGTCTGGCGCCGCAGCTCCGGCGCTCATCCACGACAAATGCCCGCGCAACGCGCTCGTCAACCCAGGCGCGCCGCCTGAAGCTGATGCACTGGGGCAAGACGGCCGTTGCATGATCAACCTCGGTTGCCGCGGCCCGGCCACCAAGGCGCGCTGCGAAGCGTGTTGGAACGGGCTGGCCGGCCAGGCGTCGTGGTGTATCGGCGTCAATGCGCCCTGTCATGGCTGCGTTGAGCCGTCGTTCCCCGGTCCCCACTCATTCTACGAACTCTACCCTGAAGTTAATACTTAAGGAGCCGCGCATGCCCGTCATCAGCGCCACCATAGACCCCATCACGCGCATCGAAGGCCACCTCAAAATCAACGTGCAGATTGACACGGTGCGCGGTGTTCAGCAAGTTGTTGACGCCTGGAGCATCGGAACGCTGTTCCGCGGCTTTGAAAAAATCCTGCAAGGCCGCGATCCGCGCGATGCGCCGATTATCACCTCGCGCATCTGCGGCGTCTGCCCTACTGCCCATGGCAAAGTTGCCGCGCTCACGCTCGACGACGCCTGTGGCGCCCAGGTGAACACAACAGGCCGCCTGCTCCGCAATCTTGTCCACGGCGCATGTTTTCTTGAATCACACGTGCTGCACTTCTACCTGCTCTCGTTGCCGGACTACATTCGCGGCCCGGAAATGGCGCCGTGGCTGCCACGCCTGGATACCGGCCTGCGCCTCGACCGGCGCACCGAGACAACCCTCCGCGCACACTATCTCCAAGCCGTCGCTATCCGGCGCAAGGCACATGAAATGGGCGCCATTTATGGCGGCAAGCTGCCGCATACCCCGGGCTATGTTGTGGGCGGCTTTACGGCCGTCTCTCATGCCGCCGACCGTTCTGCATTTGCCGCGCGGCTCGCCGAAATCACTGACTTTATTCGTGACGTCTACATTCCTGACACTACGCTGCTTGCCGCTCTCTATGACGATTACTTCCATATCGGCAGAGGGTATGGCAATCTGCTCTCGTTCGGCGCATTCCGCCTCGCCAACGACGGTTCCTCAAAGCTGTTCAGCGCCGGACGTGTAGTGAGCGGCCAGGCCGGCCCACTGCCTGTAGACACCTCGCGCATCACCGAACATGTCACGTACTCGTGGTACGACAACGCAGACAATGACCTGCATCCTGCCCACGCAGACACGGCGGCGCAACATCCCAAGCAGGGTGCGTATTCCTGGCTGAAAGCGCCGCGCTATGACGGCGCGCCGTATGAATGCGGTCCGCTGGCCCGCATGACAGTTCAAGGCCTTTATGCCAACGGCGTGTCCGTGATGGACCGCCATTGTGCGCGGGCACAGGAAGCGCTGGTGATCGCCGAGGCCATGCAGGACTGGCTTGCCCAACTGCAAGACGGCCAGACCGGCTGCACCGCCGTAAACCGCCCGCAGGCCGCCAGCGGCACCGGCCTCACCGAAGCGCCACGCGGCGCCCTCGGCCATTGGCTGCGCATTGAAAATGGCGTGATCCGCACGTATCAAGTGCTCACGCCCACCTGTTGGAACTGCTCACCACGCGATACTGCCGGCCAGCGCGGGCCGCTTGAACAGGCGCTGATTGGCACGCCCGTCGAATATGTTGATCAGCCCATCGAAGTGCTGCGCGTCGTGCATTCCATTGATCCGTGCCTTGACTGCGCCACGCACGTCATCCGGCCCGGCCGCCCAGCGCGCGTGTTCGAACTCTGGCGGCCGCCCGGCGTGGAGCAGCGTGTATGACGGCCCGGCGCCGCATAGTCGCCGGCCTCGGCAATGAACTCCGTGCTGATGATGGCGTGGGTGTGCATGCTGTCCGCGCGCTCGCCGCCACAATTGGCAGCTGCGCGTCTTGCTGGGAAATCGGCGCCAACATATGGCACCTGGCCGGCTTGCTGCAGCCCGGCGATCATGTCCTGGCTATTGATGCCGTCTCGCATCATGGCGTGCCTGGCTCCATCTGCTATGTCGAAGGGCACAGCGCCGCCTGCGCGCGCCGCGCCGATGGCGTCCACGGCCTCGGATTGTTTGAAATGTTGCCACTGATCGAACCGGCGCGCCGTCCCACGCATGTCGCCGTGCTTGGTGTGCAACCTGCGTCGCTTGACTATGGCATGCAACTTTCACCGCCGGTAGCGCGCGCACTGCCCGTGCTTGTGCAGTTCGCACAGGCATGGCTTGCCGGCACACCCTTGCCCACATCCGCCATACAGGCTGCCGCTGCGACGGCGCCACGTCACCAAACACCAGCTGTACGCCCCGCTTCCGCGTGGTGTCGCGTCAATCCTCATCTTGCCCACGAGTAACTCTCCTATGTTGCACAGAACCTTGTCCCGCTTCTCTCTGCTTGTCCTCGCTGGCGCCCTCTCCGCACGCGCTGCCACGGACGGTGTGTTCACCTACACAGTGGCCACGTCGAATTACCCATCCTCGTATGATCCCAAGAACATCATGGCGATTTGGGTCGTGAACCAAACCAACGCATTTGTCAAGACCCTCAAAAAACGCGCCCAAACACGCCAGCAGTACCTGTATAAATGGCTCGCCGATTCCGGCGGCAACACCAACATTGACACTATCACCGGCGCAACGCTCTCCACTCACCAATCACATACCGTCACATGGAATTGCCGCAATCACCTCGGCGCACTCGTTCCTGACGGCATCTACCGCATGCGCGTTGAATACACCACTTTCAATGGTCAGGGACCTTATTCCACCAACTGGTGCGAATTCGTCAAAGGGCCCGCAGGCTACACAACCAATTTCCCCGTCATGAACGCGCGCTTCTTCTCCATGTCGCTCACATGGGCGCCGATTGTTGTCACGCATGACATCAGCGTGTTCAGCCTTGTTCCTGAATGGGCGCCGCCCGATGCCATCGCTCCTGTCCTCATCGGCATCACAAACAAAAGTTCTGTGGCAGAATCATTCACCGTGACGCTCAGTAATGATTCGCTGTATGCTGAAATTGGCCGGACGACCGTCAGCAATCTGGCACCCGGCGCGGCAGTGCAACTCACGTTCCCATGGAACACGTCGAACCTGCCCGCTGGTTTTTACGTCCTGCGCGCCACTGCCAGCCCAGTTGCTGATGAGCTGGTCACAACCGATAATGCACTCGCGCGCACAGTTGAACTCCGGCCCGCACGGTATGATCTCGCCATTACGGCTGTACTTGCTGCGCCACTGATCGCCCCCGGCGCCGCGGCGCCGGTCTCCGTCGTCTTGCGCAACAACGGTGATTACCCCGCCACCACGACCGTTGATCTTACAGATGCCACCAGCGCCAGTATCATTGGCACGCGAACGGTCGCCGGTCTGCCCGGCGCTGCCGAGACGAATCTGATCTTCACTTGGAACACTGCCGGCTATGCGCCGGGCTATCATACACTGCTCGCTTCCGCCGCGCCGGTGCCCAACGAACTTGTTACGCTCAACAACTCCAATACTGTCCGCGTCGCGCTCGCCAACGGCACCGTAACATCTCTCGTGGTCGCCACGCACAGTGTCTGGCAGTATCATGACCTCGGCTTTGATCTGAGCGGCGCGCCGTGGCACTCTCACGGCTATTACACCGGCGAATGGCGCAGCGGCGCTGCCCCGCTGGGCTACGGCGATGATGGCGAGGCGACGGTTGTTTCTTTCGGGCCAGATCCCACCAACAAGTACCCTGCGTGTTACTTGCGCAAGGAGTTTCTTGCCGACTGCGACGCGCTCGCCGCTCCCTTGTATGTGCGCCGTGATGACGGCATTGTCGTCTACCTTAATGGCGCAGAACTTCTGCGCGACAACATGCCCTCGGGCACGATTGCCTACACTACCCTTGCAACTGCAACGGTCAGCGGCGCCGCGGAAACCAACTATTTCCGCTTTGATGCCTCTCTCGGCGCGGGCATTACATCCGGTTACAACGTCCTCGGTGCCGAAGTCCACCAAGTCTCACGTGACAGCTCTGATTTGGGCTTTGACGCGGCGCTGCTGGCGGTCTTCCCTGATGTTCCTCCCTCCCATGATCTGGCGCTCAATTCTTTCACGCTGGATGGCGGCGTGTTGGCAGGCGACCGCGTGCCGGCGCACATCACTGTCCGCAACATGGGTAACGTGGCTGAATCGCCTTCACTCACTGTGCGCGATCTTAGCACGACGGATGTTCTTGCATCTGCTTCACTGCCAGTCCTGCCACCTGGCGCGTGGCACGAGGCGCGTGTGCTGGTGCCTTCCGGCTCGCTGGCGCCCGGCACTTACGCGCTTGAAGCGCGCCTCGCAGCCGTGCCCGGCGAGACGAATACCGCCAACAACGCCGCCACTGCGCTGCTGTCTCTTGGTGACATGAACCGCGCGGCTCTTACCTCGCCCGCGCCTCTGGGCGTTCTCGGCGGCCATGCCGCCGCACTGGCCCTGTCAGACCAATCGCTTTTCAGCGCTCATGGCGCCGTGTTGCGCATCGCTGACATTTCATCTCCCACGGCACCCGTGGTACAGAGCTCGGTACTCTTGCCGGGCGTCATCCGTGCCGTCGCGGCCAATGCTGCCGCTGTTTTCGCCGCATGCGGCCCTGCCGGTCTCTATTGTATCAGCCGTACAAACTCACTCTCACCGCCAGTGCTCTCATCACTCGGCACGTCTGGCGATGCATGCGCACTTGCGCTGGATGGCACGCTCCTGTATCTCGCTGATGGCCCCGCCGGTGTGCGTGTCATTGATGTGGCCAATCCCGCGGCGCCGGCGCTCATAGGATCGTATCACACCGGCGGCCCCGCAGCCGCTCTAGCGTTGTCAGGCAGCACACTGTTTGTTCTTGATGCACATAACGGCCTGCTGGCGCTTGATGTTGCGGTGCCATCTGCGCCTGTACTGCTTGGCGCACTCAATGCTCCCGCCATGGGACGCGCCCTCACCATCGCCGGCTCCCGCGCCTACATCGTTGACGGCGAAGGCTATTTCAGCATTGCCGATGTCTCAACACCTGCTGCACCCGTTGCACTTGGCCGCCTATCCCTGCCCGCCTCTGCACACTCCGTCGCGGTGATCGGCTCAGTGGCGCTCGTGTGTGCTGGTGAAGCGGGCCTGCTCGTAGTTGATGTCAGCTCGCCAGCAGCGCCCGTACTCGCAGCCACGTTCCCAGCGGACGATGCCCGCGCCCTGGCCGTCAACGGCGTCACCGGTTATCTCGCTGATGGTTTCTCCGGACCGCGCGTCCTTTCCCTTGCCGCTCCCTCTGCGCCCACGCTGCTCTCCACTCTCCCGGGCAGCGCGCGTGTCCGCGCTACCGCGGCATACGGCAGCTTTCTCTATACTGCTGCCGGCGCGGATGGTGTCGTAGTCTACTCTCTCACAAACTCCGCACTCCCAGTGTTTCTCGGGTCGCTCACGTCCGCGCTCAATGCCTGTGATCTTGCCCTTTCATCCAATCTGCTCGTCATTGCCGATGGTCAATTCGGCGCACAGTTCGCCACGATTGATGCCACCGGCGCGCTCTCAGTAACCTATACATACCAGTCACCAGACCTCGTTCTGGCTCGCCGCGCCTCATTATGCCAGCCACTGCTCGCCCTCTCCGATGGTCACCGCATTGAACTGCTTGATATTTCTGACCTGCATGCTCCGGTCCTTGCTGCGGCGTTCTCCACAAACGTCTTTCTGTACGATCTGGCGCTGGCATCCAATTACCTCTACGTGGCCGCGGGCCCGCTTGGCGTTCTCGTCCTGCATCATGGCGGTGCCTCCTCATTGACGTGTGTTGGCGCCGTCACGGTCTCCAATGCCGCTACAACTGCGCTCGCCATGCACGATGCACGTTTGTATGCCGCCGACAATTCCGGTTCCTGGAGCTTGTATGACCTCGCTGACCCAGCGGCGCCTGCGCCCATCCTTACACGCCAGCTGCCAGCGCCTGCCACGGCCCTTGCCGCCGCCGGCCCCTTCCTCTCCGTGCTTGATGCCGAGGGCAGCGCGCATGCCTTGGATCTCACCTTGCGCCTGACGCCCGTGCCACGCGCGCTCTTTGGCACCCTCACTCACGCTCTGCGCCTTGCGCAACACGGCGCCTTGCTTATCGCCGCGCAAGACGCCGCCGGCGTTGCATTGCTTGACATCTCCGCCGGCGATGCTGATATGGATGGCCTGCCCGATACATGGGAGCAGCTCATCATTGATGCCAATCCCGCTGATGCCATCACGTCCATCTACGACGTCCAGCCCGGTGATGACTTTGACGGCGACCGCGCCTCGAATTATGCCGAGTTCATCGCCGGCACCAGCCCGCATGACGCGTTCTCCGTCTTCATGCTCTACAGCACGCAGGCGCCCGCGTCACGCGCGTTGGTCATCTCCTGGCACAGCGTGTCCAACAAACTCTACACGCTGCACGCCGCGCCCACACCCACGGGCACCTTCTCGCTCGTCCGCGCAGGATTGCCCGCCACTCCGCCGTTGAATACCTACACCGGTACCGTCTCTGCCACGCACGCCTATTATCTTATTACTGTGGAATGACCATGTTCACCCGTCATCGCACTGCTATGAACGCTTGTTCTCACATCACGCTGAACGCCGCGTCACTGCTCGCTGCCGCGTCACTCGCGGCCTCCGCCAGCACCATTGCGGTTACCAATCTCTCTCACTCAAACGGCTGGTATTCGTTTGACCTCATCCGCAATGATGCCTATTTCCAACTCGGCGGTGACGCCCTCATGCGCTCACTTGTCCTGCACACCTATCACCTGCTCGATGCCGTCCCGCCGGCCAGCTGGCGCGCCCAGTTCGATGATAGTATGCTCACGTTCATCTGCACCAATGACCTGCTACTCGGTTTTACCAACGCGTTGCACTTCGCCTTTCACAGCGACATCATCGCTGAAACGCTCTACGATGAACCCGATGTGTTCGCAGCGTATCCGCAAGGCGTCGCGCTGGGTGAGCTGCATGGTCCCTCTGATCCGGTCACCCCCGTGCTGGATGGTTATGTGGCGTCGGTTAATGCCGCTGCCGTGGAGCGTTTCTCCTATCTCGGCCCGATTATTCCTGAACCGGCATTCTTGTTCACGTGCTGTCTGCCATTCTTCCGGGCGTTCGCCCTGCGGCGCCGCACCACGCCGCCTCAGCACTAAACTATGTTCATCCGCTCGTTGTCTGACTGCCCTGAATTCATCGCCGGCGACGCTTGCCGTCTGCGCGAACTGCTGCATCCGGCAAAAGCTCCGCTCGCCCTGCGCTACTCGCTGGCCCATGCCCGCGTTGATCCCGGCGCGGCAACGCTCCCCCACGTCCTCCAGTCCAGTGAGGTTTACTATATCATCAGCGGCACGGGCAGAATGCACATTGATGAAGAAACCGCGCCCGTGCGCCCCGGCGATGCCATCTACATCCCGCCCGGCGCCCGCCAGCACATCGTCAATACCGGCGCAGACGACCTGGTCTTTCTCTGCATCGTCGACCCCGCCTGGCGCCCCGAAGATGAAGTGGTCTGCCACACTATATGATCGGCAATCCTATACTCGCTAGATATTCATACGTGCGATCGTAGTAACTGGGCTGTCGCGTGGGATCAGCATCGTCGCCACGAGGCACAAAAATTACCATTCCCTGCCGCGCCCGCGTTAGCAATACGCGATAGGCATTTAGCAGATAGCTGCGCCGATCATCTTTCTGCACACGACACCATCGATATCCACGAAAAACGTACTGGCTCCAGCCCGACGTACTGAAGCGCAAATCAGCATCCCATGTCACGCACACCCAATCCAGTTCAAGTCCCTGCACGTCGTACTGTGAGGCTGCATCCTCAAGGTACAAACTAGATCGTGTATCATGTCCGTCATCCAGAAACCAATGTACAGGATCAATGTTGACGCGCACATCAATGGCGTGCGGCTTGAGGCGCT
>Ga0308414_1000409_pt1 | contig 27337 bp, 22 predicted proteins | sample HotsprSampleOS50_FD_205667 | JGI IMG/M metagenome (GOLD analysis project Ga0308414, IMG submission 205667) | Hot spring phototrophic mat microbial communities from Octopus Spring, Yellowstone National Park, Wyoming, United States - 20090730_OS50 ...
AGGCGTTGGACGGGATGCCGAGGATGTAGACGGCGTAGCCGTCGATGCCCTTGCCTTCGTCGGCGGCAAGAAGCTTTTCAGCCTCTTCGACCCAGGTCATCGAGACGGGGAGCAGTTCCACGTCCGGGCAGCCCCGTTCGAGCCGGCCAAGGATCATTTTCTTGCGGCCTTCGTAATCGTAGCCCTGGTAGGGCCAGCCCTCGATTTTCGGGTCCGGGTGAACCAGGACCAGCCGCACGCGGGCTTTTTCCTTCGGCAACAGTTCACTCGCCGTGGCGGCGGCAGCGCCCGCGCAGCCGCCCGCCAGCCACGCGGCGCAGCCTGCGCAGGAGCGCAGGAACGACCTGCGCGAAGAATCGCCGATTTGCACAAGCCTGGGTGACATGGGAAGCTCCTTCTCGATATGAGATCTCCTTGTCTGTTTATCAGATCCGCGCCGCGGTGGGAAGGGCGAAGCGGCAGGGGGTTACTGGAACCGTAGCCGCCGCGCCAGCGTCCAGGCGCAAACCGCGGCGAGAGCGGCCAGCGCCGCCAGATGCGGGACCACATCGGAAGGGGAGCCGCCGAAGCTCATCAGCCGGTGCAGGGCATCCATCGCCCAACCGGTGGGCAGCGCCAGAGCCAGCTTCTGCGCCCAGAGCGGCATGATCTCCGCCGGCCACCAGCAGCCGCCCAGCGCCGCGAGCACGTTGGACGCGATCACGCCGACGCCGATCACCGCGCCGGGCGATTGGCCCTCGTTGCCGATCAGCATCCCCAGCAGCGAACACAGCGCCCCGTACATGGCCAGCACGGCCGCCACCGCCCACCATGCTCCGCCCCAGTCGACGCGAAACAGCGCCGCGCCCGCCGCCACGGCCCAAAGCGTCTGCATCCAGCCCAGTGCCAGCCGCGAACCCCATTTGCCGGCGAGAATGGCGCCGCGCGGCATCGGCGCGGCAGCCAGCCGCCGCAACAGGCCCTGGCGGCGCTCCTCGAGCAGGCTGACGCCGCCGGTGGTGAGCATCGCCAGCAAGACAAACATCACCAGCATGCCGGGCACGGACTGCTGATATCCGCTGGGCGGGCGCCTGCGCTCGCCCGCGGGCTTGGCATCCACGGTGATGGCGCGAGGCGTCGAAGCAAGTTCGCGCAGCGCCTCCGGGGTTGCCTCGCGCCCTTGCAGGCGAAGAAGCGCGAGGTCGGCGACGATTCCCCACGCTGCTTTGCGCAGCCGCAAGCCGTCGAAATCCGCGCCCAGGCCGCCGCCTTGCCGCTCGAACAGCAGCCGGGCCTTGCCCGAGGCGAGCACTTCGCGGGTGAAGCCCGCCGGCACGGTCAGCCGCCGCCGGAACCGCCTGAAGCTCTGCGCGTCCGCGCGCACCACCTGGAAACCCTGCTGTTCCAGCCGCCGCAAGAGTTCTTCGGCGAGGAACCCGGCGTCCGGGGCCACCTGCACGGCCACGGTTTCGCGCGCCACGGCAGGCCCGCGCGCGGTGACCGCGCCAATGAACAACATGAACAGCGGCGGGACCAGGAAGCTCCAGATCCAGGTTTCCCGCTCCCGGAACAGATGCGCCAGGTCCTTGCGGGCGATCCACCATGCCTGCCGGGCGGTCATGCCACAAATCCTTTCTTTAAACGAGCCGAAACGGCTACAAATAACACCGCACTCATGGCTGCGAGCAGGACGATTTTCCAGGTGATTCCGGCGCCATCGCCGGCCAGAATCGCCCGCATTTCGTCCAGCGCCCATCCGTTTGGCGTCAGGCGGCCGATGCGGGCCACGGCGGCCGGCATCGCCTCGAAGGGGAACATCGCGCCGCCCGCCATCATCAGCAGCAGGGCGGCCACGTTCGCCAGGGTCCGCCCCTGCCTTTCCGAGCGGCACAGCGTTTGAACCAGCGCCATCAGCAGGAACAGCATTCCGCCGGAGAGAGCCGCCCACAGGGCCGCGGCCGCCAAGCCTCTCTGCGCGCCGCCGGTGAGCCACTGGCCGACGGCAATCCCCGCAGCGGCAATGCACCCCATCAGCAGCACCGCCGCCAGGGTTTTCGCGGCCAGAAACAGCTCCAGGGGCGCAGGCGAAGCAGCCAGCCGCTGCAGCGTGCCGGAGGATTTCTCCACCCAAAGATCCCCGCTCAGCCCGAACGCCAGGAACAGCAGCGCCATGAACACCACCCCGGGGGCCATTGCCGCGGCCATGTTGGCCGGCTGCGTTGCTCCTGTGATCTTTTCCTCGATTTCGATGGGCGGCGAATCGAGCAGGGCGCGCCCCTCGCGCGCGAGCGCGGCCGCGCGGATGGCCAGCACGGCGACGCCCGCGTCCCCGGGCCACGTTCCGCTTTCAGCCATGGCGCGCAGCTCTCTCCCCAACGCCTGTTGCAGATACCAGCCTGCCTCGGCGAGAATGCCCGCGGTCTCCCGCGCGACTTCCGGCAGGATCGCCTGCGAGGGGTTGGTCCAGAGCTTGAGGGTTTGCGGCTCGCCGCGGAGGAACCGGTCGGAGAAACCTTCGGGGATCACGAGCAGCGCCGAGCCCTCGCCCCGGCGGATGCGCCGCAGGCCTTCGTCGAGTTCCACAGGCGCCACGGTGAAGATGCGCCCCAGCTCGCCCTGCGTGAATGCCGGCGCGACAGAACGGCTGAGAAATGTTTGATCGAGATCGGCCACGAGGAGCACCCCCTGAGGCCGCGTCTCTCCGCGTCCGAAGACGAGAGCGAGCAGCAACCCCACGAAGACGGGAATGCCCACCCAGGCGCCCAGAGCGGCGCGGTCCCGCAGCCACCGCTGCAGGTCTTTGCGGAAAAATGCGGCGAAGGCTGTCATGGCGCTACTCCCGCAGCTCTTTTCCTGTCAGTTGCAGGAACAGGCTTTCCAGGCTCGGCTGCTCGAGGGAGACGCTGCGCACTTCCATGCCGCTCTGGCGCAAGGTCTCGAGAATGGATTCGAGTTTCCTGGCCCCGTCCTCCACCCGCATCGACAGGAGATCCTGGCCGGCGCTGAGCACTTCCACGCCCTCCATCCGCGCCGCCGCTTCGGCGGCGCGCGGGCCATTCATCCTGCCTGCCACGCGCAGAACGTCGCGGCCGCCGATCAGAGAACGGAGCTGTTCGAGCGTCCCCATGGCGATGATGCGGCCGTGGTCGATCACCGCAATGCGGTGGCACAACTGCTGGGCTTCTTCCATGTAGTGCGTGGTGTAGACCACGGCAGCGCCCTGGCGCGCCTGCGCCTGCACGAGGTCGAGAAGGCGGGCGCGGCTCTGCGGATCCACGCCGGCGGTGGGCTCGTCCAGCAGCAACACGCGCGGGCGGTGCACGATGGCGCAGGCGAAGTTGAGGCGGCGCTTCATGCCGCCGCTGAAACGGCGGACCGGCTCGCGGCCGCGGTCGGCCAGGCCGGCGAGTTCGAGCGCTTCGCCGACGCGCTGCCGCAGATCCTCGCCGCGCAGATCGTAGACTCCGGCCCAGTATTCGAGGTTTTCCCGCGCGGAGAGGCTCTCGTACAGGGCGAGCTCCTGCGGCGCAAACCCCATTTGCCGCCGCGCGGCGACGCGGTCCCGCTGCACGTCTGCGCCTGCGATCCGGACGCGGCCGGAGGTGGGAGAGATGAGCCCGCACAGGCAGTGGATGGTGGTCGTCTTGCCGGCGCCGTTTGGCCCCAACAGTCCGAAGATCTCGCCAGGCGGGACCTCAAAGGAAACGCCGTTCACGGCGCGGACCTCGCCGTAGGACTTTTCGAGTTGTTCGACCAGGATCACGGTCTTCTCCGGGTGGCGCTGCAGCTACTGATGCCAGACGGAGCTGCCACGACGGAAGTTCCCTCCCGGGCGGCGGAACCTCTCCCGATGTGACAATCGCCGCGCCCGCTGCGTTATGCTGAAAGTTCAGGCGCAGCCGCGCCGGAGAGGAGGTGATTCGAGCCATGGCCGAAGTGATTGTCCAGGAGGGCGAAACGCTGGAAAGCGCGTTGCGCCGCTTCAAGCGCAAGGTGCAGCAGGAGGACATCATCAAGGAGATCAAGAAACACTCCTATTACATGAAGCCGGGCGAGAAACGCCGCCTCAAGCAGGCGCTGGCGCGCAAGCGCAGCCGGAAGAAGCGCGCCAAAGAGATGGACTGAGTTCCGCCTGAGCCGAACAGAACGGGCGCCCGCAGAAAGGGCGCCCGTTCTGTTTTCCCGCAGCGGCAACTTGCCGGGGGACTGCCGCGCCGGGACCGGCGCTACGGAAGATAAGGAAGAGAGAACGGAGCCAAGGACCGGGCAGCCCCTTGGGTGAGCGTGAGCGGAATCGTGCCGTTCTCCGGCTCGGTGTTGGCGAGGCGGATTTCCACCAGCCATGTGCCGGGCAAGTCGGGATTGGGCCTTACCGCCGTCACCTGGTGCTCGACAGCGCCGGAGAAGACCCGGAGCGACGGCAGCAATGGCTCCACTTCCGCCAGGGAGGCCACTCCAACAACGACGTATTCCCCGGGGCGCGCCGGCGAGAGGGAACTGACCGGCGACCCATCCAGCTTTCGCGCGAAGATCAGGACCGGCGGAACGGGCCTCACTTCAATCGCCGCCGGCAAGACGTCCACTCCTCCAACGCTCAACCGCAGCAGGTGTGCGCCCGGACTCAACTGCGGGGGAATCTGAATGGTGATGCGGCCATCGGCGGCGTTGAGGACATTCACAGCCATTCCGCCGAGGGAAGCCCTCACGCTGCCGACAGACATAGGCGCGGGGACTCCCTGCACCAGGAGGCCGATGGCCGCGCCCGGATGGAGGTATTGGTGCTGCAACTCGGACATTCGGACGAAGGGGGCGCTAAAGGCGGGCAGGACGGCGACAGAGGCCGGAAGCGGCATGGAAGCCAGACCGACGGAAGCCGTCATGGACGAGACGGCGGGCGCAGCGTTGTCTCGCGCCGCCAGCCAGGCGATGGCGGAGGATTCACCGGTTACCCAGACCCTTCTCACCACGACATCGCTTGTTCCGAGGCCCAAAAGCGGGGGCCATTTTCGGAAATCCGCGCGAACCCCGGAGATCTCGACCGCCAGCTCGGCCCCGGCAGGAATCCGCACATCGGCCACGGCGATTGAAGGCTCTTCCGCGCCGGCGTAGGAGAACACCGGCGACTCATCGCCGTGGACAAACAGGGAACTCTGGCCATCGCGGTTGAACGCGACCAGCACGCCCCGGTGTCCGGCCGGAGCGGGCGGAGGGGTGGCAAGGATGCCATCAGGCTGAGCCTCGACATGGCAAGGAACGCCATCCACCCAGACGGAGGTTGATTGCGAGAGGCCCCTTCCCCGCAGCAAGATCCGTCCGGTTCCGTCAGGGGTGACGGAATCGATGGAAGGAGGCGCCGCGGCGGCGATCCAGAGGCCGGAGGGCAGGACGTACTGTTCGGAATTGTTCCGGAAAAGCAGGTGTCGCGGCCCTTCAGCCGACATCGGGGACACGGAAAAGTCCGCCATCAAATAGCCGGAAATATAGGGGCGGAGCGAACCGGAGACCACGGTTTCCGGCGCATTGAGGGTGGAAAGGGAAAAACCGGAAGTCAGCGCCGAGGCGCCATAACCGGTGAACACGGCGGTGTTCGTCCCGCCAGCCACGTGGATGACGGCCGGCTTGACCGCGTTTCTTCCAATGAAGGAGTAAGTCTGCACCGAGTGCAGGCTCACGGAAGCCCGGGGCGAAACCCTGAAGTCCACCCCTGAAGCGAAGCTCCCCGCCTGCACCTGGACTGGAAAGCCAGGCAAGCTGCCTCCATAGAAGGCCAAATCAAACGCGGCGCCCGGGAAAATGCGGCCGCCGGGGCCTGAGGGCAGTTCCAGATTCACGGGCTGGGGCTCGCCCGCAATTGCAGGCGGAAGGGGATGGGTGTAAACGAAATAGGGACCCGGCGGCAATCCGTCGATGCGGAATGTTCCATCAGGCGCGGCGAGGGTGCTCACGGCGTCCTTTCCAGGCGAGAAGGCCACAACGGAAGCCAGCGCCACCCCCTGGCCGTTCATCATCACCCTGCCCTGGATGGATCCGGTAGTCTTGCGGAATGAATCGGCCGGATACAGAACCGACAGCGCCGCATGGTCATCCAGGGCTAATGGCCGCGCCTTGGTGGTGGCCCGGGTAATTTCCGTCGACATCACGCTGGAGGTCCAGGTGTGCTGCAGGCCGAGCGTGTGGCCGAACTCGTGCACCACGGTGAGGAAAAACCGCTCCGTCCAGCTTGGACGGTTGGCGAGATTCCTGGGCAGGCGAATGACGGAGCGGGCGATGGGGGCGAAGGCGCCGTCAGGACCTTCCGCAATGTCGAGCCGTGAAACCGGCCCGCCCTGGGCAATGATGCCCGGCGGCAGCTCGTCGGTGAACTCGACCTGGATGTGGGGGCCGGCCGCTTCGGCGTCCGGCGCGCGGAATCCGCCGAAGGCCAGTCGGATTTGTGAAGTGGGAACCGTGCTCCACGCCTCGGCGGCCGCGCGGATCTGACTGTAGAGGGCAGCCTCCGAATCACCCGGGGCCAACACAAGCGGAGCGCCAGAGGAGATGAAATACTGGACTGTGTTGCCGGGCAGTGCGCGGAGGTCGAATTTTTCATAGACAGGCGTGAACGGCGGAAGCGCAGAGGCGTAACGGACGAAGTGGTAGTAGGCGGAAGCGGGCCATGCCAGCAGGAGCAACAGAGCCAGCTTCCGCTGCCGCATCACTGCGCCTCCCTCCGCGCCTGGTTTCTGGCGATCAGCTCGCGCAGCCCGGCCAGCGACAGCCTCATGCCGCTGTCTTCCACGGCGCGGCCCTGGCGGTCGACGAACTCCGCCTCGATCTTGCTCCGCACGAGCAGCGCTTCACCGGTGGAGGCAGTTTTCAATTGAAAAACGCCCTGGCTGAGTCCGATCACCTGCACCAGCCCGCGCGGGCTGGCCCAAAGGAAGAGCACATACTCCACCCCCGGCTCAAGGACCGGCGAGCCGGCGATGCTCTGGCGGTAGCGGCCATAGGTGCCGCCCGGCACAAGGACTTCCGCAGAAGCCGAGCCTTTGAGCACTTCGGACACCTGCAACCGGTAGACGGTGTAGATCATGGAACCGCGCTGCACGGTGGAAGCCGCCGAGGCGCGCGCCCGGACGATGGCGGTGGACTGCTGCACCATCTCCTCCACGCTCAGCTTTTCGAGCGTGGTGGCACCGGCCGCCAAGGCGGCGGCAGCCAGCAGCAACAGAGAGGCGGGCAGGCGCATGGTTGGGACCGCGAGCAGAGGGGCACGCCTGCTGCCAAAAGAAGCCCTTTGCCTGTCAATCACTTGGCGGGAGGGAGGAGGGCGTGGCTGGGTCGCACTGACACAGGCCGTGTCGCAGTTGTCCCAGGCCAGCGGGCCGCAGACGGCTTCAAAGCGGCATTCGCACCACGAGGACGGGCACGTCGACGCCGTGGCGGACTTCGTTGATCGTGGCGCCGAAGACGAGATCCATGACTCCGCGGTGCCCGTGGGCGCCCATGACAATCAGGTCCGGCGCCAGCGCGCGGGCATGGCCGATGATCAGCTTTTTCGTCTCCTTCCCGTGCAGGATGGCCAATTCCGCTTGCAGCCCGGCGCGCCGGACAGCCTCGGCCAGATCTTCGAAGTAGCGCCTGCCCTGTTCGATTTCCGCGGTGCGGGCCTGCTCGCCGTAGACCTGGCTGGCCACGCCTTCCTCCACATGGAGCAGATGGATGACGGCCCCGTGAGGCTTTCCCAACGCGACGGCATGAGCCAGGGCCACGCGGTCCAACTCGGAATGATCGACGGGAACCAGGATGCGGCGGTAGAGCGGCTCGGCAAAGCGGAGTTCCCCCGCCTCCGGCATAACGGCCGCGGCGCGATCCCTCATGCGGGCGGCGCCGACATACAGCAGCAACCCGGCCAGCGGCGCGATGATCGCCACAGACGCCCAGCGGGGCAGGCCTCCGAGTTCGACCCAGGCCAGCCAGAGGTTCAGCGCGATGATGAGCGCCGAGCAAGCCAGCCCCAGCGCCTTCACCCAGCCGGGGTTGACAAGCTCCCCCATCCGGCGGCGGTCCCCGGTGAAGCGCACGAGGGGGACGATGGCGAAGGGCAATTGCAGGCTGAGCACCACCTGGCTCAGGATCAACAGCCGGTAGGCGCCTTCATTGCCCGCGTATTGGATGGTCAGGGCCGCCGGCACAATCGCCACAGTCCGCGTGATCAGGCGCCGGAGCCAGGGCCGCATGCGGAAATTCAGAAACCCCTCCATGACGATCTGGCCCGCCATGGTTCCGGTGATGGTCGAGGATTGCCCGGAAAACAGCAACGCGAGGGCGAAGGCCGCGCCCGCCAGCGTGGTGCCGAGCAACGGGGTCAGCATGGCATGCGCCTGGCCGATTTCCGTCACGGCAAGCCCGTGCTTGAAGAACGTGGAAGCGGCCAGGATCAGAATGGCGGCGTTGATGAAAAGAGCCCCGTTGAGGGCGATGGCGGAGTCCACCAGGTTGTAGCGGCAGGCGGCCTTCCGGGAAGCCACATCCAGCCCGAAGGACCGCGTCTGCACCAGCGAGGAATGCAGGTACAGGTTGTGCGGCATGACCGTGGCCCCGAGCATGGCCACGGCGACGTAGAGGCTGGCCGAGTCAATCTGCGGTTTGAGGCCGCCCGCGACTTCGGCCCAATCGGGGCGGGCGAGAATAATTTCTGTCAGAAAACAGCCGGCAATTACAGTAATAAACCCGAGAATAATGGATTCAATCAATCGGATCCCGAACCGTCCAAACCACAAAATCAGCAGCGTATCCGCGGCTGTAATCAGAACGCCGGCGATCAGCGGCAACCCGAACAGCAGTTGCAGGCCAATGGCCGCGCCCAGCAGCTCCGCCAGGTCGCAGGCGGCGATGGCGATCTCCGCCAGCAGCCAGAGCGCATGGCTCACCGGCCGCGGATAGGCTTCGCGGCAGGCCTGAGCCAGATCCCGGCCGGTGACGATGCCGAGGCGCGCGCTCAGCGTCTGGAGCAGAATCGCCATCAGGTTCGACAACACCAACACCCACAGCAGGCGGTAGCCGAACCGGGAGCCGGCCTCGATGTCGGTGGCCCAGTTGCCGGGGTCCATGTAGCCGACGCTGACCAGATAGGCGGGGCCGGCGAAGGCGAACATGCGCTTCCACAGCGAGGGGTGGGCGGTCGAGACCGACGAGTGCACTTCCGGCAGGGATGGCGCGGGACAACCCATCGTGCCCCTTAGTGTAGCCCGCGGCGGCGGGCGCAGACAGCGGCGAGGAGGCAGGCCAGAGCGCTGAGCGCACCGCCGGCGATCACGCTTGCGGGCCGGTAGACGAACTCCACCCGGTGCGTTCCCGCTTCCAGCACCACGCCGCGCACGGCTGCGCAGGCTTCATGGATGCGCAGCGGGCGCCCGCCGTCAGACGCGCTCCAACCCGGAAACCATGCGTCGGTCAGGATCAGCATGCCGCGGCAGGCGAGCCTCGCTTCCACGGAGACGCGGTTGACCCCGTACCCGATGATCCGCGCTTCCTCCCGCCCCCGGCAACTCTGCAGCTCTGGAACAGGACCGGGGAGGAATGTTGTTTCGCCGATCCGTTCCCGGATCGCATGGAGCGCTCCGGCCGCATGCAAGCGGTTGTCGAGGCCCGCGGCTTCGTGCACGATGAACACGCGCGGCAGAGGCGCCTTTGATTCGTACACGCGCACGCCGCTTGCGCCCCGGAATACTTCGGCCGGATGGCTGTCAGAGGGGTTCAGCGCCACGCGGAACCGCACGCCGAACAGGCGTTTGGCGTGATCCGTGTGCAGTTCGTGGCGGTAGATGTTCTCCGTGACGCTGGCCAGATAGCCCTGATGCTGCTGCACTCCGTGCCAGTCGCCGAAGTTGTAAGGGATTGCCGCGTCGTCCACCTCCACGCGCCAGTGGCCGCCACGGGTTCGCAGCCATCCGGCGATGTCTTCGTGCGCGGCAAGCATCTGCAGGTAGCGGGACGCCTCCGGCGAAGAAACGGCAGGAAAGAGACGCTCCCGCAGTGGCGCCGTTTCCAGGGAAGCCGCCGCGACAGCGACCAGCAGGGCGCCCCATGCCGGAACCTTGCGCCGGCCGCCAGGCCAGACGAGCGCCGCAATGGCCACGGCCCCGAGGACGCTCCACCAGGCAGAGTCCATGCCTGGCGCGTGTCTCCAGACCCAAACGCCCGCAGCCACGCCGGCCGCTGCCAGCAACCCCGCCGCCCGCTTCCTGGCCGCCCGCTCCATCCGGAAGAGCGCCTCCGCGCCTGCGGCGGCCAGCGCAGGCAAGGAAAGGCTGAGCAGAATCAGGGCCGCCTCGGGTGCGCGCGCCTTGTCGAAGTGCGGCGCCGCCCGGTACAAAACCTTGTGCAGCCCGCCCGCCGGACCCAGCGCCAGCCAGGGGCCGCAGAGGCCAAGCGCAGCCAGCGGCATGCCCGCGCTGCGGCGCAGCGTCCAGGCCCCAGCCGCGGCCAGAACCAGCAGAAGGGCGCCGTGATACGCCTCGAATTCGCCATGATATCCGGGAAGGATTACGGCAGGAATCGAGTCTGTTTTCAGGCTGAATTGACGATGGATTTCCAGCGGGATTTTCTCATTCCAGCCGATTGGCGCCTCGGCGCCCACCCAGCGCACGGCCCTGCGGCCGTATTCAGCCAGAGGCAGCAGTTGCAAGGCCCCGGCAAGGGCTGCCATCGCGAAAAAGACCGCCGCCCCGGCTGCGCGCCGCCATCCGGAGAGCACAGCCATGGCCCACAACAGCGCAAATCCCGATGAGAGAAACAGCGGCATTTGATGATGCCCGCCGAGCCAGCAAAGCCCGAGGAAAAACCCGCCCAGCGCCGCGTGGCGAAGGGGCGCCGCGGCACCCCGGTCAGACATCTCCGCGGTTGAAGACCGCAGCAGCGCGCCGGGCGCGCGGGAGACCAGCCCCGCCGACTTCAGCAGAAAGCGCAGCGCCCAAGGCGCCCACATCGCCCCCATCGCCATCTGCGGCCGCATGGCGCAGGCGAACTCCCCGACTGTGGCATAGGCGAAGCCGGCCAGTACGGAAACCGCCCGCCCGCAATCCAGAGAACGCGCCAGCCGGTACATTCCTCCCGCCCCGATCCAACGGATCAGGAGGAAATAGACGTTGAGATACAACCACCCGGCCGCTCCTTCCGGTTTTGCCGCCAACAGCCAGTTCAGCGGCGAGGCCGCCGCGGGCTGTCCCTGTCCGATCAGCGGCTGCCCCATGTATTGCCAGGGATCCCACAGCGGCGCCTGGCCGCTGCGCCAGGCCCGCGCCTGCATCTCCAGCCACGGCAACACCTGCCAGGCGTTGTCGTCGGAAGCGAACCATACCGCCCGCGGCCCCCAGAGCAATTGCCAGTGGATGCACGCCAGCAACAGCGGCAGGGCAAGGGCTGCGGCCAGACGGGCCCGGGGCAGCACAAGATCGCGCACATTGTCATCCTGCCAGAATCCGGCCCTTCTGAATTCCCGCGCTGCGGCCGGGGGCGTCCGGCGGCGTGCCGCCCAAGCCGGCTTCCCCAGATGATGCAGCGTGATTTTCACACCGCAACCTTTACCTTGACACGGCTCCGGCGTGCCAATGCAGAATGACAGGCCAGAACTCGCAGACGGGGAAAAATCCCGGGACCGGGGAAAAAACCCGAGGGGGAAATCCGTTAGTGAGGTAGAGGGAAATTCGATACAGCGAATCGAGGCCACGAATCCGGCGCCTCTTCCGAGCGCCCGGTTCAGCGGGCCCCGGGCCGCATCGCCGGGCGGTTGCAACAGAGGGATGGCCCGACGGCGACCCTTCCAGAGTCAAACTGGGCCGGACGGCTTCCCGGGAATTTTCGTTGTCATTTTCAACCGGAGGAGGAGAAAGGCGGGGCCGGAGCCACTCGGGCAACGGCCCGCCTGCGAGCTTGGGCGGGCCGGGGCGTCCGTTGGAGGAGCGGGTGCGCCCTGGCGGGGGAGCCACAGCCGCCGGCGGGTGACAGGGATCTGGCGAAGTCCGCCAGATCCCTGTTTTTTGGGCGGGCCGAGCACCGGAGAAGGCAGCAACACAGCGCCATTTGGAAAGAGCGCCAATCAGCGTCTGCATCCACACAGCCAATTTTGGTGGATCCCGCCTCAGAACGGCCTTGCGAAATGCCTTTGAAGAGAACGGGCCCGCGGTTGCGGCTCGCAGCCGGCTCTCAGGGCCGGGGCGCTGACGCAAGGAGACCGCGTTTCCGCCCAGCCTGATTCCACGGCCATTACGGCCGGATCAGGAGTGGCGAAGCCAGCTTGTCCTGCAGCGCTCCCCACCAGGGTTCGAACCAGCGCCGCATGGCCTCGGCCTGCTCGCGGCGGGCGGGCGACAACGGCACGGCGGGAAGGCTGCGGCGCACGCCGCGGGCTTCAACCAGCAAGTGCAACCCCATCGGCGCAGGCCAGCCGTCGATCCATTCAAGGGCCTCTTTCAGAGAATGTTCCAGGCTCGTGGCCGCTTCCCAATCCGCCTGTTGGCCGGCGTCCCACAAAGCGACGAAAAGCTCCGGCAGCACACAGGCAACGCCTGAAATAGCGCCGTCGGCAAGGCGCCTTCGGCAGGCCTCGGCCAGCACCCAGTCATTCCCGACGAAACGGACCGCGCCCAGAGCGGGATCTGCCGTCAGATGCTCCAGAATATCAAGCTGGCCGCTGCTGTCCTTGATTCCGGCGATCCGCGGTTCCGTCCGAAGCAACTCTGTTACCGTGGGACAACTGACTCCGGTGAGGAAAGCCGGCAGGTTGTAGATGAAAACCGGCCGTTCCGCCGCGGCCGCCACCGCGCGGTAGAACGCCTCGATGTCGTCGTCGCGATAGCGGAAGAAGCAGGGCGGCGGGATCAGGTGCGCCTCGGCGCCGGCCTTCTCCGCCTCGCGCATATTCCGGATCGTGGCCTGAGTGCAGGCCGCGCCTTCGCCGGCGATGACGAAGGCGCGGCCTGCGGCTGCGCGGCACGCGATGGCAATGGCGGTGCGCCTCTCCTCCGGGGTCGCACGGGCGTACTCGCCCGTGGCGCCGTTGACGCACACGCCCGCCACGCCGCAGCCGCACAAGAACGATACCAGCCGTTCGAACTCATCCCACTCGGGAACTCCTGCCTCGTCCCGTGGCAACAACAGTGCCGCGATCACGCCACCCGGCGCCGGATTTCGAGACATAATGAAGTACTCCCGTTCTTGGCAGAGACGCCCCGGCTTCAACCGCCGGCCGCACGCTCTTTTGTATGGTATACAAAGATGTTGAGCCAGTCAAACCAGAAAACGAAACGCCGTTCCGGCAAAGCCGCCCAGAAGACCGCCTCTGTCGCCGTTGAATCGCGGTCGCTGGCCAAGGGACTCATGATTGTGGAAGCGCTCGCCTCCCGCGAGGAGGCGATGCCCCTGAAAGACATCGCCTCCCTCGTGGGGCTTGGCAAGGCTTCCACTTTGCGCTTGTTGCGGACATTGCAGGGCCTTGGCTACATCCACCGCGACGAGCACGAGAGCTACTACTGCGAGCGCGTCTGGCCCACCATGAAGCAGCAGATGCGGCTCACCGCCCTGCGGCAATCGGCCTTGCCCATTCTGGGCAAGCTGAATGCGGAACTGGGAGAGACAGTGGCGCTGGCCTTTCTCTTCGACGACGTGATCCGCGTCGTCGAAGTGATCGAAAGCACGCACCACATCCGGATGTCGAATTACCGCGGCGGCATTCTGCAGCCGTACGCTTCGTCGCTGGGGAAATCCATCACCGCTTTCCAGACTCCGGAAATGGCTCAACGCCTGCTGTACACGTACGGCATTTTCGCGCTGACGCCGAACACGCTCACCGATTTCCGCGCGATCCAGGACGACCTTGCCGCGGTGCGCGAGCGCGGGTATGCCTGGGACCGCGAGGAGACGGTGCTCGGGGGGATCTGCTGCGGCGCTCCGGTCCAGATGCCCGGTGGAGAGGTGTTCGCCGCCATCAGCATGTCCATGCCGAAAGCCCGGTTCACCAAGCAGATTGAGGAAGTGTTGCCGCAAATGATGAAGGAATACGCCTCGGAAGCAGCCAAAGGCCTGAAGAAGGCGCTCGGGTAATGGGGGTGGAAATCATCACCGGCGCCCCGGCGTCCCGCGCGCGCGTCGCGCTGTTTGATTTCGACGGCACGCTTTCGCTGATCCGTTCCGGCTGGTTCGACGTCATGGTGCCCATGATGGTGGAGGTTCTCGCGTCGCTGGGCACGGGCGAATCCGGGGAGAGCCTGGAGGAGACCGTCCGCGAGTTCGTGTACCGCCTCACCGGCAAGCAGACCGTCTATCAGATGATCGAACTCGCGCGCCAGGTCGAACTGCGCGGCGGCAAGGCGGAAGATCCGCTTGTCTACAAGCGGCGGTATCTGGACCGCCTGCACGCGCGCATCCGGCACCGGCTGGAGGAGCTGGAATCCGGCGCCGCACCTCCGGAGAAATACCTGGTGCCAGGGTCGCGCGCGCTGCTGGAACGGCTGCGCAGCCGGGGCCTCCGGCTGTACCTCGCCTCCGGCACGGACCAGGAGTTCGTCCATCGCGAGGCGGAGCTGCTCCGCCTGACGGAATATTTCAACGGCGGCATTTTCGGGGCTCTCGACAATTACAAGAGTTTTTCCAAGAAAATCCTGATCGAAAATATCATCAACCGGGCGGAATGCCACGGGGAAGAACTGCTGGGGTTCGGCGACGGTTACGTGGAAATCGAAAATGTGAAGACCGTGGGCGGAGTAGCCGTGGGAGTGGCCACGGACGAGCCGGAATGCCGCCGGACGGATGAGTGGAAGCGGAACCGCCTCATCTCCGTGGGCGCCGATTACATCATCCCGAATTATCTCTGCCTCCAAGAATTGCAGAGTTGCCTGTTTCCGGAATAGCTACTTGAATTCAGCGCCATTCCGGCGGAGAAACCGCTTTTCCACGACCTCCCGCCGCACGAAATCCGCGGACCGGAACGCAAGGGGCGCCGCAAGGCGCTCCAGCCACCCGGCCCCTCTCCTCCCGTTCCCCCGCGGCCCGAACTCCTTTTCCAGGGCAGAGGCGTATGCGGCGCCGTCGAGGCGCTCCGGGCGCAACCCGGCCGCCAGGATCGTCTCCGCCGCCAGCAACCCCGAGACAACGGCCGGCAGAATGCCCTCGCCGCTGGCATCGTGCGCAAGGCCCGCCGCGTCGCCTGCCAGCAGCACGCCTTCGCCCCACAGCGGGCGCCGCGCCAGGCTCCGCAACAAGTAGGCGTGCCCGCGCAAGGCCGGCTCCCGCGATTGCTGCAAGATGCCCCGGCGGCGCAACGAATGCAGGTATTTTTCAAGCAGCGGCTTCAGGCGGTCGTGTTGCAGCGTACCGAATCCCGTGTTCAGCCAGCGCCCTTTCCGCACGCACCACCCGTAACCGTTCAGGTCCCGCGCGAAGCTGAGGTCGGCGAAGCCTTCCGGCAACGAGCAACAGCGCGCCTCGTCTTCTGTCATTTCGAATTCTTCTTCCTGCGCCGCCACCGCCGGTTCAGCGGAAGGCTTGGCGCCCAGTTGGCGCGCCACCGGACAGAAATGCCCGCCCGCCCCCACTATCACCGGAGCCTCCCACTGTCCGTTCACGACCCAACGGGCGCCTCGGCGCTCGAGCGACTGCACTTCGGTTCCTGTCCGCACCGCCGCGCCGCAGCATTTCAGGAGAAACGTGTCGAACTCGCAGCGCCGGATCGCATAACTCACGGGCTCGCCATAGCCGACGGGGGTTGGCTTGCCGCCGAGCAAAGAGACGAGGAAACCCCGCAGGGGTTCGATCCGGCCGTGACGGGAATACTCCTCGGGCTGCAAATTCAGGCGTGCGAGGACCTCCGGGGTGATCCATCCCGCGCAAGGCTTTTCGCGCGGAAAGTGCGCGCGGTCCATCACCAGGACATCCATGCCGCCCCGCTTCAGGCGGGCGGCGCACGCCGCCCCGGCTGGCCCGCCACCGATGATGATGGCGTCGTATTCGGTCATGCGCGGCCCCCCGCCTTCGTGGGCGCATGCTGCACGTCATCGCGGGCCCAAAGCCTCTTCTGGCAGCGCGGTCCGGCGAACAACACCTGGTATAGTTGGAGGGAGCCGCCGCGGAACGACGCCTCCGACCCGGCGAGGTACAACTTCCACGCGCGGGCGAACTCTTCGTCGAACATCGCCCGCACCTGCGGTTCGGCTGCTTCGAACCGCTCCCGCCAGCACCGCAGAGTGCGGGCGTAATGCGAGCGCAGGTTCTCGATATCGGCCACGTGATATCCTCCGGCTTCCAGCAATGGCAGCATTTCGCTCAGGGCCGGGGCATACGCGCCGGGGAAGATCCGTTTCCGGATCCACGCGCTGAGGGGCGCCGGGCGGGACCGCCCGATGAAATGCAGCAGCCCGCGCCCTCTCTCGCCGATCGTCCGGCGGATCACCTCGCCCAGTTCCGGGTAATGGTCCTTGCCCACGTGCTCCAGCATGCCGATGGAGACGAAAGCGTCGTACCTTCCCGTGATGTTGCGGTAGTCGTCGAGCACGAACTCCACTTGCGATTCCAGCCCGAGCTCCCGGCACCGCCGCCGCGCCCAGGCAATCTGCGCTTCGCTGATGTTGAACGCGCGGACACGGCAGCCGTGCGCGCGCGCCGCGTAGAGGGCGAAGGCTCCCCACCCGCAGCCGGCGTCCACCACGCGGTCGCCCGGGTCCAAGGCGAGTTTCCGGGCGATGCGCTCCATCTTCGCCAGTTGCGCCTCCTCCAGCGTGGCGTCCGCCGCGGGGAAATAGGCGCAGGTGTAAAGCATTTCCTCGTCGAGCCAGAGCCGGTAAAACTCATTGCCGCGGTCGTAGTGCCGGTGGATGTTTTTCCTGGCGGCGCGCAGGGTGCGGCGCTGCGTGAACTCGAGGTACCGCGACAGAAGCGATGCCGCCCAGCCCGCCGTTCCGCTGCGCGGGTAATGCCGGTAGATGGCATCACAGAAGTCTGTGAGCGATCCCTCCACCGTCACCGTCCCGGCGGCGTATTGTTCGGCAAAGCCCGTTTCCGGATCCGCCAGCATCGCCGCCAGCGCGCCCCAGCTTTGAACATGGAGCACGAACGCCGGCGTGGCGCCGGGCGGCTCCACTGCGGTTCCGCCGGGCAGGATGATCCGCACGGGCGGGTTCCCGGCTGCCTGAAGAATCCGCGATCCGGCTTTCTGCGCTTTTGCGGCGAGCCATCCAGGTTCCGCCATCAGTCACCTCCTCTGTGCCCTTGACGACAAGCTAACACCAGTCCCGGCCGGAATCCAGGCCCCTGGCGGCTATACTTGCTGCTGTGGGATGTGCGGCCGCCCCGCTTCGGGAGGCGCTGCCCGGCCCCGCCTGCCGGGGGCGCGCGGCCCCGGCGGAACGGGTCCCAAAATCAATAGCGCCGGTTTTTGTTTTGGCAAGGGACAAGGCCCCATGATCGGGATGAACGATTTCCGCCGCCTGTGGGAGGACGCCGGGGAAGCTTTCCGCCACGCTTTGGAACGCACGGGCGCCTCCGGCTGGTACATCCTGGGCCGCGAAGTGGAGCGCTTCGAGCAGGCGCTGGCTGAAGCGTGGGGGGCGCCGTTCGCCGTGGGCGTCGCCAGCGGCCTCGACGCGCTGGAAATCGGCCTTCGCGTCCTCGGCTGCCGGCCAGGAGACCGCGTGCTTGTCGCGCCGGTTTCGGCCTTCGCGACAACCCTGGCGGTGCTGCGCGCGGGCGGCGTGCCCGTTTTCGCTCCCTGCGACTCCAATGGCTTGGCCGATTTGCAAGCCGCGGCCGCCATTCTGGAGGCTGACCCCGGGATACGCTTCTTCCTTCCCGTGCATCTTTTTGGACACTGCCTCGACATGGCGCGGCTGGACGCTCTGGCGGCGCGCGGGGTCAGCGTCATCGAAGACTGCGCGCAGTCCATCCTCGCGCGCTCCCGGGGACGCCCCTGCGGCACGGCAGGCCGTGTTGCGGCCGTGAGTTTTTATCCGACCAAGAACCTCGGCGCCATGGGGGACGGCGGCGCCCTCCTGACGGGCGATCCGGACCTGGCGGCTCAAGCCCGCTGCTGGCGCGATTACGGGCAGCAGGGCAAGTATCATCATGTCTTGCCGGGCCTCAACAGCCGGCTGGATGAGTTGCAGGCCGCGATTCTCTGTGAAGCCGGACTGCCCCGGCTGGAGTCCTGGACCCGCCGCCGCCGTGCGATTGCCGCCGCCTACGCCGGGGGCATCCGGCACCCCGAGATTTCGATCCCCGCGCCGCCGCCGGACTCGGAGTCGGTCTGGCACCTGTTCCCCGTGCTCGTGCCAGACGGCGCAAAAGATTCCTTTCGCGCCCACATGCTGGAGTGCGGGATCCAGACGGCGGAACATTATCCGTTGCCGATGTTTGATCAACCCGCCCTCCGCTTTTCCCCGTACGAGATCGCGGGCGATCCCGAACCGGCGCGCGGATTCTGCCGCCGTGAGGTGAGCCTGCCGATCCACCCTTATCTGACCGACGGCGAAGTGCAGACGGTGATCGACGCGTGCAACCGCTGGCCTGGCGTCTGGCGCTCCGCGCACGGCGCGGGATAAGCTGGAGCACATGAAACGCTCGATTTTGCTCGCAATCTTTGGGGCTGCGGCGGCGGCCCTCCTGCTGGCGCAGCTGCCCAAGGGCACGCGGCCGCCCGGCGAGGATTGGGTCGCCCTGTTCAACGGCAAGGACCTCGCCGGATGGAACCAGGTAGGCAAAGAAGAGTGGACGGTGGCCGATGGCGTGCTCATCGGACGCGCCGTAACCAGGGAATACGGCTATCTCGAAACGGCCCGGGATTACCGCAATTTCCAGCTTTCCCTCAAATTCAAGTGCATCGGAACGGGAAATTCCGGGGTGTATTTCCATACGCGCTTCAAGCCCGGAACGGCGGACGTCAGCCAGGGCGCCCAGTTCGAAATCGACTGCACCATCGGGCGCCACACAGGCGGCGTGTACGGATTCGGACGGCAGTGGATCGTCTGGCCCGCGCCCGAAAACGAAACCGTCGTCCGCCAGAACGAATGGAATGAAATGCTGGTCACCGTCAACGGCAACCGCTACATCTCGCGGCTGAACGGCGTGCAGATGATCGATTTCACCGATCCGCGCGCGCCGTTTCTCACGGGAACCATCGCCCTCCAGCTTCACTCGGGCGGCGAGGGGCACATGCAATTCAGGGACATCTGGATCCGGGAACTGCCCTGAGGGGCGGAAGCGGGATTTTCCGAACCATCGCGCAGCGCGGCGTTCGCCCGGCTGGCTTCAGCGCGCGCCCGCGCTGCCGCCCGCGGCGGTGACTTCGATCACCGACTCCGCACCACGGCCGCCCGCACAATGAGGGCGAGGGCATGGCCGCCGCTTCAGAATTCCGTCTCCGCTTCCGCCCGGAGCGCCTCGGCGTCGGCGATCACGATTTGCCGCCGCTCGACCTTGACCATCCCCTCAGCCTGAAACCGCGCCAGGTTGCGGCTCACCACTTCCCGCACCGTCCCCAGCCGCATGGCCAATTCCTCGTGGGTCAGCGGCGCGCGCTCCATCTCCCCCCGTTGGTAAGCTTCGAGCAGCAACCGCGCCAGCCTCTGACGCACGCTGCCGAAAGTGATCGCCTCAATCAGCCCGACGAGCTGCCGCAGGCGCCGGCCGAGGATCGCAAACACCCGAAGCGCCACTTCGGGGTGCTGCAAGCAATACCGCCGGAAATCCTCCTTGCGGATCAGGTACGCCGTCACCGGCGTCAGCGCCCGCACCGTCGCCGGATAGTCGCCTTCATCGAACAGCGGCACTTCCGCCACCGAGGACGGGGCGCTTTCCATCGCCAGCATGATTTCCCGCCCGGTGGGGCTTGTCTTGCAAATCTTCACCGTCCCCTCGCCGAGCACGAACAGCCCCTCGCAAGCGTCCCCCTCGTAAAAGAGCACGTCGCCCGCCCCGTAGCGTTTCTCCACCGCCAGCTCCCCGAGCTCCCGGCGCATCTCCTCGGGCAACGTCCGGAAAAGCGGCGTGGCGCGGAAAATGTCATCCCGGCGTGTTGCCATGGAGATCCCCGGTGAGGCTGCAGATCAGCCTTCAATGTACACACTGCGGCGCCTGCGCGGCAATTTGCCCGGACGCTGCATTCACACGCCGCCGCAGCCGCGTCCGGCACGATGCCGTCCGCCGCCGCTGCTGCGGCTCATTGCCCGGGTCTGCGTGCGTTGCCGCCTGCCCGGCAGGCGCGATCCGTACTGCGCCTGTTGCGAATCCCGACATGGAGCCCAAACGATGACCCAGCCTTACCTCTTCTTCGACAACCTCGCCTCTCATGCGGATTTGCCACCTGACGGCATCCTCAGCCGCACGCTGCATGCGGATGACAAAACCAAAATTCTGCAATTCTGTTTCGCCGCGGGCACGGAACTCTCGGCCCACACCGCCCCTGTGCCCGCCATGCTCTATTTCGTCCGCGGCGAAGCGGAGCTCCAACTCGGAGAAGACCGGCTGGAAGCCCGGGACGGTTCTCTTGCCTTCATGCCGCCTCGTCTGGAACACGCCATCCGCGCCCGCACCGAGACCGTGATGCTGCTCGTCATGTTCCGCGAGCCCTCCCAAGCCTGAATCCGCCCGGACTCTCGGCGCCCGGGGCCGCCCGCTCGGCGATAATACGTCCAGATATGTCTCATTCCGAGTCCTCAGCCTTGTCTCTGAACGCAGACCAAAGACGGGCGGTGGAGCGCGAGAATCAGGACGTCTGCGTTGTGGCCGGGCCCGGTTCGGGCAAGACCCGCGTGCTGGTCGAACGCTTCGCCTGGCTGGTTGACAAAGGCGCCGATCCGGAAAATATCGCTGCCATTACTTTCACCGAGAAAGCCGCAACAGAACTGAAAGAAAGGCTGGCGAAACGGTTCGCCGGAAGGCCGGAACTGCGCCGCAAAATCGAGCACGCGCAAATCTCCACGATCCATGGATTCTGCCTCTCCGTGCTACGCGAGCACGCGATTGCGGCCGGCCTCGACCCCCGCTTCCAGGTTCTCGACGAGCTGGACGCCGCCGCCTTGCGGCATGAGGCCATGCAGGAGGCGCTCGACGAGACCGCCCGGGCGCGCCCGGACGATTTCACCCGGCTCGCCGAGGCTTGGCCCGCCGCCCGCATGGACGAGTCCCTCCTCAATGTCTATGACGCCATGCGCGCCGCCGGCAAATTCGAGCAAGCCGTGGAGCCCCTCTCCAACCTCGATCAGCTGATCAGCGATCTCCGCGGCCGGCTGCGCCAGTCGCTCCAATCCGCCGCAACATCTATCAATCCGGATGCCCCCGCCCGCCAGCGCAAACTCGAAATCATCCGGGGGCTGCTGGAAGACTTTGAGAAGCTCGACATCCCGGAGCTGGCCGCCAGAACCGGCGAAATCGACCTGCGCGGCAGGGGTGAAGAGGCGTTCAAGGCCTGCATCCGCGAGGCTCGCGAGATCCTGGACGAATTGAAGGGGATATGCATCCTCCTACAGTTCCTCCCCCAGCGAGAGCTTTTGCTGGATATTCTCCGTAGTTTCCGCGATCTTTTTCGCGACAAGAAACGCTTGCAAGGCGTCCTGGACTTTTCAGATCTGGAAGAATACACTCTCGCATTGCTCCGGTCCAACCAGGAAATCCGCCGCGCGGTTTCGAGCCGGTTTGAACATATTCTGATGGACGAACTCCAGGATACAAACCCGCTCCAGTGGGAAATCCTTGGCCTGGTCCGGCGCCCCCAGCGCTTTTTTGCCGTCGGAGACGTCAACCAGTCCATCTACGCATTCCGCCATGCCGAGCCGGAGCTGTTCCGCAAATATCAGGACGGCGTCTCGCGGGAGGGCGAAGTCGACCGGATATCGCAAAACTACCGCACACGCCAGGAAATTCTCGACGCCGTCTCCCGCATCCTCGTCACTCCCCCGCAGCCCGGAATCGAGCCCCATGACTTGAAAGCCGCCAACCCCTTTCCGGACTCCGGCGCCCCTCATGTCGAGATCCTGTGCGCCGATGCCGGCGCGGATCCGGACGCCGACCCTGCGCTTTGGCTTGCCGCGCGCTTGCGCGAACTGTATGGCACGCCGCTGGCCGAGGGCAGGCTTGCGCGGTTTGAAGACATGGCCGTTTTCGTCCGCCAGACATCTTCTTTCAGGGACATCGAGAGAGCGCTCCTGCAGTTCTCCATTCCTTACGTCGTCGCCGGGGGCAGGTCGTTTTTCGACGCGCAGGAAATCGTCGACCTGCTCAACGCGCTGCGCGTCCTGGCATGCCCCGAGGATGAGATTGCCCTCTTTGCCCTGCTCCGGTCGCCTTTCTTTGGCCGCAGCGACGAAGAACTCCTCCTGCGCAGGCTCAGGCGGTCGCTTGCCGCCCCGGAGGAGACAGAACTGCTGGGCCGCTTGCGGTCGTCGCTTGGCGCCGAACCAGCCTCGCTGGTTCTGTCCCGCCTCATCAGCGAGTCAGGTTACTCCGCCATGCTTTCTCTGGCTGCATCGGCCAACGTGGAGAAATTCCTCGCCATCCTCGATCGTCTGGAACGCCGCCACGGGCGCGATGCCGCGGCGATGTTGCGGCAGGTCGAGGCGCTCGGCGAGGCTTCGAACGAAGCCAACGCGCCCGCCATCGAAGCAGGCGATGCCGTCCGCCTCATGACGATCCACAAATCCAAAGGGCTGGAGTTCCCCATCGTTGCCGTGGCTGCGCTCGAAAAGGGCAGCGGCAGGGACAGAAGCGCCGCCCGCTTTCACCCCGGCTTCGGCCTGGGCTTCCGCTGGCGGCTGGGAACAGACGATGCCGACGACTGGATCATGGCACGCGCAAAGTCGCGGCTGAAAGAGAAAGAGAACAATGAGAGCAACCGCCTCCTGTACGTCGCTCTCACGCGCACCGAAGAGCGCCTCCTTCTCTCTTTCACAAAAACTCCCCGCCCGGGGCCTTGGGTAAACCTCGTTCTCAGGGGTCTCGGTCTCGAAATTCCGGCCGAACCCCGCGGCCAATCGAGAACGGACCTCGCGCTTCTGACGCGCGTGGCCGGGATGCCTGAGGCAGCCCCGGCCCCCGATCTGCACTCGCCCGCGCCGCCGCCGGAGATGGACCCGCTCCCGCCGCCCCGCGAGCCGCCGTCCGAAGTCGCCGTCACGGCGCTTTCCAACTTCGCCCAATGCCCGCGCCGCTACCTGCTCGATTCCGTCCTCCATTGGCCCCTTCCGCCCCACGGAGGCGGCGACGCCATGGCCCTCGGCACGGAAGTTCACGAGTATCTCGCCGGCATGCGCGCGGAGGTCTCCGCGGAAGCCCGCGCGCTGGCCCGGGTCTTCGAGCAGAGCGATCTCTGCCGGCGCGCTGCCCGTGCGCAGGTCAGGAAACACGAAATGGATTTCCTGGTTCCGGTCGACGGGATTCTGTTGCGAGGCCAGATCGACCTTTGGTTCGACGAGGGCCGCGGTCCGGTTTTGGTCGACTACAAAACGGACCGCTTCCTCGGCGAAGCGCGCTTGCGCGGTTATGAACTGCAACTGCGCCTGTATGCGTTCACTCTCGAACAGCTCGCCGGCAAGCCGGTCTGCGAAGCCTGGCTGTTCCCCTTGCGCGAGCCCGGGCCGCACCGGGTCGACGTGGGCCCGCAAGCCATCCAGGACGCCCTGGAATTGTTCCGCCAGTGGCGCGCCGCGGAAGAGGCAGGCGAATTCCCCACGCGTGAAAGCGCGGATTGCCAGTGGTGCCCGTACGCCTCGGGCCCATGCCCTGTCATCCGCCCTGGCGGCCCCGGCTTGTAGCGGCCTGCCCTCAGGCATTATTCTCATCTGTTAGGCCTCTGTGCAGGCGGCCTGTGGCGCTGCGAATCTTGCAAAGGGGAAATCCGCATGACGATGCCCGTCAAAGATGAAGGCGAGTTTGAACTGATCCTCGGCAACAAGCAGATCATCGCCGTGTTCGTCATCGTACTGCTGTTGATGGGGCTGTTCTTCGCGATCGGCTTCCTCGCGGGCAGGCGGTCCGCGGCGCCTGCCGACACTGCGCGCACTCCTGCCAACATCCCCATCACAGTGGATGCCAACAAGCAACAGCCGGCCGCCGCGCCGGCGCAGGAGGAGGCGAAACAGGAGGCCGCGCCGCCGCCGGCCGCGGGTTCGGCTGCCAGCGAAGCCTCACGGCCCGCGGAGGCGCCTGCGCAGCCCAAGCGCGACGCTCAGGTTCCTGCCCGCCTATTTGTAGACCAGCCTCCCCCGGGCACCTATCTGCAGGCTGCCGCCACACAGCGCGCCGATGCCGAGGCCATGCTCAGCTACATCATCGGCAAGACAGGGCTCTCCGGCTACGTCACCCCCTCGCCCAAGTCGCCCGAACTTTGCCGCGTCCTCATCGGCCCGCTCAATGGCAATGAACAGATGGCCGAAGCCCGCGCCAAACTCAACTCGCTGGGCGTGACCAATGCTTTTCCTGTCAAATATTGACAGATCCTGTTTCGCGAGCGCCGCTGCGGCAGAAAGGCCCGGCGCATGACTCTGGGCTGGCTCACCACCGCCGGCGCTCTCGCCACGGCTCTCCTGCTGGCGTCTCTTTTTCCGCCCGTTGGCTGGACGCTGCTCGCCCCTCTCGCTCTTGCGCCTCTTCTGTTCACACTGGCCCACGAACCGCGCCTCTGGAGCCGCTTGCTGTCCGGCTGGCTCTGCGGCGCCATCTTCTGGCTCGCCGTCTGCTACTGGATCGGCGATGTGCTCGCCCGCTTTGGCGGACTGAACCGGCCGCTCGCCGGGCTGGCCCTCCTGCTGTTTGCCCTCGCCAAAGGGCTGCACATGGCGGTTTTCGCCGCTCTCGCCGGCCCCGTCATGCGCCGCTGGTGGGCGGCTCCCGCCATCGCCGCGCTGTGGACCGGCATCGAGAGGACTCATGGTCCGCTCGGCTTCGCGTGGCTTGCGCTCGGCAATGCGGGAATCTCCATGGCGGTGCCTCTCCGGCTGGCGCCTTGGGCCGGCGTCTACGGTCTTTCGTTCGTCTTCGCTCTCATCGCCGCCGCCGCGGCCGGCCTTGCGCTCCGCCGGCGCCGGATGGAGCTCGCCTGGCTGATGCCGCTCCTCTTTTTGTGGCTGTTTCCAGCCCTCGAACGGCGCAGCGTCTTCGACCGCGAAGCTGCTGCGCTGCAGCCCGACATTGCGGGCGACGCCCGTTGGGACGAGCCCACCCTGCGCTCCGCGACGCGACGCTTCTCATTCTTGACCTTGCAGAGCGCGCTCGACCCGGCCCGCCCGCCTGCCTCTCTGCTGCTTTGGCCTGAAGTGCCCGCGCCCTTTTACTATTACGACGACCCGCAATTCCGTCTCGCGGCCACGGACACTGCGCGGCTGGCGCGCGCGCCTTTCCTCTTTGGCACGGTCGCCTACACGCCGGAGCGGGCGCCGCTGAACTCCGCCGTCCTGCTGGATTCCTCGGGCCGCCTGGCCGGCCGCTATGACAAGGCGCGCCTGGTTCCGTTCGGTGAATTCATCCCGCCCGGCTTCCGCTGGATCGACAAGATTTCGTCCGAAGCCGGCGACTACGCAGCCGGCGAGGGGGCCCGTCTTCTCGAAGCCGGCAATCACAGGCTCGGCGTGTTCATCTGCTATGAGTCCGCATTCCCGGATTACATCCGCCAATTCGCCGCACAGGGCGCGCAGGTCCTCGTCAATCTCACCAACGACGGCTACTTCGGCCGCAGCGCCGCCCGGGCCCAGCACCTTCTGCTGGCGCGCATGCGCGCGGTGGAAAACCGCCGCTGGCTCCTGCGCCCCTCCAACGACGGCGTCACCGCATCCATCGACCCGTCGGGCCAGGTCTGGAATGCATTTCCCGAACACCGGTTGCACGCGGGGCGGCTTCCTTTTCGCTATCTCGACGAGCGGACCTTCTACACACGGCATGGCGACTGGTTCGCCTGGTTGTGCCTCGCCGCCGGACTGGCCGCCTGGGCCGCCACGCAGATCCCCGTTTACCGTCCGCTCGAATAGAATGGCGCCATGGTGCGCCTTTTCCTGCTTCTGCTCGCTGCCGTCGCCGCCGCGGCGGAGCCTCTCCCGGTGCGCGGCATTCACCTCGCCGCGCCACAGCCCGACGAAGTGGATCTTGCGCTGCGCTTCATTCGGGAGGCCTTGCCCAAAGAGGGCGTCAACACGCTGGTTCTCGAATTCAACTACCGCTACCGGTTCACTTCCCGCCCCGAGGTCGCCGATGAGCCGGCCCTCACTCGCCATCATCTCGAGCGGCTCGCCGCGGCCTGCCGCGAAGCCGGCGTGCGCCTGGTCCCCATGATCAATCTGCTTGGCCACCAGTCCTGGGCCAGGACCACGTTCGGCCTCCTCCGCGCCCACCCGGAATTCGACGAGACTCCCGGCAAATATCCCGACAACCAGGGTATTTATTGCCGCAGTTATTGCCCGCTTCATCCCGATGTGCACGACGTGATTTTCGACCTGATTGGCGAACTCATGGACGCCACCGGCGCTTCCGATTTTCATGCCGGAATGGATGAAGTGTTTTTGTTGGGCGAAGACGATTGTCCCCGGTGCCGCGGGAGAGACCGCGCCGAATTATTCGCCGGCGAAGTGAAGGCGGTCCGGGATTTCCTCGCCCGCCGCAACGCCCGCCTCTGGATCTGGGGAGACCGCCTCCTCGACGTGGACCTCACCGGCATCGGCAAGTGGGAAGCCTCGGAAAACGCGACAGCCCGCGCCATCCACATCATCCCGCGCGACGTGGTCATCTGCGACTGGCATTACGAGGCCCCGCACCCCACCGCCACGTTTTTCGCCCTTCACGGCTTGCCCGTCGTCAGCTCCCCTTGGCGCAAGCCTTCCGTCGCCCTCGAACAGCTCCAAATGGTCAGCCGCGCCCGCGCCACGGCCGCCCGCCCTGTGGCCGACCGCATGCTCGGCATGCTGCAGACCACCTGGGTGGGCTTCGGCCCCTTCGTGCGGGCCTACTTCGGGGAGGACAAATCGCCCCGGGCGCAGGTTGCTGAAGCCGTGTTGTGCTTCCGCGAATTGTTCCAGGAGATCCGCCGCAGGGACTGAGCCGCGCCTCTCAGCCGTGCCGGATCACCAGAACGTCGCCGTCTTTCACAATGTAATCCCTGCCCTCCAGCCGCAGCAGGCCTTTCTCGCGCACTCCCGCGTACCCGCCGTGCTCCACCAGAGCCTGCCAGGGAACCACCTCCGCCCGGATGAACTTCTTCTCGAAATCTGTGTGAATCGCGCCCGCAGCCTTCAGCGCCGTTGAGTTCACCGGCACGGTCCACGCGCGCACTTCCGTCTCGCCTGCCGTCAGGAAGCTCATCAGCCCCAGCAGCCGGTACACCGCTCCCACCAGGCGGTCCAGGCTGGAGCCC
>Ga0308414_1000410_pt1 | contig 27216 bp, 32 predicted proteins | sample HotsprSampleOS50_FD_205667 | JGI IMG/M metagenome (GOLD analysis project Ga0308414, IMG submission 205667) | Hot spring phototrophic mat microbial communities from Octopus Spring, Yellowstone National Park, Wyoming, United States - 20090730_OS50 ...
TCGTAAATCGTAAATCCCATGCCTCCTTCGTGTCTTCGTGCCTTGGTGGTTAATCTCCCCCACATTGTAAATCGTAAATCGTAAATCGTAAATCCCATGCCTCCTTCGTGTCTTCGTGCCTTGGTGGTTCCTCCTCCCCCCAATCGCCATTCACCATTCGCTACCCCTCGCCCCAAATCGTAAATCGTAAATCGTAAATCGTAAATCGTAAATCGTAAATCCCTCTCCCCCTCTTGCAATGTTCGTCCTCATTTGCTATGATATAGTCAACGACCGCCGCCGTTACCGGATCGAGCGTGCGATCAGCGACTATGGCTACCGTGTACAAAAGAGCGTCTTCGAAGCCCATATCTCCGAGCGGGCCCTCGTCGAGCTGCGCGAAAGGCTCTGCAAGCTCATGGCCCCCGCCGAAGACACCATCCGCTACTACACCCTTTGCAAGAACTGCATCAACGCTGTCGAAGCCGACGGCATTGGCATCACACCCGATGAAGACGAAGAACACACCATCGTCGTCTAATCCTCCGCGCCGCGTTTCCGTCATGGAGGGGCGACGGCCTCGGCGCCCGCATGCCGTGCCGAACCTCATCCGCCGTCCCAGTGTACTCGTATCTTCTTCAAATGAAAGATGACCAATTATAAATGAAACTTGACCAATCATGCATCTGGAACATAGCAGCGGCCTCGGCGCCGCGAACCTTGCAGCCCGCCACAGGCGGGCGGACGCGCAGTTCTGCTCCGCTGGCAGCGGTGTTCCTGCGCCACGGACGCGGCGCCGCGCGCCGCGCTGGCACATTTTGCGCAAACCTCCGGGCAAAACGGCAAAATTACGCTAAGACATTGATTATCAATCACTTATGTAAAAACGGTTTGCGAAACGTAAATCCCCATTCTGCAAGTACTTACAATCACACGTGCTGTTTTTCGCACCCATCACGTTCAAAAGCCCCTGGTTTTGCGAAACGCAGCGTATTCACCCTCTGGAGATCGGCATTTCAAGCGGGTAGGTTGAAATCCACACCCTTCAATTGAGGGGGTTAAGACATCGAAATCGCCGCTAGATTTTTTCTAGCATAGGGTTGAAATCCACACCCTTCAATTGAGGGGGTTAAGACCATACGGGGGGATTGACCACCACACTGGCAACGTCGGTTGAAATCCACACCCTTCAATTGAGGGGGTTAAGACACCAGCCGCGCCGGTTGGGACGTGCCGGTATACTCACCGGGTTGAAATCCACACCCTTCAATTGAGGGGGTTAAGACCTCTTTAGCTGGGTCGACCAACTCCCAACCCCGGTGGTTGAAATCCACACCCTTCAATTGAGGGGGTTAAGACTTATAGCCACGGCTGCGACCGATCCACCACCGCGTTGAAATCCACACCCTTCAATTGAGGGGGTTAAGACCTCGGAAGATGGCTGTAACGGACCAATATTTCTCCGTTGAAATCCACACCCTTCAATTGAGGGGGTTAAGACGAATTAAGCAACTTCATGTTGCCTACCTCCTTTGTTGAAATCCACACCCTTCAATTGAGGGGGAGAGGGATTTACGATTTACGATTTACGATTTACGATTTACGATTTACAATGTGGGGGAGATTAACCACCAAGACACGAAGACACGAAGAAGAGGATGTCAGAACTTGCCCCGCAGCAGCGGGGGCAAGAATGAACGAAGTACGAAGTCAGGGAAGGAACTACGAACACGCGAAGATACGAAGGGGAGAGGCGAATAGCGATGGTCGAAGGTCAAAGGACATGTGTGCGCAAGGATCAAGTTTTCGAGTTTCAAGGATCAATGCCTGTCGAATGTCAAACGTCCAGCAGACCACACCCTTCAATTGAGGGGGAGAGGGATTTAAGATTTACGATTTACGATTTACGATTTACGATTTACAATTTACAATTTGCGATTTTGGGGAAGAAATGGCGCATAGCGAATAGCGAAGGTCAAAGGACATGTGTGCGCAAGGATCAAGTTTTCGAGGTTCAAGGATCAATGCCTGTTGAATGTCAAACGTCCAGCAGACCACACCCTTCAATTGAGGGGGAGAGGGATTTACGATTTACAATTTACAATTTACGATTTACGATTTACAATGTGGGGGGAGATCAACCACCAAGACACGAAGACACGAAGAAGAGGATGTCAGAACTTGCCCCGCAGCAGCGGGGGCAAGAATGAACGAAGTACGAAGTCAGGGAAGGAACTACGAACACGCGAAGATACGAAGGGGAGAGGCGAATGGCGAATGTCCGGCACACTACTCCCTTTAATTGGTGGTTCGCGGAATTTCTGCGCATGCGGAGCGAGCGCGAGTGCTTGTGTTTTATTCAAGGAGCGATTATGCCTTTGTTTGAAGGCGGCACACATGTGCCGCAGACGAACAGGCCAGCTATTAAGGTCAATCTATATGATGTAACAGTTCATACCGAGAACCGGCCGTATGGCGTTTTCATGCTGATGTGCCCCAGAAATTTGTACTCATCGGGCAGAACGTTCGACAAGGCATTGAAAATCAATAAAGAAGTGTTGCGAAAATCTCGTGCGGGCGAAGCGCAGAGAGACAAAGTGCGAGCATTATATCGCCGTAACACTAACAAACGTAGGCAGAGCGACGATGAAGAAGCAGCAGGTGGCAATTGCAGTGTTGGTGGCATGTGCCTAGAGAATGACAGCTGATACATGCGCTCATTATACATAGCGGGGTTGATCCTGCGGACGGGACGGCACGTCCGGGACGAGGATACTGCTGGAAGCGCAGCAAAGCTGCACGTCCGCCCGCCTGCGGCGGGCCGCACGTTCGTCCACACGTACGTGGCTGCAGGTGCGGAGAAAAATACTTTGTAATTTTTGTCTTCTTGTGCGGCGCAAGGATTCTTTGGTGTCGTTCGTGCGGTTCGTCGATCCGGCATCGTGTGTGTGCGTGAGATGCCGACGAGAAAACCACGGCTTTCCATGCGAAGGAATGGCCGCTTAAAAGGGCATCCACATTTGTACGCAGGGATGAGGGCAACGTGGCCGATGCCTCTCTATGTAAAAGGGTGCACCAGCGCCGCAGAAGCTCGCTTCTAATCAAAAAATCGGGGTTGAAGCTGCCGGGGCCAGCTAGTGCCGGACGGGTGGCCGGCTCTTTTCGGAACCTCCACTACATACCCCTTACCTCACCCGCATCGTTCGCCACCCTGCCTCCCATTCCCGGATCGTCGGCGCGGACATCGCGCTCTTGCGCGTTCCATGCCGCCAAAACCTCGCCCGCCAAATAACACGATCCCGCAATCACAAACCGCCGCCCGCATCCAGCTTCTTGTCTCAGTTCGTGCACCATTTCCGCTGAATTTGCAAATACCCTTTCCAGCATGCAATCAGGCCGCGCGTGTTTCAATATTTCCTTAAACCGTTCCGCACTCAGCGTGCGGCTATTTCCCAAAACTGTATACCAAATGCGCCTGCAATGCTCTGGTATTTCGCGCAGCATCGGCTCATGTTCTTTGTCCGCCAATACCCCCATCACCATCGTCCATGGCTGTGCGCCAAATTCCATTAATGCACTCCTTAATGCCGCCATCCCATTCGCATTGTGCGCACAGTCCAGCACGATCAGCGGCTCTTCGCTCACCACCTGCAAGCGCCCCGGCCAGCGCACGCGCGCCAGCCCTTGTACAACATATTCCCGGCTTGACTCCACTCCATGACGCCGCAAAAACCGGTCTCCCACCACTGCCGCCAGCGCCGCATTCTTCGCCTGATGCGCCCCGCGCAACCCCAGTGTTGCCGAGTTGATCTGCAACGCCGGCACATCTAGCGTATACTGCGCTACGCCGCGCCCGCGCATTTCATAACGCACCACCTCCGCGTCAACCACCTTTGGCAAATGTACTCCGCCTCTGCACACCACCGTCAACCGCGCACCCCGCTCCTCTGCCACGCGCGCAATTACGGGCATCGCTTCCTCATCCTCCACACTCGTAAACACCGGCCTCCCCGGCTTGATGATCCCTGCCTTTTCCCCCGCTATCGCCGCAATGCTGTCGCCCAGCCACTGGCAGTGATCCCGCGCAATCGTCGTGATGACACTCGCTTCTGTCGCCACCGCATTCGTTGCATCCAGCCGCCCGCCCAGCCCCGTTTCCCACACCACCACGTCGCACGCCTGCTCAGCAAAACAACACGCCGCCATTGCCGTCACAATTTCAAAAAACGTCGCATGCTCGCCCGGCAGCTTCTCCGCACATTCCCGCACCCGTTGCAGCACCGTGTATGCCTCTTCAGAACTAAGTGGCGAGCCGTCAATTTGTATCCGCTCGGTAAACGCCACCAAGTGCGGCGATGTATACAACCCCGTCCGCAGCCCCGCCGCCTGTAGTATTGCCGCCAGCATCGCCGCCGTGCTCCCCTTCCCATTCGTCCCCGCTATGTGCAAAAATGTCAGTCTTCGATCCGGCGCGCCCAGCGCATCCAACAACATCCGCATCCGCTCCAGCCCCAATTTCGTCCCCAGCGTCCGCAGCGAATACAAATACTCCAGCGCCGCCTCGTACGCCGTTTCATCCCCGCCGCCAGTCATATCCGTCCCGCTCCATCGCCGCGCGCACCAGCCGCAGCCCACTCTCAAAATCATGAAATGCTGCCAGCCCCAATGCATCGTACCGCGCAGTGCTCAGCTCACTGTTCGCAGGCCGCCGGGCCGCCTGCCTCACTGCCCCCGGCGCCCGCCGCACTCCCCAACTCTCCATCTCAAATACCCGCGCTATCTCACGCCACATCCCATACCGCGTCAGCCGCGACGGCCCCCGCAAATGAAAAATCCCGCGCTCCCCGCGCGCCAGCAGCGCCCCAATCGCTTCCGCCACATCATCACTCAGCGTCGGATACCTCACCTGCACATCGTCCACCTCATGCTCCTCCCCGCGCCGCAGCGCCCCCAGCACTTTTAGCACAAATGAATCATCCTCCGCCTCGCTGTATCCATACTGCAACGGCATCCGCACAATCATCCACTCGCCCGCTGCGCGCGCCGCTGCCTCCCCTTCCGCCTTCGTCCGTCCATACACGCTTATCGGGCTCACCGCCGCATCTTCCGCATACGGCGGCGCGCTCCCGTCAAATACATAATCCGTCGAAATATAGACGAGACATGCTCCTTGCCGCCTGCACCACGCCGCCAACTGCGCCGTGCTCTCCACATGCAGGCGCCGCGCATACTCCGCCCGTTCCTCGCACGCATTCGGATCACGCACTGCCGCCGCATGGATTATCACCTCCGGCTGTACGCGTTCCAACAACTCCTCCACCGCCCGCGTGTCTGTCAGGTCACAAACAAAAAAGCGCCCGCCGCACGTGTTCGTGCAGCAGACGCCATAAACTTCCTGCGTGGCTCCCAAGACCCGCCACGCGATCTTCCCAAAAAAACCGCTCGCCCCTGTCAGCAGGATCACTGCGTTACGGCATTCGTCACATCGCCAGTTTTAGGCGTATCACTGCCTCCTGCATCCCCCGCTTCGCTCGTGCCCGCCGCCACGGCTCCTGTCTTCGCCGCCGCTTCCTGCTTCTCCATTTCCGCCATCGTCATCAACGGCGCCCGCGGCCCCGATGCACGCCGCACACTGCCCCCCATGCCCCTCAATATCGAATCTCCCGCACGTTTGCTCTGCCATGTCACCGCTAGGCACAACGCCATGAACGCGATCGCAAACCAGCTCGTCGCTTTCGTCAACACATCCCCCGCGCGGTTCCCAAACACCGCCTGCCCTTCTCCCATCCCAAATGCGCCCGACAATCCATCCCCCTTCCCCGATTGAATCAGCACCACCCCAATCAGGCAAATACTCACGACCACCAGCACTATTACCAGCAAAGCATACATGCGTCACAACTCCCTAATTGCGCAACAGCGCTTTCGCTAAATCCACCGCACTCGCCGCGTCCGCTGAATACCCGTCCGCTCCAATTTCATCCGCGTAATTCTGCGTCACCGGCGCCCCGCCAATCATCGTCTTGACCTTCCCCTTCAGCCCTTGCGCCGCCAGCGCCTCAATCACCTGCTTCATCGCCGGCATCGTCGTCGTCAGCAACGCCGACATCGCTATCACCGCCGCCCCATTCTCCTGCGCTGCCTTGATGAACTTCTCCGCCGGACAGTCTATCCCACAATCAATAACCTGAAATCCCGCCCCTTCCAGCATCATCGCCACCAGGTTCTTTCCAATGTCGTGCAAATCCCCTTTCACTGTCCCAATCACCACTTTCCCAATCGGCTCAACCCCTGCCGCCGCCAGCTTCGGCTTCAGTACCTCCATCCCCATCTTCATCGCCCGCGCCGCTATCAATACTTCCGGCACGTATATCTCATTCTTCTTAAACCGCTCCCCTATCACATTCATCCCCGCTATCAGCCCCTCGCTCAACACCGTCCCAGGCGCAATACCCTGATCCAGCGCCGCTTGCACAAGTTCCTTCACTTTTGGCGCTTGTCCCTTGATCAAGCATTCCGCTATCTCATTCGTGATCGCCATAGCCGTTCCTTCTTGATGTTCATATCGTGGCTACCCCGCCTGGACTCGAACCAGGAAATAGGGTACCAAAAACCCTTGTGTTGCCAATTACACTACGGGGTACGCCTCATCCTTACCGCTCTGACTGGCTCCAGTTCTGCCAGGCAAAATACGGAAAGTCATAGCGCTCGTAGATCGTATACGTGTCGTCTACCGTCCCAAATGTCGCAACGTCCATCGTCCCCGCCGCCGCCCGCACCACCGTCAGCCCAAGCCCCTTAAACAACCCCTTCATCGGGCCCACAATCGGATTCTCCATCGTCTCTACGTGCACATTCCGCGGCAATTCCACCCAGCATGTCGCCAGATTCACCACCCCGCGCGTCATCTTAAACCCCCACTTCTCAAACCACAAATCCGCGCTCCGTGCCTGCCGCATCACATTCGCCTCGTCCTCCACCGTGTTCGCTTCCACTTGCGCAAACACGCTCGCTGCCATCATTAGCACGCCTGTCACTATCATCATCTTTGCTCTCATGCGCTCTCTCCTCTTTTGGTGATCTACTGGTTAGTGCGTTTCGCTTCGTCTGCCGCCGCCTACCGGGCCTGCGGCAAGTTGATTTCTACCGGAAATTCCTGCACCTGCGTCAGCTTCGCCATGTCTTTCACATTACGCTGCTCCTTTGCCCGGCTCGTCGGTAGTGCCTTCAACACAATCCGTATCCGCCGTGGCATCGCGTTGCGTTGGATCGATTCCCAATTCCCCGCCACCCACCGGCTCTTCTGCGAACTCCAATAATATACCTTGAACCCTATGATGTTGAACGCAAATGGCTCCGCGTCCGGCGGCTCAAACGCAAATGCCGGCCAGTCCGGCGTGTTGTAATCCCACATCCCTGTCGTCTTGTACAACCGCCATAATTCATATTTGTGCCACCCCGCTTCATCCGGCCGCACCATGTACCCTATCTCCACCAGCCCACGCTCCGTCGTGCACCCAAACCGCAACACACTCTGATCCTTCGACAATTGTCGAATCTGAAAATACACCTGCTCACCGTCCGGCCGGTTGTTGTTTATAATCGCTTGTGACAGCTCACGGTGAAATTGTTCCGTCGCCGCCCGGATGCTTTGCATCATCTCCGCGTTCTCCTGCACCGTGATCGTCGAGTTCACCGTCTGGTCAAACGCCACCATGATCGCCGTCATCAATATGCCCAGAATCGCTATCGCGACCAGCACTTCAATCAATGTAAACCCGCCGTCTCCCCTAGCGCCTCTTGCCGCCATACTTTACTGCCGGGTACGGGTTATGTACGCGAAATACCTGCCGCAAAAACGGCTTGTCCTTCTCCTCCTCCTTCACTAATGACAAATCCAACGGCGTCTTCTTCTCCGCTATCTGATCCCGTGTATACACCTTGAACTCAACTTGGAAAAATACCCCTTTCACACCCGCCGCCCCGATCTTCGTGTCCCCCTCCATTCCTATGTCATACACCGTGTACTGCCAGTAGTATTTGTCGTTGTCTTCAAACGGATACACCTCCGAATCATACACCGGCCCGCTCCACTTCTTCTCCGCCATATACCGCGCAAACGCACGGTCATGCTTCAAATACCGCGCCGCAATGATCGCACTCGGATCCCCTGTCCCCGCCATGTTCGGATCGCTTAACTCATACATCAGTTGATTCACTTTCGACCGCACCAAATTCGCCAGGATCGTCTTGTCCCGCGCTTCCCGGTATGAATTCATCCCCACCGGGAATATAGACAAAATGCTCAACAGCCCAATGGACAAGATCGCCATCGCTGCCAGCACCTCAATCAAACTGAATCCCTTGCTCGTTCTCATTCTGGTTCGCATAGCCTTGCCTCGTTGCATCAACGCGCTGCTTCTCTGCGTTATTCGCCCGGCGCCTCTGCGCTGCCTTCCCCCGTGCTGCCCTTCTCAGCGCCCGCGCTCCCCGGCCCCGCCGCTTTCACCTTCTCCAATTCCCCGATCTTCACTATCCCCGATGCCTTGTAAATCGTCAGCGTCAGCCGCCACGGCTCTTTCTTGTCCGTCACATCCGTCAAAATCATCGGGTTCGCTGTCGCATACGTTATCCCGCCTTCCGCGCTGAATTCAATTTCCTGCTCCGCCTCCGGCCCTATACCCTTCGGAAAAACAAACGCCTTGTCATACTCACGGTCATCTTCATTGTCAAAGATGTTGTCCATGCTGTCTATTATCGTCAATTTCCACTTCTTCAACGGCGTCTGCTGGATACGCAACGCCATCTTCCTCCCGCTCGCAATCGACCGGCTCCGCGCCAGCATCACCTTGTCCCGTACCGTCTTCGCCGCCCCCTCAAACTTCACCTTCCGCCCCAGCCCCTGCATCCCCCACAACGCCGCCGTCATCAGTATCCCGATGATGCCTACTACTATCAGCAGCTCCATCAACGTGAAGCCGCCCGGCCCTCTCTGTCCCTTGCTTCTGCTCATCTCACCGCCAGTTGTTCACGTCGTCTTTTTCGCCCTTGTCATCCACCCCATCCGGCCCCGGCGACCATATGTCCACTCCAAATTTGTTCTTCTCCGGATTGTTCAGCCGGTACTGGTACTTCTTCCCCCATGGATCCACCAGCGCCCGGTTCCGCTGCATATACTCATGCTGCTTCGGCTCCGTCCGCAAATACGGCCCCTTCCATTCCGGATCATTCTTATACTTCTCATCCGGCGTCTCCGGGTCGCTCGCATACCCCGTCAAATCGTTGCTCACTTGCTCCGGCGTCGCATCGTTCGGATATATCCCATAGTCATTCTTGTACATCGAAAGCGCCATCTCGATTGACTTGATGTCGTTCTTCGCCTTCGTTATCTTCACCTGCTTCATAATCATCGGTATCCCCATCATCCCCATCCCCGCCAGCACCCCAATGATCGACATCACTACGAGCAGCTCTATCAGCGTAAACCCGCCTCTCATGCCTCGCTTCTGCATTATTCGTCCTCCCAGTTCTTTATGTTATCCTTGTTATACGGCAGCGTGGGATCTACCGCCTCTTCCCGCGTCTTCGCCGTCGCCCGCAAATCCGGCCCGCTCGAAAACAATAAAAACGTATTCGGATTCACCTTGCACCGCGGCGCCTCCCGCTCGTTCTCAAAATACCGGTACGGCTGCCGCCACGGATCCACCATGTTCATCTTCCCGTCATACTCCGCCCGCTCCACTTTCAAGTACGGCCGCCGCCACCGCGGATGCGTCCGCGGCACATCCCCCGAGCCCGGCGCAGGGTCATACACCCCGTCCATGTTCAAATCCCCCGTCAGCGCCGCTATCACACTCGCATTCCCTTCATCCATCGGTGTCGGCGGATACGCCCCTACATCATTGTAGTACTGATCCAGCGCCATCCCGATCCGCAACACGTTCGCCTTCGCCGCTTCCACTTTGTTCTGCTTCATCACCACTGACACCACTCCCCCCGTCATCGCCGCCAGAATCCCGATAATCGTTATCACGATCATCAGCTCCATCAACGTGAAGCCCCGCTCTACTCTGTGCGCCTTCATCGTGTCTCCAGCTCGTGTGTAACTGATTCGCACGCGCGCATTCCCCGCCCCATCACTGCATCCCACGCGCCCCCATCCGCTGCAGCCGCGCCAGGTTCCGCCGCGCCGCCTTCTGCTTCCGCAGCCGCTTCTCCCCAGGCTTCTCATAATACGCATGCTGCCGTACTATCTTCAGCACGCCTTCCCTGTCTACTTTCTTCTTCAACCGGCGGATCGCTTTCTCCACCGCCTCGTTCTTTCGAACCGTTACCGTTAACACGCGCTCAAGCCTCCACTTGTTTTTACTCATACATTGTTATCGGAACCAGCAGCGCTAACAACCGCAGTTCCCACCTTTTGCTTCTCATTATACTGAAAGCTTCCCTATAAGTCAAATCTTCTTCGCATTCTCCCTTTCCTCTAGTTTCTCTCTCCGCGTTTACTCCACCGTCTCCCCGCATGCCTCAAATGCCCATTGTTCTCTTCCAAAATGTTTTTGCTATAATACTCCTGCTATGAACACTCTCGTTGCACCTTCGATCCTCGCAGCTGATTTCGCCCGCCTCGGCAACGAAATCGCCCGCGCCGAACGCGCCGGCGCCGATTATATTCACGTCGATGTCATGGACGCCCACTTCGTTCCTAACCTTACTATCGGCCCGCCCGTCGTCCGTTCGCTCCGAAAATGCTCCACACTCCCTTTTGATGTCCATCTTATGATCGACGACCCCGTCACCTATGCACCGCAATTCATTGACGCTGGCGCCAATTTCATCACTATTCATCTCGAATCCCCCGCCCTGGATACGCAACATAAAATCTTGTCTACGCTCAACGCCATTCGCCGCCTCGGCGCCAAGCCCGGCCTCGTCCTCAAACCAATCACCCACGCCTCCGCCGTCTTCCCCTTCCTCGAGCTCTGTGACATGATCCTCGTCATGACCGTCGAGCCCGGCTTCGGCGGCCAGGCCTTTATGCACGACATGCTCCCAAAAATCGCCGCCCTCCGCGCCGAAATCTCCCGCCGCAATCTTCCCGTCGATATCGAAGTGGACGGCGGCATTGACCTCTCCACCGCGCGCCTCTGTCTTCTCCACGGCGCCAATGTCTTCGTCGCCGGCACCTTCCTCTTCAGCCAGCCCGATCATGAAATGGCCGCACGCATCGCCACACTTCACGCCCTGTCATCCTGATCTCCTCCATGCTCATTCCCCGCCATTCCTATCGCGAAGCTGTTGTCTTCCTCGCGCTCTTCCTCACCCTGTTCGGCACGCTTGCCGCGCACATGGGCCTCCGCAATCTCGTCGCTACCGCTACCAATACCGCGCATCATCTGCTCCTCAACACTGTCTTCTATATCATGGCGGTCACCGTCCTTTCCGGCGCATTCGGCTCTCTCCTCACCGAATTCGGCGTCGTGCGCTTGCTGCAGCGCGTCCTCTCACCGCTTATGCGCCCCCTCTTCAATCTCCCCGGCGTCGCTGCCCTCGCTGCGCTCATCACCTTCCTCTCCGACAACCCCGCCGTCGTCAGTCTCACCAGCGACCGCCATTATCGCGCCTATTTTTCCTCTTCCGAGCTCGTCGCTCTCATGAATCTTGGCGCCACCTTCGGCATGGGCTTGATCGTTCTCACGTACATCTACGGCAAAAACTATTATCTCGCTGGCTCCATCGGCCTTTTCGCCGCGCTTTGCGGCGGCATCGTGTCAACCCGTCTTGCCGGCCTCGCAGCCCGCCGCGCCATCCCTGACCGCCCCACCGATGCTACTGCGCAAACTGATACCGCTTATCCGGACACCGCCGCTGGTTCCGCAGCCATGCGCGCCCTCAACAGCATTCTCGACGGCGGCCGCAAAGGCGTCGAAACCGGCCTTGCCATGATCCCCGGCGTGCTCGTCATCACTACCCTCATCATGCTCGTCACCTTCGGCCCGCATGATCCCGCGCGCGGCTATCAGGGCCTCGCCTTCGAAGGCGTCCCCTTGCTCACCGCTCTCGCCAAACATTGCGGCTGGCTCTTGCGCCTTCTCTTCGGCTTCTCTCATCCCGAAGCCGTCGCTTTCCCCGTTACCTCGCTCGGCTCGGTCGCCGGCGCCCTGTCCATGATCCCGACCCTCGCCGCCCGCGGCTCTATCACCGAAAACGATGTCGCCGTCTTCTCCGCCATCGGCATCTGCTGGAGCGGCTTCGTCAGCACTCATCCCTCCATGCTCGATGCCATCGGTTGCCGCAATCTCACAGTCACATCCATGTCTATCCACTTTTTCGCCGGCATCGCCGCCGGTGTCGTCGCTCACTATACTTATTTCGTAATCTCGCTTATCACCTGATACTCATGACTCCTCCTTCCCCCATCAAATTCGGTACCGACGGCTGGCGCGGTATTATCGCCGACACCTTCACTTTTCACAACCTCCGCGTCGTCTCTCAAGCGGTCGCTGATTACCTCCTCGCCCGCTCCCCTCACCCGCGCGGCATCGTCATCGGCTACGACCACCGCTTCCAAAGTAATACTTTCGCCCGCCTCGCCGCTGATGTCCTCATCGCTAACCGCATCCCCGTCGCCCTCGCTAGCGAACCCCTGCCAACCCCCGTCATCTCCTTCACCGCCCGCCATCATCAACTCGACGGCGGCATCATGATCACCGCTAGTCACAACCCTCCCGAATGGAATGGCTTCAAGTTCAAAACACCCGACGGCGCTTCCGCTGATCCCGAACTCACCGCCCAACTCGAAGCCCGCATCGGCGCCACACCGCCCCGCTCCGCTCCCTCTCCATATCCCGCCTCTCTCCTCCTCGATCTCCCCATTCTTCAACCCTACCTCGATTGGGTGCGCTCCTTCGTGCATTTCCCAACTCTCCAAAAAACCCCCTTCCGCCTCCTTGTGGATTCCATGTACGGCGTCGGCAAAACCTTCGTCCAAGACCTCCTCATCAACACACCCCACACCGTCAAAACCATTCGCTCAGAACACAACCCCTCTTTCTGCGGCATCGCCCCCGAGCCCGTCCCCCACAACCTCAACGACACTGTCACAACCGCCCGCGCCTTCCATGCTGATCTCACTTGCATCACCGACGGCGATGCCGACCGCCTCGCCGCCCTCGACTCCCGCGCTGACTATCTCATCACACCCCGCATCGCCGTCCTCATCGCTGCACATCTCCTCAAAAACCGCGGCCTCTCCGGCGCTCTCGTCAAAACTGTCTCGTGCTCCGTCATCGTAGACCGCTTCGCCCGCGAACACCATCTCCCCCTCCACGAAAAACCCGTCGGCTTCAAATACATCGTCCCTTATCTCCGCTCCGCTGAAGCCCTCGTCGGCACCGAAGAAAGCGGCGGCCTCGGCATCCACGGCCATATCCCTGAACGTGACGGCATCCTCGGCTCTCTCATGCTCCTCGAATCCCTCATCGGCCTCGGCTACCGCAATGCCGGCGATGCTGTTGATTGGCTCGACCAACAGTACGGCGCCCTCCGCTATCACCGCATTGACGCCCATTACACTCCGCAACAAAAAGACACCTTCCTCTCCCGCCTCAAAACCTCTCCGCCCAAAGAGCTCCTTGGCCAGCCCGTCGTCACCATCAACACTATTGATGGCGTCAAATTTATCTGCGCCGACGATTCATGGCTCCTCCTGCGCTTCTCCGGCACCGAGCCACTCGTCCGCTTCTACGCCGAAGCCTCTTCCGCCGACAACGCCCAAGCACTCACCGAAATCGGCCTCCGCCTCCTGTCCGCTCAATCATGACCGCCCCCGCCCACATTGCTCCTCTTAACTCCAATAGGTCCTATCCGTCCCATCGGTCCTATCTCCCCCACTTCTTTCTTCTCCTGTTCTTCATTCTGCATTCTTCCTTCTCCCCCGCCCTCTCCCCAAACGATCTCATCGTCGCCGCCAACGCCACCTCCCCCGCCTCCCTCCGCGTCGCCCAGCATTACCTCGACACCCGCGCCATCCCCACCAACCGCCTCATCGCCCTCCACGTCCCCGATTCACGCGCCATTTCCCAACAACTCTTCCACACCGCCATCGAACGCCCCATCCTCGCTTTCGCTTCCCAACATCACGCGCGCTGCGTCGTCCTCTGCTACGGCCTGCCGTGGCAAGTCATCGACGACGGCCCTTCGCCAAGCGACAACATTTTCTCCAGCCGCTGGGCCAGTGTCGATTCCGAACTGGCCACCAAAGGCGCCTCCGCCTCCCCCGGCCTCAACGCCTCCCCCAATCCCTATTTCACCAGCTCCCAACCCTTCACCCGCACCGATATGCTCCTCGTCGCCCGCCTCGACGGCCTTGAAGAACGCGACGCCCACGCCCTCATTGTCCGCGCCGCCATGCGCGCCCCGCGCTGCCACACCGCCTTCTTCGATCTCCAACCCACCGTCAATAACTCCCGCGACGGCCTCGTCGCCCGCTACAATTCCGCCATCGCCACCGCCGCCCGCTACCTCGCCGCACATGGCTTTGATGTCCTCCTCGATCCTCACGAAACACTGCTCAGCTCCCCCGGCTCCCCCGCCCTCTTCTACTGGGGCTGGTACGCCGGCCCCAACGGCGACTGCACCTCCAACTCCTACGCCGGCTTTAAATGGCAGCCCGGCGCCATCGCTGTCCACGTCTGCTCCTTCGGCGCCGCCGGCCTCCGCCGCCCCGAATCTGCCGTCCCAGCCCTCGTCCGCGAAGGCGTCTCCGCTACCATCGGCACCGTCTTCGAACCGCTCGTCGCCGGCTGGACGCTTCCTGATCTCTTCTTCACAAACTACTTCCGCCCAGATGGCTCCGGCCTCACCTTCATCGAAGCCGCCTATGCCGCCACCCCATTCCTCTCGTGGCAGAACATCTTCATCGGCGATCCTCTCCTCACCTTCTCAGCCCATGAAAAGTAACGTCCTCTCTCTTCCCCTTCTTCTCATCGCCTGCTCCGCTCTCGCCCATCCTCCTGCTGGCCCCTTCCACAACACCGGCCTTCACCCCCATCCCACCGGCACCAACGTCCTGGTCCTCTACAACGCCGCCTGGCCCGATGATGACAGCAACGGCACCAATGATTCCGCCGACGTCGCCTTCTACTACGCCCAGCGCCGCGCCATCCCTTCCTACAACATCTTGCCGCTCATCATCACCAACTTCACCGGCGCCTACGGCCCGCCCTACGGCCCCGATCGCATCAACTACGAGCCCCGCATGCTCCTCAGCACGAATGTCACCGTCCGCTACGATGTCTTCTACAGCAACATCGTTGTCCCCGTCGCCCATCATCTCCTTACCACCAATCCCCTCACCAGCGCCGTTCTCCGCGATGACATTCTCTTCATCTGCCCCGTCTATGGCATCCCCTACTACGTTGATACCTGCTTCACGGACCTCTTCGAATACCCTGTCTATTCCTTGCGTTCAACGATCCACTCCAGCCCTGAATTTTCCGGCCGTCTGCGCTCGCTCGATCTGATGCTCGCCAACGTCTTCCGCCGCTACGATGGCGGCATCGTCTGGACTAATGGCCTTCCCAAGCCGGGCCGCCCGCCCGCGTCTCCCTACGGTTATCCTCCCTTCTGGGGCGATGATCAAGTCGAAATCGGTGCGCCCACCAACGACCTCACTGAAGCCGCCGTGCCTCTCTACTTCGATCTCGCCTCCGACCCCGCCACCGCCCGCCACTTCGCTGATCTCCGCGCCCAAGACGGCCCCTTCAACTACGAATCCAACGGCTTCTTCCTCGTTACCCGCCTCGACGCTCCTACCCCCGCTCTCGCCAAATCCCTCGTGGACAAAGCCCTCTACGCTGAACGCTACCTCAACAACTGGGCCGGCCAGCCTAACCACCCCTATTACGCCCGTTTTTACGCCGGTGATGACTCCGATTACTCCGGCTCTCTCTTCCGCAACTACTTCCCTGACAACCGTGGCGTGGATGTCAAAAACTGGATGCTCGGTGTCAATCGCGGCGCCGTCGCCAATTCTCCCTTCAATCCCTCTCTCTCTAATTCACTCCCTCAGTGGGATGTCATCTACGACAACCACTCCCGCGAAATTGGCGAACAGCAGCACTCTCCCCGCCTTCAGCTCACCATCTCCGCCGTCTCCTCCAACTCCCTCTCTTTCTCCTATCTCGGCAGCAATATCTTCGCCTGGTGGATGCTCCCGCCACTAGAGAACGGTTTCTCTCTCTCCAACCTCACCTCAGGTGCCATATTTACGCTCCTCGGTACCAATATTTCCCCCGGACAATATCTTGTCTCTTCAACCAATAATTGCTCCCCCGGCCATCTTGTCGAATTTGCACATCCTTGCATTTTCCCCATTACCGACGCCTTCTTCTACACCGAGTACTATACGGTTGACGGCCATGACTACACCGCTTACAACTACCGCGACTGCTGGCAATGGCCCCCAGGCGCACTCGCCTTCTACAACCAATCATGGAGCGCCTTTGATTTCCGCCGTGTCCGCATCCATCAATTCGCCGGCCCCGCACTCTCCCGCGGCCTCACCGCCACTGCCGGCCCGCTCGCCGAGCCTCTCTCCGTCGGCATCCCCCTCGTCCCGCGCTTCCTCCGCGCACTCTCGCAAGGCTTCTCCTTCGCCGAAGCCTGCTACAACTCCCTCTATCTCGCCGAATCATGGATGACTGTCTTTATCGGCGATCCCCTCTACAATCCTTTCATCAACCTGTGGCTCCACGCCGCCAGCAATTCCAATGGCGACAGCACCCCGCCCTCCCTCGCTGTAACAAACAATCACGACACTCTCACCATTTACGCCTGGCTCAACGACGCTTCTCCCGATGACTTCGCCGACATTGCTCAATTCCAACTCTTCGCCGGCTACAACTCCAATGCATGGAGCATCACCAATCACTTTTTCGAATGGCCGTATCCTGCAAGCTGCATCTGGGTTGAAGCCCGCAATTATGGCTGGTCCCGCGCCGCCTCGTGGCCCTATCCGCCGCCCGCCAGTACCTTCTTTTATCAAGTCTCCGCCCGCGATCCCTACGGCAACGTCACCGCGCTCCCGCCCCAGCCCGTCGTCATTCCAGAAGCCGCCCCATCCATCCTAGCCAGCCTGCTCCTGCTCTCCTCCCGCCGCGCCGCGCGTGCGCCACACTTCCACTAACACTGCCGCCGTTACCACACACCACGTTGCAAACAATGCGTTCGGCAGCGCCGTCTGCGCCGAAAAATGCTTCAACGCCAACACCGCCCCCAGCCCCGCATTTTGCATCCCCACTTCAATCGCCAGCGTCCGCCGCCGCTTCCCGTCAAACCCGTACAACATCCCCGCTCCATATCCGCCCAGCAACCCCAGCCCGTTGTGCAGCGCCACCCCCGCCAGCGCCAGCACACTCACCTGCATAAACCGCTCTTTGTTCAGCGCAATCACCAGCCCGCAAATCAGCGCAATCGCCACACTCGACAACACCGGAAATACCCACGCTATCCGTTCTACAACGACTCCACATTTGTACCGCAGCCACAGCCCGGCCAGCAATGGCACAATCACAATCTTAATTATGTTGAAAAACATCGGCCAAAAGTGTATCTCCACATACGTCCTGCCCAACAGATACACCAATGCCGGCGTCACCAGCGGCGCCAGCAGCGTCGAACACGTCGTTAATGCGATCGAATACGGCACATCCGCTTTCGCCAGATAACTGATCACGTTCGACGCCATCGCCCCCGGCACCGAACCCACAAGGATAAATCCTAACGCCAGCTCTGGCGGCAGTCCCAAAAAACGCGCCAGCACAAATCCTATCAATGGCATGATCGTAAATTGCGCCAGCGTCCCTAGCACAATCCAGTGCGGCGTTTTCACCACCGGTACAAAATCCCGCGGCGTCAGCACCGCCCCAATCCCCAGCATCGTCGCCGCAAACAGCCATTCAATCCGCCCGTTCAGCCATGTCAACACCGGCGGATGCACGTAGCCCGCCACCCCCGCCAGCACCACCCACACCGGCAACAGCCGTGTGATCATTTCTCCTATGCGCTTCATCCCTACAGTATAGCATTTTTCCACTCTCACTTCTTTTATTCTGCACGCTGACTTCTTAACTCTCCCTCCGCGCCTCCGCGCCTTTGCGAGAGCATCTCCATCTCACAACCCCATACACCCACGATGCCGACACTCAACACCACGAAATGTCCAACATCAACTGTCCACATCAACAATTCTGCCTGGAGAAGCGACGGCCTCGGTGCCCGCATGTCGCGCACACCCGCACCCGCCGACATCATGCGCACGCCCGGGAGGGGCGACGGCCTCGGCGCCCACAGTGCTGCTTGGAGGGCCGTGGCCACCACGGCCGCTTCACGCACACATACGACGCCGGCTCACGACCTCCACAACCAACACGATAAATGTCTTTTGTCGTTTGACGTTTGCCATCTGCCACCCGGCTGCCACCGGGCCGCGTGGCATTCTATACTTTTGACTTTTGACTTCGTCACTCATCACTCTGACCTCCTTCTCCCTTCATGCCCTTCATGTCCTGCATGGTCAATATACTTCACAAAAAACATCCGCCGCAAAAGACCGCATACAACGCAAAGCCTCAATCAACTCTTTTTGCCGTCTACAACTGACACAATGTGTCAACGGTCGAACGTCCAACGTCCAGCGCTGCGCGCCTCCGCGCCCCTGTGCCTCTGCCGGAGCGTTCCTATCCCCGCGCTGTTCCTCGCATGAACCCAGCCCCCACCGCAAATTGTAAATTGTAAATTTAAATGTTATATGTTAACGCCTGACCCAATCTGTGCCCCGTCTCCACAGTATGTTCTTCTAACTGCTCTTGTGCTGTGCCCTGACTTCTAAACTCTTTCTTCGTGCCTTTGCACCTTTGTGCGCCTTTATGAGACAATTGTTGTGTGGCGTTACTGCCGGAACTGTTTAGCATATCAGTGTAAGCACGCGCGCGTAGCATTCGGTGATGCGTTCTACCATGCAGGTTGCGGAGAAGCGGTCAAGATTGGTCGCGCGTGCCCCGGCCGCTAGACGCGCCCGCAACGCATCATTTCCAACCACCTCGCAGACTTCACGCACCAGCGCGGTCGTGTCACCCAGCGCACACACGCGGCTGTTGACATCATGTACCGCCACTTCCCGCACGCCGCCGGCGTCATACGTCACCACCGGCACGCCCGCTGCCAGAGCCTGTACCACCGCACGTGCCAGGCCTTCGCGCACTGATGCATGCACCAGTACGTCGGCCGCACCCAGCCAGCGCGGAATCTCCCGTGGCGCAACCAGCCCTGCCCACCACACCGTGCCGGCCGGCAGCTCGCGCGCCGCGCGCCGCTCTAGTGCCGCACGCTGCGGGCCGTCGCCGATGACCAGTGCGCGCACGCGCGGCGACTGTTCCCGCGCCGCGCGCACCGCCGTCAGGAAATCGTCCGCGCCTTTCAACGGCGCCAGCCGCCCGATATGCACCAGCACTATCTCATCCTCTCTCCAGCCGCAGTGCGCGCGCACCTCCTCGCGCCATTCCCCTGCGCGGTGAAACCTTTCAAGTTCCATGCCGCTGTAGATCGTGCAAAATTGCCCCGCGCACCCCACACCAGCCGCCAGCGCCTGCCGCGTCATTGCGTCGCACACGCTGATGAGTTGGTCGGTGTGGCGCGCGCACGCCCGTTCCAACACACGATAGAGTGCGTTCTTATACCACGGTTGCAACGCATCAAACGCCAGGCCGTGAATCGTATGCACAACTGCCGTGCCCTGCCGCCGCGCCGCGCGTGCCGCCAGCCGCACCAGCACACCAGCCTTTGAACTATGTGAATGAATCACGTCGTACCGCGACGCCAAAAAATGCCGCCGCAACCGCATATACGCCATCCCATCATGCCAGGGATGCGGCACGCGTACCAGATGCGGCTCTTGAATCACAGTAAACAACCCGCGCTCCTCCGGGCTCAGCAGATCGAGCAAACACCCCTCGCGCCCGCGCGACGGGCCGGTGATGAGCGTCACCGCATGCCCGCGGCGCGCCAAGCCCAGCACGGTGGCCAGCGTGTTCTCCTGTGCACCGCCCACGATACAGCGCGTAATGACGTGGCAAATTGTCACTGGACGCAGGCGGTGTGAGAGGTGCTGATACACGCGCCATTAGCGTTCAGTTGGGCGCGCACACGCTCATCGCCGGCGCGCAACTTCTCTACACGCCTGACTGCCTCCGATACCTTCAGTGTTTCAATGCTAATGCCCGCCCGCTCCAGCAGTTCCTCACTGTAGCCCACAGTATTGAACGCCGCCGGCCGCGCGCCAATGCGCGCGCGGCGCAGACAGCGCACGATCCGGCACACGGCGCCAAACATGTCCAAGTCCGCGGTGAACTCAGGCGATTCTGGCACGCAGGTCTGCTGCTGTGTCAACGTAACTTTGATGCCATATTGGCGCAAGTTGCTACACACTGAGATTTTGCCACAAAAGCTGTCGCGGCGATGCGCGCAGGTCATCTTGGCGGCATCATCAGCATAGGCATGCACCAGCACGGGAAGATCCAGGTTCGCCTCGCGCATCGCGTTGGCGATGGCGCGTTCTTCGCCCAAGTTGGGCAGCGTCACTATCAGCCCGTCAAGCTTCGCCGCCTGGGCGCGCAGTTGCGCCGCACAGGCACGCGCATCCGCCAGGCTCTCAAGCGCCCCACGGGCGTTCGTTGCCTTCGGTATAAGACTGATGGCTTTGTCGCCGCGCTTGGCCAGCGCGGCCAACAACCGCGCGCGCCCTGCGTTGCACAATTGCGCCGGAAAAAAACCGCGGTTCCCCACAATGACACCATACGTCATGTACCTCTCCATACCATGCTCCATGTTACAGTACATTTCGTTCTGCACATCCCCAGTCATCCCGCCAGCACTTCACGCAACTTCTGTACGAGTTGCTGCGGTGTGAAGGGCTTCTGTATAAACAAGGATTTCTGCTCCACCACCTCCGTGCGCAGGTCCTGATTGTCGCTGAAGCCCGACATATAAATAATTTTCATATCCGGCCGCATGGCCAGCACGCGCGCACCCAATTCTTGTCCGTTCATCTCCGGCATGACCACGTCCGTCAAAATGACATCAACACGCGCGGGATGCTGTTCTAACACCTGCAGGGCCGCGACGCCATGGCCGGCTTCGAGCACACCGAAGCCTTTCACGCTGAGGGCTTCCTTAAGCACTGCGCGGACGCGCTGGTCGTCTTCCACGATCAGCACGGTGGCACTTTCGCGCCGCGGCGCCGGCGCGGCGGGCGGGGCCGTCTTGGCCACAGATTGCGGCACGCCCGCGCGTGGCAGCGCCAGGGCGATTGACGCGCCGCCGCCTAGCGCGTTCCTGCATGTGACTGTCCCGCCGCACTGCCGCACCACCGCATACACGGTGAACACACTAAGGCCGTGATTCCGCGCATCGTCTTTTGTGGAAAAAAAAGGCTCGAACATATGCTGGAATGCCTCGTCAGAGAACCCCGGGCCGCTGTCCTGCATTCGCACGATCACGTTGCTGCCTGCGTCGCCTGCCTCGATAGTGGTCATGATCGTCAAAATGCCGCCACCCGGCATGGCCTCGCGCACATTATCCGCCAGGCACAGCAGCGCCCGCTCAAATTCATACGGCTCGAGTGCTGCCAGACAGCGCTCCTCGCACAGGCGCAGCACCAGCCGCACCTGCGCGCCCGCCGCCGCCGCCAGCCGCCGTTCGCACGTGCTGATGATCGCGTTGTCATTCATTATCTCCGGCGAAAGACGCGCTGAGTGCCAAAAATCATCAGCAGCCGCGTGATTTTCGCAGCGCGCTTGCCAGCCTGTTTGATTTCGCTTAATTGCGCATACAACGGCCCTTCTTTGTGGACGCGCTCCAGCAGAAAATCAGTGTAGCCGAACATAATCGTCAGTACGTTGTTGAAATCGTGGGCAACCCCGCCCGAAAAACACGTCAGCGCCGCCATCGTATGGTCAAAGTGCTGGCGCGTCTGGTTGTCTCGTTCCCGCCGCCCACCCGTTGCGTGTGGGCATGCCGCCGCACCGCTGGCTGTGCCTGGCATCGTCATGATTGTTCTCCTCCTGCGCACGTCGCGCATCTGCCGACGTGCAACCTGTTGTGCACCGCGATACTCAGTTCGTGCAGAGTATATGGTTTGATCAACACGCCTGCGAAACCGTGTATGCGATAGTTCGCCATAACAGGATCATGCGAATAGCCGCTGGATGCTATCGCTACCACATGTGGGTTGTGTGTGCGCAGTTCATCGAGCGCCGCACGTCCGCCCATACCGCCCGGCGCCGTCAGGTCAACGATCGCGACGTCGTACGGTACACCGGCAGCACGCGCGTCGCAATAGGCCCGCACTGCCGCCTGGCCGTCATGCGCGGTGTCAACCGTATAGCCAAGCCGCCGCAGCATCGCGCCCGTCGTGGCCAGAATGTCTTCATCAACAACCAGCAAGATACGCCCGCCGCCCGTTGCAACGGCTGGCAACGCTGGCAGCGCCTCCGGCGCCTCTTCCGCCGCCGGTAAAAAGATGGAAAACGTGCTGCCCTCCCCCAGTTTCGACTCAACCTCGACGTGCCCGTGATGATTCTTAATCACCGAGTAGGTCACCGCCAACCCCAATCCCGAACCACGCGGCTTGGTCAAGACATATAGATCGAAAATGCACGACAAATGCTCGCGCGAAATGCCCACACCATGATCGCGCACCCATATCCGCACATACCGGCCAGGCTGCAACAAAGTCACACGTGATAGATCAATGATCTCATTCTCAACCACCATCTCCATTTCTCCCGCCCCGTTCATCGCCTGTACAGCGTTGATCACCACGTTGTTTACGACTTGGCTGAGCTGCCCACTATCCGCAATCACAGGCCATACATCAGGTGTAACAGCAAAACCGTAGCGCACCGGCGTCCCTCGCCATACCAAACGTACCGCGCTTGTCGCAAGCTCCGCGATATCTACAGGCTTGCCCACCGCCGCACCGCTTTGTGACAATGTCAGCAGTTGTTGCATCACGTCCATGGCTTGCGTGATGGCGCGTTTCGTCTCGGCCAGCCGCGCGTTCAGCGCCTCATCAGCCTCCGCCTGCATGCGCGCCGGCGAGATGTTGCCGAAAATCACAGTCAAAATATTGTTGAAATCATGTGCCATCCATTCCAGCCTAACTTTGTCAGTCGAGTGCGCGTGTCTTCCGTACATACGCAGAACACCCCGTTCAGCGGCCTGCCCACCGCATCACTCATGCTGCAGAGCGTCACCGCCAGGAGCTCCTTCTCGGCGCTCAACGCCGCCTCGGCCATCTTGCGCTCCGTAATATCCATGCTCATCCCAAGCATGCGCACAGGCGCGCCGTGCTCGTCACGCACCACATTCCCCCGCTCCGCCACCCAGCGCACGCCGCCGTCTGGCCGCACAATCCGATGCTCAATATTGTAGGCTATGCCGCGGTCAATGCAGTCCTGTATGGCCCGCTCAACCGCAACACAGTCATGCGGATGCACATAATCCATACACACGATTTCATCGCCCGCGCCCGGCACGCCAAAAATCTCTTTCGTGACATCCGACCATAGATCATGGCCACTGCGCAAGTCCCAGTCCCACGTGCCAATACGCCCAAACTCCTGAGCCAGCCGCAGCCGCCGCTCGTTCTCTCGCAGCATGTCCTCCACGCGCTGCCGCTCAGCTGTTTCACATGCCAGTGCCATCAAATCCTCCACGCCCGCCATAAATTCCTGCTCTTCCAGCGTCCACACCCGCGGCGCGCCCGTGTGCTCACAACACACGATCCCCTCCAGCTGCCCGTGCAGCCGTACCGGCGCGTCCAGCATGGATGTGATACCGTGCAGCTTCAGATAGCGTTCGTTGAACTCACGTGTCCGCTCGTCGCGCCGCGCATCGTTCGCGGCATTCAAATGCCCCACCGCCAGCCCCTGCAAATAGGCCGGATACGCATGTGCCGCTAAACACGCGCCGCTGCGGTACGCGCCGCTGCCCGCATCATATAGTTCTTCACATTCGATCTGCGCACCATCCGGCGTGAAGCGCCAAAAACTGACGCGCGCCACGTCCAGCACCGCGCCACGCACCGGCCTCTCTTCACGGCCGCTAATAATCGGCCGCGACGCCGCCAGCAACAATCCCTCCGGCAACGCTATTATCCCCAACGTGTTGCTATTCGCCTGCACAGGCTCGCTCAACTGGTCTAAGACTTGCACCAGCGATGCAGGAAAGATCGTCATGCCCTGCAGTGACCGGTCATATGCACCTGTATAGACCAACCGCCTTTGGCTATCAACCATCGCCAGAATGTTCATGTGCAGCCCCGCGAACGTCTCGGGCACCACATTCTTTCCAGCGTACCTCGTGTCGCGCTGCTCAACGTATGCATACGTGTCATCCCACGCCACCAGTCATACACAAACCAGTCAAGTTCCGTCAACTCCGCCTGCAGCGCGGCTTCTATCCGCGCGCTATGCTCTGCCAGCTGTTGCCGCTCCTGCCGCGCAAAATGCAGCCTAACGATCGCATTAAAGCTGACGGCCAAAATTACCAGCAGCACGCCCCGCGTGATCACGCCGGTTCCGAGTGTCGTTGTGCGTAGCAACACCCTCATCGTTGCCTTGTGCGCGCGTGTGTCATCAAGTATTCTGCCCCCACCCCTCTCAAAAGTCAACCGCCTCTTACCACCCCACACGCCCCCACTTCCCTCACCCCACTACGGTCCCGCCTCTTTCAGCTGTTCCGCCAGCTTGCGCGAAAAGTATCCACCCGACAGCGTGTCTATCTTCGTCGTGAGCTCTTCAATTTGAAACTCCAGCCGCGACAACTCCATAAAATCTTTGGGCGGGTCATACAATTTTCTGAACAATAACGCGCGGCGCTGAAAATAGTAGATCGTCACCGTGTTGGCCACATCTGCCCGCAGTTCGGTCTGCCGGTTACGCCGTTCATCTATCGCCACTTCTTGCGGATTGAAAAAAATCTTCTCGAAATCCCACGCCAGTTCGATTTGCCCCCCCCACACGACACTGTCATTGCGCAACTTGCGCCCATGATAGGCCGCATCATCAAGCGTGCCCACGGCATCAATGCCCGACAGATGCCCGAGGACATCGTCGCGTTTGCCTGTAATGCGGAACTCCGGCATCCACGAACTGCGGTTGATATCGCGCAGCCACTTGCGCATGCGCTCGGGGTCCAGTTGCGCATACTCAATGGCCGCATCCACCACCTCGCGCGCCGGCGGCTCCAGCTGCAATCGGCGCATCACCTGCTGATACCGCACTTCTTCCGCCTCCCGCCGCAGTATCTCCTCTTCCACTGGCGCCGACGCGGCCGCAGTCACGGTCACGGTCACAACTCCTGGCGCCGGCGCATCAGCCGCCACCACCGGCTCCGAAGCCCGCAGCGGCCCTGCCTGCACGTTCACCAGCCAGTCTTTGCCCCACATAACCGCGTCCGGCGTGCTCCATATCAAATCGCGTCCGTTACTTGAAATGGCTATCGAACGGCACTCGGCAAAACTGTACAACGCGCTGACCAGCCGGAACGTCTCCAGCCGGCTCTCGGAATAGAATAACCGCTCTTGACAGACAAACGCCACCGCCTCCGATCGCAACGGCGAAACCGCTACACGCGTGATGATTCCTTTGGGAAGTCCATACACGGCTGACACCGTGTTGCCGCCATCCGTGCTCACAAACATCCCGCCGCGCGTCGCAATATAGACCCGCCCGTCTCGCAGTCCCGCTGCGATCGCGGTCACATTATTCTCCTCCCGGTTCACCCGCGAAAAGAAACGGCTGAATGTTCCGCCGCCGTCCCGTGATATCCACGCGCCGTCCGAGCTCGCCAACAGCATGCGGTTGTCTTGCTCCGGATACACAAACAAGTCATGATACTCCAACGCCGGCGTGGTCAGACGGCGCGCCGCCCATGACACACCCGCATCGCGGCTGATATACAGATTCTCGGAAGCTAACACATACAGGATGATAGAAGAGCCAGGCGCCGCACAGCCGGCGCGCAACGTCTCATCTGCGCGCTCCGACTGCAACACCCCCATGCGCTGCCACGTGCCCTCCGCAAACCCGCTGCGCCACACTTCATTGCTGACGAAACGGTAGACCGCCTCTTGCGCCGCAATCGCCAGCTGCACCTCCCCGCGGTACAACGCATGCGTCTCTGGCGCCGTGACTCCCTGTGCGATCGCAACTAGACTTGCCACCGCATACGCGGCGCAGCCAGCCTCCCGCCTAGAGATCATCCGCCTGCGCCCGGTCGTCATACCCGTCGTTGTTCTGGTCAACGAACTTGTCAATAGTTACAGCAGTACTTGCAGCCGCAGCCGCAGCTTGGCCGTCAGTCCGCGGGCGCAACAAACTGGCCGCACGTGCAGCAGGTGTGGCGGCGGACGCTGCTGCGCTGGGCGTCTCGCGGTCGCTGCGTGCGGCCGGTTCAAGCGCGCGCGGCGCCGCAGCCGCACGCACAATCCCACGTTCCAACGCGCCGTCCGCTGGCGCCATAGCCGCGCGTTCAGCCGCCGGCTCCGGCTGCTGCCGCGCTGGCTCGGCCTTCGCGGCCCGCAATGCCTGGCGCTCCTGCACCGCCGGCTGCGCCGGCCCAGTGCGCGTGATGTACAGCGTGCTTTCGCTCCACTCCTCCGCACATACACACAACACCGCCGCGCTCAACGCTGCGCAACCAGCTGCCACATGTGCTTGCATCTTCATCGTCCCCTGCTCCTTATTACGTTCTCTTTCTTATATTATACACTATTTTTGGTACGGGTGCAAATCTGTGAAGTGCCGTGCGCAGCACCGTGGTTCCCCTGGCAAGCTGCTATGGTCAGTGACAGCGCTCTTCACGCCTCGTTACAATGTAACAGTGCAGATCGCGGCATGGAACCCCCTCCCACATTGCAGCTGCAAAAACCATTTCATGACCTGACCTGGATCCGGCGACTAGCCACACAGCCGTGCAGAGGCAGCGGCCTTGTTCCCCTAAAATTAGAAGGGCAACGGCCTCGTTGCCCTTTTACCCCGCACGCATCAGCCCGCCGCGGCCGGCGGCCCTCCGTAATGATTTCCATTCCAATTCAATTCATGGGAGGGGCAACGGCCTCGTTGCCCTTTTACCCCGCGCATCAGCCCGCCGCGGCCGGCGGCCCTCCGTACT
>Ga0308414_1000413_pt1 | contig 27074 bp, 25 predicted proteins | sample HotsprSampleOS50_FD_205667 | JGI IMG/M metagenome (GOLD analysis project Ga0308414, IMG submission 205667) | Hot spring phototrophic mat microbial communities from Octopus Spring, Yellowstone National Park, Wyoming, United States - 20090730_OS50 ...
TGCTAATTAGCAGCGGCTTGGTAGCCCTTGGCTTAAATTTTGTTCTGGGTACTGTGGGTGTTTGGGAAGTGCTCAAGGTGTTTGGCTTGGGCATGATTACACTACTGCGGGTGGCGGTGATGGTTGTCCTCTCCACTCTGATCTGGACTCCTGTGGGTGTGGCGATCGGCTTCAATCCTCGCCTTGCTCGCTTGACGCAACCTGTTGTGCAATTTTTGGCTTCTTTCCCCGCTAACTTTGCGTTCCCCTTCGCTACCTTATTTTTTATCAAAACTGGGATCAGTATTGAAATTGGCAGTCTATTGCTGATGTCGTTGGGGGCGCAGTGGTATATCTTGTTCAATGCGATCGCTGGGGCGGCGAGTATTCCCAATGATCTAAGGGAAATGGCGGCAAATGCGGGCTTAAAAGGCTGGCAGTTGTGGCAAAAGCTAATTATCCCCGGTATTTCCTCTGCTTTGGTAACGGGGGGGATTGCCGCCAGCGGTGGGGCATGGAACGCCAGCATCGTCTCCGAAATTGTGTCGTGGGGGGATCAACGACTCGTAGCTACAGGATTAGGGGAATACATCGCTTCAGCCACCAATACGGGCGATTGGGCAAAAATCACGCTAGGAATTGGCATGATGAGTTTGTTTGTGGTAACGCTGAATAGGTTGATCTGGCGCAAACTTTATCAGATTACCGAAAATAAATATGGTTTGAATGCTTAGTTACGCCTCCAACTGACGCAATGCCTCAAACAACCCCAGAGCGGCACTGACCGATAGGTTGAGACTGCGAACCTTGGGGTGCTTCATCGGGATATAGATTGTGGGGTGCATGGACAGCAAATCGGCGGGTAAGCCCTCGGTTTCACTGCCAAACAATAGCCAGTCATCGGGCTGATAGCGAAATTCCCGAAAATGGTACTGCCCCAATGAACTGAAACACAGCCACCGCCCCTTAGCTACCTTGCCAAAGGCTTCTAGGCTGGGGTGAATGGTGAGGTCGGTGTATTGCCAATAGTCCAGACCTGCCCGCTTCAGGTAGCGATCGCTGATCTGAAATCCCAGCGGCTCTACCAGATGCAGAGGAGTACAAGTAGCGGCACAAGTACGGGCGATATTTCCAGTATTGGGGGGAATTTGCGGATGAATCAGGGCAACACGAACCATCGAACTATAATCTATCTACAAGTGGAGAATCCCTAAACCCACGGCGATTTCTTTGGCGGTTATTTTGCCATCTTTATCCACATCCAACGCATCAAATACCGCATCCGTACCTGACCACTCCTCGCGGGTAATAAAGCCATCGCCGTCCATGTCATACGCCATAAACAGATCGTCCGCTACATGACTCAGAGCCGAGCCAGTTTCCCACTGGGCAAGTCGCTGATTGATCAGATTTTCTAAACTAACAAAGGAGCGGGACAGCCCCCTAATCCCTTCCTCTAGTTTTTCCTTTGCCATAGCATCGGCTTGGTGCATTCTCTGAAATACAACTTGGTCGATCGCTATTGGCTCCTGCGTAAAGTTTGCCGATCTCAGTGGGTCAAGCTGGCGCACTAAGACAGCATGCTGAGAGTGTAAATCAGACAGTAAACCAGGGGAAATGCTGAGCATATCGCAACCCGCTAAGGCGATGATTTGTGCTTGGTTGCGAAACCCGCCAGCCATGATCTGGGTGGGGAAGTGAAATTTTTTGTAATAGTGATAAAAGCTGGTTACAGTCTGCACACCAAGGTCTTCTTTGGGGGAATACTTTTCCTTAGCCGAAGTGCGCTTGTACCAGTCCAGCATCCGCCCTACTAAGGGAGAAATTGCACTGGCTTTTGCCATAGCTGAGGCGATCGCCTGATGCAGTCCAAAAACTAAAGAGATATTGCAGTGAATCCCCTCCCCCGCCAACACCTGACAAGCGCTGATCCCCTCCCAAGTTGCAGGGATTTTCATTAAAATTCTCTGGGGATCAATGCCTTGTGCCATAAACTGCGCCATGATTTGCCTAGATTTGGCAATCATCTCTTCAGCGTTGTATGCTAAGCGAGCATCCAGTTCCACAGACAAGCGTCCCGTAATCAACTTGAGCAATTCTAAGCCCAAGCCGAGAAAGAGATGATCCATGGCGCTGACCTTACTAGGGCGAGCCTTCTGCAGAGCTTCATCCACCATGTTTTGATACTGAGGCATTTGGATAGCGGCAGAGATCAGGGAGGCTGTGAGGGTAGCCGATTGCGGTTTGAATGTGGCGATCGCATTGATGTCTCCCGCATCCACCACCACAGTGCTCATACTACGCAGTTGTTCTAGGAGTGTTGCCATAGAATCATTTACAGCATGGTGTCATAGCTATCATCCTATGCTGTAGTGCGATCTGTTAGGGTGGAACTGCACTTTTCTTAAAAAATTGCCTGTTGACCTACCACAGTTTCCCCTAGCTCCCGCAACCGCTTTAAGACAAACTGGCGATCGAGATAAGAGAAAAGATGCCCTGCCTTTGGTCCTCGCTCTTTCCCTAGAAATCCCAAATAGATGGCTGAGAAGGCTTCCTTTTGCCCTATGCCCAGTTCCTTGCTCACGGCAAAGATGGTGTTTTGCAGGGTTTCCCCTTCCCAGTGGCAGTCGCTGAGGCGATCGCTCAATACCCCCAGATAGTGGCGTTGCTCTGGAGTGAGGGTGTGGGCAGTTTCAGGCAGTTCTTCCCAATAGATGATCAACTTCTCTTCAGGTTCAGCATAGTTCTCCAACCACCTGCGGGCGACAGCAATCCTTTCTTGCAGTTTTTGCCAATCCTGCTCACTAATCTCAGTGATGCCATTGGCGTGCAGGCGCGATCGCACTTCTTGTTCCATGTCCAGATGAGGAATTTGCAGGAGGGAAATAATGGTGCTCAGTTCCAGAGTGGGGTGGGTGATAATCTCATCGCCCAGTTGAGCATACCTTAGAGGAGCCACCTCTTCAGCGGGGAGGTCAGGCGTGGCTTGGAATTTGCTCTGCAAGGTGTCATAGTCGCGGAACAGGCGGGTAATGGTTTCGTAGTTGGGCTGAAAGTTAATCACCGTACGCGGCATGGTACGAAGCATCAGGAAGCGCAGGATTTCGGGGGGCAGGAGTTCGGCAATTTCCTTAGCACTAGAACCTACGCCCTTAGAAGAACTCATTTTTGTTCCATTGACCAAAATGAATTCATAGGGAGAATGGAACGGTGGCTCCTTGTGCAATACCCGCCGACAGATAGCATTGGCGACATCGCGCGACCCGCCTTTTTGGGAATGGTCTTTGCCCGCCAGTTCAATGGTTACGCCCAGCACATCCCACTTGGCGACCCATTCCACTTTCCAAGGCAGTTTGCCATTGCCGTCAAAGGGAGAAATCCAACCCGAATGCCCACAACCCTTAACATAGTTCATACTGTCAGGCTCGCAGGTATAAAACACTTTGCCGTCTTGGTAATCAGTGGTAACGGTGGTGGCAATTTTGCCACAGTTTTCGCAGATGGGATGGAAGGGATACCAGTTGTCAGGGCGATCGCTCTTGCTCACTTCTTTATAGACTTCCCTAATGGTCTGGGCGTGGCGCAGGAAAAGATCGATGTGATGGTTGAGTTTCCCAGAGCGATACAAATCATGAAGATAGTAGATTTGCGGCTTCACTCCCAGATAGGCAAACACTTCCAAAAACTCATCCATAAAAAAATCCGCATAACTGCGGGCTGAGGGGTCTGGACTGGGTACATTGCACAGGGGAAAGCCCAGATAGTCCACAAAATCTGCCCTGTTGAGATACTTAGGCACGGTATCCAGAGCATCATAGTCATCCACGCCATAGAGGAATTGGGCGGGCTTTTGTGCCTGACACAAAGCACGATAAATCACATCGTGAATCACCACCCCCCGCAAGGAGCCGACATGAACCCTACCCGATGGCGTTTTCGAGTCGTTAACTACGGCAAAACTGCCAGCTTCTTCAGCGATTTTATCAGCCCAAAATGTACCCATGCAGTGTTCAGCAAGTTACAAGACTGATCTATCATGAACTACCCCACCGCATAGGCGGATGGAGTTTCTGTCTCTTCCTCTGTCCCAGTTGCTTCATTGATACCGTTTTACGGGTCTCTGAAGTAGAGCTGAGACATCCAAGACTGACGAGGCTAGTTCCTAACCCCGATCACTAACAAGTAGTAATGTATGTATTATACAAAAAAACCAACCTATTGGTGCTATCCATCCCCACCCTACAGAGGGTGGGGAATTTCCCACGCTTTGTTAACCTTTGACCTTTCCAAAACGGCGATCGCGACTCTGGTAGTCTTTGAGAGCAAGGTATAGTTCCTTGCGCCCAAAATCGGGCCACAGAGTATTAGTGAAATACATTTCCGTGTATGCCATCTGCCACAACAAAAAGTTACTAAGGCGCATTTCGCCACTGGTGCGGATCAGGAGATCGGGATCGCTGTGGTTGGCAGTATAGAGGTGCTGACTGATCACATTTTCATCAATGTCTTGGGGCTGGATTTGCTGATGTTGCACTTTTTCGGCGATCTGGCGACACATACGCACAATTTCGTGGCGACTGCCGTAGTTGATGGCGACATTAAACTGAATCCCCTGATTGGAGCGGGTGAGTTGCACAGCATGAATAATCTCTTGGTAGAGAGAGCGGGGCAAGGCTTCCAAGTCACCTACAAACTGAATGCGTACCTTCTCTCTCTGCAATTCGCTCAGTTCTTGGTGGAGCATGTGTTCAAATAGCACCATCAAAAAATCGACTTCATGGTGCGGACGATGCCAGTTTTCTGTAGAAAAGGCATAAACTGTCAGGCACTTAATGCCCCAATCCCGACAACAGCGTAGGATGTCTTTCAGCACCTCAACACCACGACGGTGTCCCGCAATTCTGGGTAAACCCCGTTCCTTTGCCCATCTACCATTGCCATCCATGATGATGGCGATGTGTTGGGGCAGGCGCTGGCTATCGAGGTCGGGGGGAAGGGTGGTCTGTAGTTGTAATGTCATGGCTATTTTTTAACAGATTTTTTGGGCAAAAGTTGTTCCCAAATTTGGCGAATTATTTTTTGCCAAGGGCTGATGGGGCGTACAAGGGTTGTGGGGCGATGCACAGCAAATCTCTCCTCCAGAAACTCCCGCAGATCGCTGTTGGTTACGGGGCGATTGAATCTTTCGCCTTCAGCGATCGCAATGGAACCAGTTTCTTCTGATACCACAATACAGATGCACTGTTCCACCTGCTCAGCGATCCCCATGGCGGCACGGTGTCTTGTGCCAATTTCTGCGGGGGCATGGCGTTGTGAGACTGGCAAAATCACCTTGGCGGCAACAATGGTATCGCCCCTAATATGCACCGCCCCATCATGCAAAGGAGAAGTAGTCTGAAAAATAGTCTGGATCAGTTCCTTAGAGAGGCAAGCGTTGAGCTTGACCCCTCGCTCGATGAAGTTTTGTTCGTCGATGGGTTCCCCTGTCTCCAGCAAAAGCAAAGCTCCTTTGCGAGTTTGGGATAGCTCTTTGACGGCACTGGCGATCGCCTCGGTCATGGTATTGGAAGTGGGCATAGGTCGCCGTTTCTGGGTGTTGCGCCAGATAGCCGAAAGATTGCCCCGCCCCAACTGTTCCAAAAAACGCCGCAATTCGTTTTGCAGAATCACTGCCACCCCCACCGCTACCCCCACCAGCAGTTTGTCCACCACAAACTTCAGCAATTGCAGTTCTAGGTAGTGGCTGATCAAACTCAACCCCAGCAAGACAATAATGCCCCGCACTAGCCACAGCGTCCGCTGATCGCTGATCAAAGACAGCAGGAGATAGAGCAATAGCCCTACCGCTGTCACATCCACCAATCTGAGGAAGACTGCGAGGGGGTCGCTGTTAATCAACCATTCCCATAACTGCATTGGGTTCTACACTTCATAGACGCAGGCGATCAGGCAAAAAGTCTTGACGAATTAAATCTGCACAAGTTTCACGGCGCAGGATCAACTCACTCTGTCCCTGACACACCAAAACCCCAGCGGGACGGGGGATGCGGTTGTAGTTGGAAGCCATGCTGTAGTTGTAAGCCCCCGTAGCCAAAACTACCAAAGTATCCCCCACATGACATTCAGGCAATTCAATATCTTTGATCAAAATATCACCCGATTCGCAGTGTTTCCCAGCAATGGTGATAGTTTGGGCTAAAGGAGCATGGAGGCGATCAGCGATCACGGCGCAGTATCGGGATTGATAGGTGATGGGACGAGGATTGTCGGACATTCCCCCATCCACAGCCACATAGGTGCGAATGTGTGGCACAGTCTTGTTACTGCCAATGGTGTAGGCGGTAACACAGGCATTGCCAATGATGGAACGCCCTGGTTCACAAAGCAGTTTGGGTAGGGGCAAGCCCTCACCCTCAAAAGCACTGGTCACACTCTGGCAGACCGCCTGCACCCACTCTGTGATGCTGGGGGGATCATCGCTCTCCACATAACGGATGCCCAGCCCACCCCCCATATCTAACTCAGTAAATTCCAGTTGGTACTTACTGCGGGCGAGGCTAAACCACTGCGCCATCACTTGGGCGGTGTCCCGATGGGGTTGCAGTTCAAAAATCTGCGAGCCAATGTGGGCGTGCAAACCGACACACTGTAGCTGGGGGCTGTGGCTGACGAAGGCAAACACCTGCTCAATGTCACTGGGATCAAAGCCAAATTTGCTGTCCAAGTGCCCCGTGCGGATATATTCGTGGGTGTGGCACTCAATGCCTGGGGTGATGCGGAGAAGCATACGCACAGGCTGACCCAGACTAGCTAGTATTTTTAATTCCTGCCAGTTGTCCACCACAAGGGTTGCGCCTACGGACAGAGCATACTCAATTTCTGCTAGGGATTTGTTGTTGCCATGCAAATACAGGCGATCACCCCTGACTCCTGCTTGTACCGCCGTATAAAGCTCTCCATGGGACACTACATCGATCCCCAGACCTTCGCTATGGACTAGGGCGCATAATGCCAAGCAATTCCATGCTTTGGAGGCATAGAGTACGAGGGAGTCCCCTTGGTAATACAGCCGAAACCCATCCCGATATTGCTGGCAGGCTGTGCGCACCGTCAGTTCGTCCACAATGTAGAGGGGTGTGCCGTAGGTGCGGGCGAGTTCTACTACATCACAGCCGCCGATCTCGAGGTGTCCGTCAGCGTTAGTTGTGGCGGTTAGGGGCAGTAATTGCTGGTTGGGGGAAAGCAGGGCAGACATGGGAGCAATTTAAATTTATTTTAACTATTCTAACCTCAGAAAGCCTGTGGAAAACTGTGTTATCTTCCCAGCAAAAAGTAAAACTGTGAGTGTTTTGGAACTTGCTAGACTGAAATAGCCGCCTCGCAATAATCCACATGGCAAAGCCAAAATCAAAATATGTTTGTAGTGCCTGTGGCAGTGAATTTATCCAGCATTATGGCAGTTGTCCAAACTGTGGAGAGTGGAACACGATCACGGAGCAGGTCATAGCAGAAGTTTCACCCATTAAGCAGTTGGTTAGCCCTAGGAGCAAAGCCGCTCCCCGTCAATCATTACTACTCTCCCAGATTAGCACTGATGACCAAGTGAGGCTCACCTCGGGCTACGGAGAGTTAGATCGGGTGCTGGGGGGTGGCATTGTGGCTGGTTCGCTGGTGCTGATTGGCGGGGAACCGGGGATCGGTAAGAGCACTCTGCTGTTGGGGATGGCTCAGCGCTTACAGCGGCACTATCCCACGCTCTATGTCTGTGCGGAGGAGTCGGCGCAACAGGTGAAGCTGCGATCGCAGAGGATGGGTTTTCCAGAGCATGAGGGGAAATTGTATCTCCTTCCTGAAATTGATTTGGAAGTAATTATTCGAGAACTCTATCACTTGCGCCCTGCGGTGGCAGTAATTGACAGCATCCAAGCCCTCTATTTCAATCACCTCAACGCCGCCCCTGGTTCGGTGTCGCAGGTGCGAGAATGTACGGCGGCGCTGATGCGTATCGCCAAAAAGGAAAATATTTGTCTCTTTATTGTGGGTCATGTAACCAAAGAGGGAGCGATCGCTGGTCCTAAGGTGCTGGAGCATCTGGTGGATACGGTGCTCTATTTTGAAGGCGATCGCTTTGCTAGTCATCGGCTGTTGCGGGCGGTGAAGAACCGCTTTGGCGCTACCCAAGAAATTGGCGTATTTGCCATGACCGATCGGGGTCTTGAGGAAGTGACCAACCCTTCTGAGCTATTTTTGGGCAATCGGGAGCAACCCGCCCCTGGCACAGCGACCATCGTTGCCTGTGAAGGCACACGCCCCTTGGTGGTGGAACTCCAAGCCCTAGTTAGCCCCACCAGCTACAGTTCCCCACGGCGCACCACTACAGGCATTGAGACCAACCGCTTTCTGCAAATTTTGGCTGTGTTGGAAAAGCGCATCGGTATCCCCCTCTCCAAACTGGATGCCTATCTGGCTTCGGCGGGGGGCTTGACGGTGGCTGAACCTGCGGGCGATTTGGGTGTGGCGATAGCCGTGACCGCTAGTTTTCGCGATCGCATAGTCGATCCCCGCACGGTGATCATCGGCGAGGTAGGTTTGGGGGGGCAGGTGCGCCCCGTCTCCCAACTGGAAGCACGGCTCAAGGAATCAGCTAAACTGGGCTTCCAGCGGGCAATCATCCCCGACATGGCAATCAGCCAAGACTACGGCTTAGATATAATTCCCGTCAACAAGGTGCTAGATGCCATCATCTGCGCCATCCCTGCGGGGCAGTTTACTAGAGAGAACGATGCTTAAAATTTTGCACCTCTCCGACATCCATCTGGGGACGACCACCCACGGCAAGATCAATCCCCAAACGGGCATGAATACTAGGATTGAAGATTTTGCCAATTCCCTAAAGCTGTGCATCGATCGGGCGATCGCCGATACAGCTGATCTCGTCCTGTTTACGGGGGATGCCTTCCCCGATGCCACCCCACCCCCCCTCGTGCAACAGGCATTTGCGGAACAGTTTCGCCGTCTCGCCGATGCCAATATCCCTGCCGTTTTGCTAGTGGGCAACCACGACCTATTTGCCCAAGGACAGGGGGGAAGCAGTCTCACCATCTATCGCAGTTTGGCAGTGCCTAAGCTAATTGTGGGCGATCGCCTAACCACCCACCACATCACCACCAAAAATGGCGCTATCCAAGTGATCACCCTGCCATGGCTAACCAAATCTGCCCTCTTGACCCGTCAGGACACCGCAGGATTATCCGCCGAAGACATCGACAGTCTATTTCTCAATCGCTTGAGCGTGGTATTGGAAGCAGAAATTCGCCGACTGGATAGCCACCTCCCTGCGATCCTCATGGTGCATGCTATGGTGGATAGTGCCACCTATGGCATTGAAAGATTTTTAAGCACAGGGAAAGGATTTTATTTACCCCTTTCTCTCCTTGCCCGCCCAGCGTTTAGCTATGTAGCTTTGGGGCATGTGCATCGCCATCAGTGCCTGTGTAGCGACCCCCCTGTGGTCTATGCGGGGAGTATTGAACGAGTAGATTTTAGCGAAGAGAAAGAAGTTAAGGGCTACTGTTGGATTGAAATAGATGAGCAAAACCGTGCGGAATGGCAATTTTGCCCCCTGCCCACCCGCCCCTTTGTTACTATGCGCTGTGATTTGCGAGAGGAGTCGGAACCGCAGAAACAACTGCTGGAAACCATTAGGCGAGACCTCAGAGAAGGAGCGATCGCCCGTTTAATTTTCCAAATCAGACCAGAGCAATTACCTGCCATTGATGAACCAGAACTGCACTGTGCCATGTCGATCGCCCACAGTTACAGCATCAATCCCGAAGTAATTAGCGATTCCAGTCGTGTGCGGGTTAGTGAACTCAGTCCCATGGCAATTCTCGACCCCATTAACGCCCTGCGTACCTATTTGACCACAAGGGAAGATTTGCAAGGAGTAGCTGAGGAACTGGTAGCAATGGCGGAGGAGTTATATCAGGAAGCCCCAGAAGTCAATTTTCAGCAGTTAGAAATTCTCTAAGGTGCGCCTGATATAAGGAGCTAATTCCTGCTCAGGGTGCTGGCGGTTGAGCCAAATCCCTTGCAGACCACTGGCGATCGCTCCTTGATAATCTTCCGTATAACTATCGCCAATATGCAGAGCATGGGTGGCGTTGGGGTGCTTAGACAAAGCATAGCGAAAAATCTGCGGATCAGGCTTCGCTGTTCCTGCTTCAGTGGAAATCGTAACTGAACTAAAAAAGTCCGCTATCCCTAACTCTCGCAAAAGTGGATAGAGTCTTGAGTCAAAATTGGAAATTATGCCTAGTTCTACCCCTTGCGATCGCCACTTTTGTAAAGCGGGAATTGTATCTGCATAAATAAACCAAGGCTCAGGAGTAGCAAAATAAGCGTATAGTTCACCAAAAAAGCGGTCAAAGTCGGCAAATTGAGCCAAATTCCCAGTTTTTGCAAAGGTACGCAAAGCCACTTCCCGCCACCACTGATATTCAGCGTGGGGAATCTCATCCAGTTCCAAGTCGGGAAAAGCCATCGGTGGACTATGGCGAAAAACTTCCATGAATGCCCGATCTAACTGTGAGCGATCGCACTGCACACCAAATCTCGCCGCTATTGTGCTGTAGGCATAGCCCACGCTTTCCTTAACCCCAAATAGCGTTCCCACTGCATCACAAAAAATCACCATGCTGGCTGAAAAATTGTAATAAGGTTTAATATTTTCACTCTTATTGGAACATTTATGCAAGTACCAAAAATGCAAACACCGATTTAGCTGAACTTGTAAGGCTGATATTTATGTTAAATGCTACTTTTGCTTATCGTATATTTTTAGATTTAATTACTTAAACAAAAGCTAAAATTTAGCATATTCAGCTTTAATAAACTTTTCCATCGTTTTAACCATTAAAATAGCCCATTAACTAGGTAAAATAGCGATTTACTGCCTTAACTAAAAAAACACCTCTACAGGTTTAGGGGAAAATACAACTATAGACAGATGGAGTATCAGCGCATGAGACTAGCAGTTTATGGCAAGGGTGGCATTGGCAAATCCACCACTAGTTGCAATATTTCCGTAGCCCTAGCCAAGCGGGGCAAAAAAGTGCTCCAGATCGGTTGCGACCCCAAACACGACAGTACCTTTACCCTCACTGGTTTTCTCATTCCCACAATTATTGATACCCTTGCGGAAAAGAATTATCATTATGAGGATGTATGGGCAGAGGATGTGATTTATGAAGGCTATGGCGGGGTGCATTGTGTTGAGGCTGGCGGTCCTCCCGCAGGGGCGGGCTGTGGCGGCTATGTGGTGGGTGAAACCGTCAAATTATTGAAAGAACTGAACGCTTTTGATGAATATGATGTGATTCTATTTGATGTCTTGGGAGATGTGGTATGCGGTGGTTTTGCCGCTCCCTTGAACTATGCCGATTATTGTCTAATTGTTACAGATAACGGATTTGATGCCCTGTTTGCCGCCAATCGCATCGCCGCTTCTGTCCGAGAAAAATCCCGTACTCATCCTCTGCGCCTCGCAGGTCTCATTGGCAATAGAACGAATAAACGGGACTTGATTGATAAATATGTCTCAGCTGTACCCATGCCTGTATTAGAAGTTCTGCCATTGATTGAGGATATTCGGGTTTCTCGGGTGAAAGGTAAAACTCTATTTGAAATGGCAGAGAGCGATCCCAGCCTTAACTATGTCTGTGATTACTATCTAAATATCGCTGATCAAATCCTTGCTCAACCTGAAGGAGTTGTGCCCAAAGATGCACCCGATCGCGAGTTATTTTCCTTACTATCTGACTTCTATCTAAATCCTGTTACTGCTCCCAAAGCAGAAGCGAAAGAATTGATGATGGTATAGTTTTATGACAGCATCACTCAGCCAACCACTACAAAAAACTGCCCTCACCAGAGAGGATTGGGAGCAAGTGCAATCTCAATTTCCAGACTGGAAAATAGAATTGGTAAGAGGGAAAATTATCATTATGGCTCCATCAGGCTATGAATCGGAGGAAGTAGCGCTTGAGTTCGGTTCTCAGTTGAGGAACTGGGTGCGCCCCCGCAAACTAGGCAGAGTAACAGGTTCTAGTGCCATTTTTGACCTACCCAATGGCGATCGCCGTGCCCCTGATGTTTCCTTTGTCAAAGCCGAAAAGCTACCCCAAACTACCAAAAAACCTGCGCAAGTTGTTCCAGACTTAGTGGTTGAAGTCAAATCTCCCAACGACAGCCTAGAAGAACTGCGGCAGAAAATTCAATCTTTTCTCACGCAAGGGACTACAGTGGGTATTCTCATTGATCCCGATACCAGACAACTGGAAGTTATGAGACTACAACAGCCCGTAGAAATTTTCAAGGATGGCGATACATTGGCAATTCCCGATCTTTTGCCAGAATGGAAGTTAGCGATTTCTGAACTGTGGTCGCCCGATTTCTCACAAGCGCAATCTGCATCATAGGAGGTGGAATTATGACAACAACACTCACCCGCACTTTAGACGATTGGGAAAAAGCCCAGATGCTCTTTCCTGATGCCAAAATTGAACTCGTAGGCGGAAAAATTATCATTATGGCTCCATCAGGCTATGAATCGGAAGAGGTGGCATCCAATTTTTTGATTGAAATAGGGAACTGGGTGCGCCCCCGCAAACTAGGCAGAGTGACAGGCTCTAGTGCCATTTTTGACCTGCCCAATGGCGATCGCCGTGCCCCTGATGTTTCCTTTGTCAAAGCCGAAAAGCTACCCCAAACTACCAAAAAACCTGCGCAAGTTGTTCCAGACTTAGTGGTTGAAGTCAAATCTCCCAACGACAGCCTAGAAGAACTGCGGCAGAAAATTCAATCTTTTCTCACGCAAGGGACTACAGTGGGTATTCTCATTGATCCCGATACCAGACAACTGGAAGTTATGAGACTACAACAGCCCGTAGAAATTTTCAAGGATGGCGATACATTGGCAATTCCCGATCTTTTGCCAGAATGGAAGTTAGCGATTTCTGAACTGTGGTCGCCCGATTTCTCACAAGCGCAATCTGCATCATAGGAGGTGGAATTATGACAACAACACTCACCCGCACTTTAGACGATTGGGAAAAAGCCCAGATGCTCTTTCCTGATGCCAAAATTGAACTCGTAGGCGGAAAAATTATCATTATGGCTCCATCAGGTATGGAATCAGAGGAAGTATCCTCTCGTTTTTTGATCAAACTTGGGGCTTGGGTAGATGAAAAAAACTTAGGTAGAACCTTGGGATCAAGTGCTATTTATGATCTACCCAATGGCGATCGCCGAGTGCCAGATGTCTCTTTGATCAGAGCAGAGAATGTGGCTCGAGCCCCCAAAAAACCTTCAACAGTTGTCCCCGATTTAGTGGTAAAAGTTAAATCCCCTTCTGATAATTCTCAGGAATTGCGGGAAAAAATAGTCAGTTTTTTGACTCAAGGTAGTCTGGTGGGGATTTTAGTCGATCCTGATACCAAAAGGGTAGAAGTTTTGCGATTGAATCTTGCAGATGAAATTCTCTCAGATGCTGACACCTTGACCCTACCTGAACTTTTCCCCGGTTGGAGCCTGCCGATTTCTAGTCTGTGGGCGAGAGATTTTTCGGTTTAACTCATTTTCACTAAGTCTAGTCAATCAATAGGAGATATTTAATATGACCATTACTGCAAACACCCCCGCCCTGAGCTTTGATTGCGAAACTGGTAACTACCATACTTTCTGTCCTATCAGTTGTGTGGCATGGCTCTATCAAAAGATTGAAGATAGTTTCTTTCTGGTAATTGGCACAAAAACCTGTGGCTATTTTTTACAAAATGCGATGGGAGTGATGATCTTTGCTGAACCCCGCTATGCTATGGCAGAACTGGAAGAGGGGGACATTTCCGCTCAATTAAATGACTATGAAGAGTTGAAGCGTTTGTGTTTACAAATTAAGCGCGATCGCAACCCCAGTGTCATTGTCTGGATTGGCACTTGCACTACAGAAATTATCAAAATGGACTTGGAAGGTCTCGCCCCCAAATTAGAAGCAGAAATTGGCATTCCTATTGTAGTGGCACGGGCAAATGGTTTAGATTATGCCTTCACGCAAGGGGAAGACACCGTTTTGGCTTCTATGGCACATCGCTGTCCCGATCGCCTGCCCGAAGCAGAGAAAAAAGAGCGCAATGCCATTGCCACTCTGCTGAACTTTGGCAAAAAGAAAGAAGAGATTGACCAAGAAGAAGCAGGCTATGTGAAACACCCCCCCCTCGTGCTGTTTGGCTCTCTCCCTGACCCTGTAGTAACTAATCTGACTTTGGAATTGAAAAAGCAAGGCATCAAAGTCAGTGGCTGGCTACCAGCCAAAAGATTTACGGAACTGCCAGTGATAGAGGAAGGATACTATGTGGCTGGGGTCAATCCTTTTCTATCCCGCACTGCTACTACGCTAATGCGGCGCAGAAAGTGTAAACTGATCGGAGCGCCTTTTCCTATTGGTCCAGATGGCACTAGGGCATGGATCGAGAAAATTTGCTCCGTTTTTGGTATCACTCCTCAAGGGCTGGACGAAAGAGAACAGCAGATATGGCAGAGCATGGGGGATTATCTGCAAATAATCAGAGGGAAATCAGTATTCTTCATGGGTGATAACCTATTGGAAGTATCTTTAGCCAGATTCTTAATTCGCTGTGGCATGATTGTCCACGAAATCGGCATTCCCTATATGGATCAGCGCTATCAAGCATCAGAATTGGAACTATTGGCAAAAACCTGTCAAGAGATGAATGCGCCAGTTCCTAAAATTATTGAGAAGCCCGATAACTACAATCAAGTGCAGAGGATATATGAACTTCGACCAGACTTGGTAATTACGGGCATGGCTCACGCCAATCCCTTAGAGGCACGAGGCATCAATACCAAATGGTCAGTAGAATTCACCTTTGCTCAGATTCACGGTTTTAGCAATGCCCGTGATATTTTGGAACTGGTAACCCGCCCCCTACGCAGGAATAATAGTCTTAGAGAATTGGGCTGGGATAAATTGGTGCGGACTTAATTGACTTTGGGATAGTTAGCATAGGGTATCTCTGGCTGAGATGCTCTATTTTTTTGTGAGTATCTAGCTTAATGAGGTAGTTGCACAGAAGTAAGGGTTGAGAAGTCCCTAAATCTGCTGTCAATCTAAATACTTACCTGATTGGGACTACTTCTAATGTCATTCTCCTTATTTTTGGAGAAGAGCTAGTTATACTCAACTTGGTAAAAAATTGTTACAATATCAGACTGATTAAAAACTTCCGCCTAGATAGCACTCCAGCAAATTCTAATCTTTTCCATCAACAGTGAATCAACAACTTTCTTTCCGCTTGATATGCGCCTAATTCAACTATCAGACATTCACTTAGGGAATTCCCCTCATGCTCTGGTTAATAACTTTCCAGTTTACCAGAGCTTTCTCCAAGTATTTAATTTAGCCCTCACACATCAGCCCGCTCACCTGCTTTTAACAGGAGATTTGAGCAATGAAGGGGATTGGAAAAGTTATCAATTATTGGAAAGTATCCTCTCCTCTACAGACATTCCCGCAACTATTCTGTACGGCAATCACGATCGCCCTTGTGAATTGATACAGCACAGATTATCTAAATTTTTCACTCTAGGAAACTGGCAAATTCTTTGCCTGAACTCAGTCAAACACAATGCTATTTGGGGCGAGGGAAATCTGTCCCAAGTGGAATTGCAATGGCTGACAGAAACTTTGATGCGTTCAGCCCTCCCAACATTGATTGCACTGCACCATCATCCCATCGCATTTGATGACGAAGACTTAAGCTGGCTAAATCAAATCCATTTAGAAAATAGGGACGAATTCTTATCTAGAGTTGGCAAATTTCCTCAAGTAAAAGGCATTATTTTTGGGCATATCCACCGTGCCATCAGTCAGCGGATAGCGCATTTTGCTGTTTATGGTTGTCCTTCTACTTGCTATCAAGTTAGCACTTCTAAAGATGACAAACATTCCTTTAGTGCAGGATTTAGGGTGATTGATTTACAGCCCGATGGCACATTATCCACGCAAATCGTGCGCTTACCTAACACATTGCTTGCCCATTAGCTCAGCCTGCTGTAGCCATTGGTTACGCTGGAGCGCTGTGGACTTACGCACTACAGCAAATTCCTTGATGCGAGTAACTTTTATCCCGCAAAACCCTAAGATGGTGTGCTTCATTTGGTTGTGCCCTGGTTGTCGGAATACCCAGCGATAAAACCAACTGGGAGTATCCATCGTCACTAAAAGATGTGAAGTTCTCCCTGTCAACAATTTGTCCCACAGCGGGTTATCTTTGCGATAGCGGAAAGCAAAGCCAGAGAGCAGAACCCGATCAAAAAATCCTTTCAGTAGCGCAGGCATAGTGCCCCACCAATTCGGATAGACAAATACTAAGTGTTCCGCCCAAAGAATAGAATCTTGTGCCATTTGCAAGTCTGACTCCAGTTCCTGACTGGGCGATCGCAGGATTGGATCAAAGTTCAGCTTGCTCAGATGCAGTTCCTGCACCTCTCCACCAGCTTGTTTAACGCCATTGCTGTAGGCTTCAGCTAAAGCTGTCCCAAAGCTATTGGGATAGGAATGCCCCACAATTACCAGTACACGCCGAGTCATAAAATGCCATCCTATGTGCGCCAATCAGTCCTTACAGCTTCTAGTATAATTGGTTAATATGCAAATAGGTGAATATTAACATTTCTCGACATTATCTAATCGCACTTGGTGGCAACACTACTGAGGAAAGCAGTATCAAATTTGCAAAGATTTGAACTATCTCTTCTCACGAACTTGTGGGGGAATGTACAGGTATTTTCTGGTGTTTTTAGGGTCACAATAGAGCCAGACCAAAAATTGCAAGCTAGGGACACTAATCATCTATTGCAATGTTGGCATAAGTAGAAACCACTCCATTAGCACAAAGGATAGTCCTTAATTCAAGCCATAGTAGAAAAGCCCTGACACATGGGCATAGCGGGAATTGGTTGAGGTTAACAGCATCGCAGACAAAATCTACTTGGGAGCGGGATTCTACATTAAGAATTTCCCTGCCAATATGAAGTTTTAGGGTGATTATTGGATGTATCTACCTAATGATACTGGAATTATCAGGAATTATCCTTTTATGCTCTAATCATCAAATTCAAGAGGTTACAGGGTCAACTGTGTCAAAATTTGCTTGCTCTGATCGCACTTTTGGGTGGCGCAGATATTCTATCGGTTACATTGCGGTTAATGAACACAGGTTAGACTTACCTGCGGTGCTGTTGGTGCATGGCTTTGGGGCATCGGTGGGGCATTGGCGTAAAAATATACCTGTGCTGGCTGAGGCGGCGCGGGTGTTTGCCATTGATCTGATTGGCTTTGGCGCATCGGATAAACCCCCTGATTTCCCTTACACCTTTGAGAATTGGGGGGCTTTGATCTGTGATTTTGTTAGGGAGGTGATTGGTGGGCAGGCGGTGCTAGTAGGGAATTCCATTGGGGCGATCGCTGTGATGCAGGCGGCGATTTTAGCTCCCTTGGTCAGCCATGTGATTTTGATTAACTGCTCCCTGCGGCTGTTGCACGAATCCAAACGGGCACAACTCCCGTGGTATCGCAGGTGGGGATCGCGCTTCTTACAGCGGGTGCTGGGCAATCGGCTGATCGCTCAATTATTTTTCTCGCAGGTGAAACAACCGCAAACGGTCAGGCGCATTTTGCAACAGGCTTATGCGGATCACCGTGCCATTACTGATGAGTTGGTGCAAATTCTCCTAAAACCTGCCCAAGACCCCCATGCGGTGGATGTATTTATGGCGTTTGTGCGCTACTCCCAAGGTCCTACGCCTGAAGAGCTATTGGAAAGTCTGCCCTGCCCGGCGATTATCCTCTGGGGCGATCGCGATCCATGGGAACCCATTGCTCTGGGCAGACAACTCAGCCAGTTTCCTGTGGTCAAAGCGTTTATTCCTGTCCTGGGGGCGGGGCATTGCCCTCAAGATGAAGTGCCTGAGGTGGTGAACCGCCTAATTTTGGATCATCTCCACATAGATTTTGCCGTAAAAGTCGGCTTGGAATAACTGCACCTTGTTTTGGGCGGATAACAGCAATAATCCCCAGAATACGCCTATGTGATCTTGTAGTGCTTCTGCTAGTTCGCTAAGTTCTATAACCCGTTTTCCCTGCTGGCTGAGGTAGTTTTCGAGGGCGATCGCTGTCTCTGAGAGATTTTCTTTATGTGCCAGTTGAGCGATCGCTTTCATGGCTGAGGCTCTGGCAGATTTAGATTGGCGCAGAGGATGTTTCTGTCCCTTAACTGCTTGTTGCTGAACTGCCTCGGCAATTTCCTCGATTTGAGCGATCAGTTCTGCAAGGGTAACCCGTCGGGCTGAGGGAGCGGGGGCAACGGGTCGCCTGTGCAGGAGAGTCTCCAAGTTAGGTGGCAGACGGTTCAGGTCAATCTCAGAGGCAGATGGCGGTAAATCGGTAACAGCATCAGCCTCAAACTCTGGCTCAGGTTCAGTGGCATGTTCGAGGGTGTTGGCTTTGAGTTGCACTAACATTGCCGCATACAGCAGGGCTTGCCCCGACTCTTGTAGTTCCTTGCGGTCATCGGTACATAGCCGCGACAAAAAACGATCTACTACATCAATAACATCCACATTCCAAGGGTCGATCTCGCCGCGTTCTGCTAGGTCGAGCAGAAGGGCGATCGCCTCTTGGGTGGTAGGACTTTGCTCCACTGATGGCTATTTCCTACCCCAACCAAACAGCCCTCCTTTTTTCTCTGGCGGTTTAGTGGGCGGCTTGAGGGCTGATTCTACTTTCTTGAGATGCTGAGTGGCATTTTCCTCTTTGGGATCAATCTTTAAGGCTTTTTGGAAAAAGTTTTTTGCTTGGGCATTGTTGTTCATATTCATGTAGGCGAAGCCCATCAAGCCATAGATTTTGGCATTATTTTCATCTAATCTGGCTCCCGCTTGCAGTTCTTTGAGCGCTTCTGACCACTGTTTTTTGGCAAGCAAAATTTCCGCCATCTGGATATTGCGCTGGGCGGGGGATACTTTGGGCTGGGCGGGCGCGGGAGTAGCAGGGGCTGGGGCGGGAGCGGGGCTTGGAGCAGGTACGCTGATACTGCTAATGAAAGTGAGGTTTTGCTGAGTAAACAAATAAACTAAGTTCAGTTCGCTGAGATCACTGGTGGTCTTGATCAGACTTTCCGCACTAAGTTCGGCATACTGTTGCTCTGCCAACTGTTGCACATACTGCGCGTAGGTATATTCGTGGGGCAGTTTGAGCAGTTTTTGCGCCGCTTCTGACTCAATTTCTGGGGTGGCATTGCGTTGTTGCTGTCCCTTGCCAAACAGCCTGAGCATAGCCAGATATTCATTGCGCTCCCGCTCGTTGCTGAGAACTTGATAGGTGGGATTTACCATCTTGGAGAGAAACGCAGTAGCCAACAATTTCTGTTCGGTAGTGCGCCCAAACACATCGGGGTGCAGTAATTTAACTAGGCTGAGATATTTTGCCCTGATCTGCGTTGCATCTGCGATCAAAGGCAAACCCAGTACAGCGTAGTAATCAGTAATTTTATACTTTGCTAGCCCGCGCTCAAGCTTAAAGACGGTTGGGATTGCCATAATTGCCATCTCCTGAGGATTTGCTCTAGTTTACCGCTTTGTCGCATTTCTGCCAAAGCCTGATTGATCGCCTGAAGTAGAGATTCATCTTGTTTGTTGACTACTACTACTAAGCCGATGGGCAGAAAGGGGTCGCCTACCACCGCAAGACTGGGATTTTGCCTAGCTTGCCATTGGGCAAGGGGTTCGTCCAAAATAAGAACATCGAGCTGGCGATCGCCCAGTTGCTTAATCATGCGCCTGATGTCTGGGGAAACAAACACCCGAATCGCATTGCTACGGTTTCTATTATAGGTTTCTACAAGGGCGGCGCCACCGCTGCCAGTAACCACGCCTACGCGTTTGCCGATCAAGTCGCGAAACGACCTAATGGGGGCTGTGCCTTTGCGTACTACAAAACGCTGTGCCGTACGATAGTATGGCGTACTTTCAGCAAATTTGCTGTTGTCTAAGCTACCCTGTTCCCGAGTGCTGAGAATAATGTCAATTTTGCCTGCTTGCAGTTGTTGCGGTTGTTCCTGCCATGGCACATTCACTGGCTGAATATCTACTTTGAGGCGGGTGGCGAGTTCGCGGGCAATATCCCACTCAAAGCCATCGAGGTATTGACTGCGGGGATTCCAAAACAAGTAGGGTTGCCCCACGCTGGCATCAACGCCGACGCTGAGGCGATTACTGCGCTGTACCCGTGCAAGGCTCTGATCTGCCCAACTAGGGACACTGCTCCAACTGCTGAGCCAGATCGCTAAGGGTAAAACTGTAAGCAGTTGGCGCATAGGAAATCACAGGGCGATGCGAGGTTGGCGGATTTGGTCAATAAAAAATTCTTCTAGGGTTTGTTGCGATCGCTTCAACTGCAGAATCGTGCCACCCATTGCCTCCAAAGATAGGAGGAATTTGCCTGTTTCGGCAGTCAAATAGCCCGACCAATGCCCGTCTTGCCATTCTAAGGGGGTGAGCCATTTAGCCAATTCTTCAGGGTTGCCACCCGTGCCGCTCACCTGATAGCCCGCATCCGTACCCAACAGATCGGAGAGTTTACCGCAGGCGATCAATTCCCCTTTGTTGAGGATGCCAATGCGATCGCAAATTAACTCGGCATCTGCCAGAATGTGGCTGTTGAAAAACACTGTCTTGCCCTGCTTCTTCAGCATCAAGATAATTTCCCGCACCTGATAGCGTCCTACGGGGTCTAAGCCCGACATCGGCTCGTCAAGGAAGACAACTTCTGGCTCGTTGATTAGTGCCTGTGCCAGTCCGATGCGCTGTACCATCCCTTTGGAATACTGTCTGATTTGCTTTTTGCGGGCGACCGCCTGTGATAAGCCCACTAGGTCGATCAGTTCGGCAATCCGCTGTCGCCGTTGGTTGGCGGGGATACTAAACAAACTGCCCACAAAGTCCAATAGCTCCCAACCTGTGAGGTAGTCGTAATAGTAGGCATTTTCAGGTAAGTAGCCGATTTTGTGCTTGATGTGGCGATCGCCGATGGGCGCACCCAAGATAGAACCAGTGCCCGCTGTGGGGGGGATGATCCCCAAGAGAATTTTCAGCAGAGTGGTTTTGCCTGCGCCATTAGGTCCCAGCAGACCAAAAGTCTCACCCTGCGGTACGCTCAAAGAGCAGGAGTGCAATGAGTTTACCTTTTGGTTCAGCCAAAAACCTGTACGGTAGGACTTGCTCAGGTTTTGGGCGATGATGGCTAGTGGTGCGCTGTCTGACATAATGACCTCAGCCCGAATACTGCACTCAATATTAAGGAAATTTGGGGAATCAAGTAAAGATTTCTCCCAAAAGCACTGCCCGTTTCGCCCCTGTAACTTTGGGCAAATTCCCTGGGCGATTTTGCAGTCTCAAGTAGCCCAACACCGCAAAGGCGATCGCCTCTTTGAAATCGCTGGCAATGCCCAAGCGATCGCTGGTTACTAGCTCGGTATCCCCCAGCCAAAATTTCAGCCTCTCCAGTAAAAAGGAGTTGCGACTGCCGCCGCCACTGACAATTACGGTGCAGGGCATAGCGGGCAAAAACTGACGATAGCTTTGGGCGATCGCCCGTGCTGTAAATTCCGTCAGGTTGGCGATTATGTCCTGCGGCTCTAGGCTATAGGACTGGGCTTCTGCCAGACGCTGGCGCAGATAGGCGGGGCTGAACCACTCCCTGCCCGTGGACTTGGGCGGGGGAGCTTGCACAAAGGCGTCCTTGAGCCACAATTCCACCAGCGGGGGACAAATCCTGCCCGCGCGCGCCACTTGACCATCGGCATCGTAATCCCGCTGAAAGAGCATCTGCATAGCCAGATCGATCAATACATTGCCAGGGGCATTATCAAAACCCAACACCTGATCCACTGAGGCTTGGGGGGGCAAATAGGTGAGGTTGGCGATGCCGCCAATGTTCTGCACAACTCGCACTGCTTGGGCATCAGTGAATAACAGCCAGTCTAGCATTGGCACCAAAGGCGCGCCCTGTCCCCCCTGCTCGATGTCAGCCCTGCGAAAATTGGCAATGGTAGTGATCCCCGTTTTCTGAGCAATCACCGCCCCCCTGCCCATCTGCCAACTGTAACCCAAACTGTGGGGTGTGGGCGGACGATGCCACACCGTCTGTCCGTGGGAGGCGAGGAAGGCAATCTGGTCAGGGCGGTAGCCCGTCTTTGCCAAGAGCTGGAGGGCGCACTGGGCAAACTCTTCGGCAATGCGATCGTCCAAACAGCACAGTTCCTCTAGCGATCGCCTATCGCCAGCACTCACTGCCAAAATTTCTTGACGCAAATCTCTAGAGTAGGCAAAGGTCTCTCCCGCCAATAGTTCCACCCCCAGCCGTGGCTCCTCAGTCAAGCGCACCAGTGCCGTATCGATGCCATCGGCGGAAGTACCGCTGATCAGGGCGATGGCAAGGCAAGAAGTTTGGGCAGACATAGCCAGCTATTATGGCGCAAAAATTAAAGATTAACAAAGAGATCAGGGGATCGGCGATCGGGCGACTAGGATAATCCTAATGCAGTACAGGGTAAGTTATGGACAAGCAAAGCTTTGGTCTGATTGGTCTGGCAGTCATGGGCGAAAACCTTGCCCTCAACATCGAGCGCAACGGCTTTCCCATCACCGTTTACAACCGCAGTCGGGACAAAACCGATAAGTTTATCGCCACCAGAGCACAGGGGAAAAAGTTGTTCCCCGCTTACACCATCAAAGAGTTTGTTGAGTCCCTAGAACGACCCCGCAAAATTTTGATCATGGTCAAGGCGGGTAGCCCTGTAGATGCAGTAATTGAGGAATTAAAGCCCTTTTTGGACGAGGGCGACATTATTATAGATGGGGGTAATTCTCACTTCCCCGACACCGATCGCCGTACCGCTGAACTAGAGGCACTCAACCTTAAGTTTATTGGCATGGGCGTAAGCGGTGGAGAAGAGGGCGCATTGCATGGTCCCAGCCTGATGCCGGGGGGACAACTAGAGGCATACAAAGAGATTGAACCCATCGCCACCAAAATTGCCGCCCAAGTGGATGATGGTCCCTGTGTAACCTACATCGGCAGGGGCAGTGCGGGGCACTATGTGAAGATGGTACACAACGGCATCGAGTATGGCGATATGCAGTTGATCGCCGAAGCCTATGACCTAATGAAGACGGGATTAGGTGCCACTGCCAGCGAACTGCACGAGATTTTTAGCCAGTGGCGCAGTACGGAGCTAAATTCCTTTTTGATCGACATCACCGCCGACATCTTCCGCAAGCTGGACGATCAGGGGACGGGTCAGCCCCTTGTGGACTTGGTCTTAGACGCTGCAGGGCAGAAGGGCACAGGCAAATGGACAGTAGAAAGTGCCTTTGATCTGGGTGTACCCATCCCCACCATGATTGCCGCCGTAACTGCTCGCGTGATTTCTTCGTACAAAGAGGAACGGGTAGCTGCATCCAAAGTGCTAATTTCCCAGACTACTGGCAAATATGAGGGCGATCGCCAAGAATTTATTGATGCAGTGCGCGATGCCCTCTACTGCTCTAAAATCTGCTCCTATGCTCAGGGCATGGCACTATTGGCGAAGGCTTCCACTGCCCACAACTACGGTTTGAACCTAGCAGAAATTGCCCGCATCTGGAAGGGTGGCTGTATCATTCGTGCGGGCTTCTTGGACAAGATCAAAAATGCCTTCAAGCGCAACCCCAATCTTGCCAACTTGCTGGTAGATGAGGACTTCACCCAGACCATCCTCAGCAAAGAATCAGCATGGCGATTAGTGGTGCAGACGGCAGCAAAACTAGGCATTCCTGTTCCCGCCTTCAGTGCTTCCCTCGACTATTTTGATAGCTATAGAAGGGAGAGACTGCCGCAAAACCTCACCCAAGCGCAACGGGATTATTTTGGGGCGCACACCTACGAACGCATTGACCGACCCAGAGGCGAGTTCTTCCATACGGAGTGGACAAAGTAAGGTTTAAGCAGGGTGAGTTCAGCGCAGTATTACCTCGAGCAGGGGGCAAAGTACAGCCAGCAGAATGACTGGCATGCAGCGATCGCCCATCTGCAAAAAGGCATTGCCATTCAACCCAATGAACCGCTTCTCTACTGCCAAATAGCAGAAGCTTTGATTGCCCTGCAAGACCCCATCTCTGCCATTAACCATCTGGAAACTGCCCTCAACCTACCCGCCAATCCTAAAACCCAAGCCTATGCCCACTGGCTGTTGGGCAGAGCCTATGAGCAAAAAAACTGGTCTGCCCTTGCCTTTGAGGCATACAGCCAAGCCCTAATCATCGATCCCAGTGCCTTCACGCCAGAGGCGCATATTTTTATGGGCAATGTGTATCTGGAAAAACAAGATTATGCCGCCGCCCGCACTTGTTATCAGCGCGCCCTCGCTCTTGCCCCGCATCACCAGTCAGCCCATAGCCAGATATTGCGCAGTTACCTTGCTGCGTCTGCCCTAAATAGCGCGTATGCCCAACTCAGCGAGATAGAGAGTATCGATCCCGATTTAGTGGTGGTCTCAGATGTGGTGGACTTAGCCATTGCCTACGCAGAGCAGGGCAATTTTGCCACAGCGGAGGAACTGCTCCACCGTGCAATTACCCTCGATCCGCAGTGCGCCATCGCTCACCACCATTTGGGCAATCTGTTTTATCGGCGCAACCAGCTCAGGGAAGCCATTTTTGCCTACAAAGAAGCCATCGATCTCGACCCCCAACTGGCTGTCGCCCACTACAACTTGGGTACTGTTCTCCTAGCATTGCAACAGACGGCAGAAGCGATCGCCTGTTTTGAGGCGGTGCTTGCCATCAAGCCCGACTTTGCCCCCGCCAAGGCTAAACTAGCGGAACTCAAGCCAGCAACTTCTGCAACTGCGCCTGATACTCCTCCTGAGTAATCGCCCCATCCCTTAGCTGTTGCGACAGCCTAGTAATATCCGCTTCAACCTGCTGTTTCTTGGTGGTGATTTCCGGCTCCCGCTCCCTATATTTCGCCTGCCCTTCCTGCTGTGCTGTGCGAAAAATCTGCTTTAGGGTAGCCGCATCCAAATTACAGCCACTGGCAAAATAGCGATCCGCCACCTTGCCGATCGCCCAAGTGCTGGCGAAACCCGTAGTTGCACCCACTACCATACCTAACGGAATGATCATCTTGCTCAGGTTGCTCACCGCAATCCGCACTCCCGTAACTCCGAGAGTACGCAGTAAAGCCCGCTTCAAGTCCTCGCGTGAGCGATTATAGCCCCACACCTCGCCGATGGACTGCGCCAAATCCAACTGATTCCAATAGATGAGCATATCAAAAGCGATGGATACCAGCGGCAGGGGAAATGCCCCCAGCACCGCATTGATAAAGCACATATCAGTAGTTAGCTTGTCCACCTCATTCTGTCGCTTTACAGGGTCAGCAATCTGTTGCAACTGCCCAGCAATGGTATATTTGCCCATACGGGACTTGCGCTCTAGCTCCTCCAGCCAGCCTTGCTTGCCTATCACCATGTTGCTGGTAAAAGTCTGGCTCACCTCTTTCAGCAGTGCCTCTTCTTCGGGGCTGACCTCCCCGTCAATGTTTGCCATGGTAAACACCGACTGATACACCAGCTCCCGTGCCGTATCGCTGGTGATCTGCGCCAACAGAGCTTTAGTATCCAATTCTTCCGCCAGCAAGCTATTTATGGTTAGTCCCTCGGGCAGTTCGACTTGAGCCAAACTATCCTGCAAATTCGCGATCTCCTCTGGCAGTATTTTGCCATCTGCCTTTGCCATCTGCACTAATAGCTTAAAACTGGCGATCAACTCTTGCTGGTTTATGGTGGACATAGACATTTGCCTCCTATCAGTGCCATTCATTGTCAGCCCAAAATTGGCGGTTATGGCAAATCTTCAGCACTTGTTAAACTTGGGTGTATTTTGCCAACACGAGAGTTCTTCTGCTATAACGTTTTCCCCTATGGCGAAAGAGCGAAGATTGGAACTCCCATAAGACACAGGCAGTCAAATACGGCAAAAGACTGATCTCAAACTTAGAGTTGTTCAAATCAAACTCATGCTTAATTTCCTCCTTGCGATCGCCCTAGGCAATCCCTTCCCCTCCCTGAAACCACTGTCCCCAGAATTACCAAAAAAACGCCGTAAAGCCCTGCACTTTAGGGCAGGGATGTAAGGCGCACGCTGTTTTATCAAGCCAAACCTGTGATAAAATAGCAGTATGAGAGTAATGGAAGCCAAGCTACTAAACGGCACAGCAGAGCAGTATCAGGCTCTGGATTCAGCCATCCGCACGGCGCAATTTGTCAGAAACAAATGTGTGCGGTATTGGATGGACAATCGTGGAGCGGGCAGAAATCAACTTTATGCCCACTGCAAAGACCTTGCCCATGAGTTTGATTTTGCCAAGAAGTTAAACTCATCGGCAAGGCAGGCAAGTGCGGAACGGGCTTGGGCTTCCATCTCCCGTTTCTATACCAACTGCAGAAACAAGGCGGTCAAGAAAGGGTATCCCAAATTTAAGAAGCATTGCCGTTCTGTGGAATACAAGGTATCAGGCTGGAAGCTGTCAGGAGATGGAATGTCCATCTCGTTCACTGATGGCTTCAATGCTGGTTCGTTTGCTCTGTACTGCAATGGTGAAGCAAGACACCATATCCTGAACTCCAAAATCAATCGGGTGCGGGTGATACTCAGGGCAGATGGGTACTATGCCCAGTTCTGCTTGGATGTGGAGCGCAAAGAGCAGGGAGAGTACACAGGCAATGTTATTGGCATTGACTTGGGCTTAAAGGCTTTCTACACCGACCAGAACGGCAACCCTGTAGAGTATCCTAAGTTTTTGAGGCGTAGTGAAAGGAGGTTAAAGCAACACCAGCGCAGATTAAGTCGGAAGTTCAAGAAAGGGGCGAAACCTCAATCCAAGAACTACCACAAGCAAAGAAAGCGACTAGGCA
>Ga0308414_1000414_pt1 | contig 26980 bp, 39 predicted proteins | sample HotsprSampleOS50_FD_205667 | JGI IMG/M metagenome (GOLD analysis project Ga0308414, IMG submission 205667) | Hot spring phototrophic mat microbial communities from Octopus Spring, Yellowstone National Park, Wyoming, United States - 20090730_OS50 ...
ACTTTACCTCCACCACCCCGTTGGTCTGGCTGCAGACGTACTTCACGCTGACCCAAGTCCAAGTGTTCTGAGGAATCCCGTCGGATGTGGTTCCAAGCAAGGTGGAGCCACGGTACAAGCGCAGGACGTGCTTCAGCAGCACGTTGTCCCAGATCCGCCGCAGCTCGATCTGCACGACGTTGTTCTGCGCATCCAGGAACTGGATGAAGTTAAGTTCCGCAGTGCCCGGGGTGTTGATCAGGAAATGGAAACCCGTGAAGAAGATCGTGTACGGAGCGCCGGGAACGACCTTCCTCAAAATTACTTCATCGAAACTGTTGAACCTCAGGGATCTCCCGTAGTTGAACGGTGCGGCTGTGTTGGTGAACTGCGATGTGGAGCTGATCTCTCCCGCCGGAGTGTACTTTTGGGCGGCGTCGCCGATCTCATCGAACCCGTCTATCCAAAGCATCGTGTATGCCATTTACACCCTCCTGTACCCGAATCCTGCATTGACCGCCTCGGCTGGCGTCCACGGCAGACTGATCGCCGGGTTGTTCTGCCAGATGTGGCCGTAGCTGAAGTAGCTCGTCGTCGGCGACTTTGACGCGCCGTAGTAATCCGTATTTGACACCCGCACCAGGTTCTGGATCTGGTCGCCCGCATCTGCATACGCGCGGGCGTTGACGCGCACCGCCAGGATAGTGTCGCCGACCGACGCCGGTGCTGCATGCGAGAACGCGTCCCGGTTTCCGGATACCGACGTGCTGTTGTAAGTGCTGTCGTTCGGCGGGATGCTGTTCACGGTTTGCCAGTTCTGCCCCGAACTCGGCGTCCACTGCACGGCGACGTTGGCGTTCGGCATCAGAGCGCCGTAAACCCGTGTCACCGGCAGCAGAGGATCCGTCACGAGTCCCGTGGCGATGATCCAGTTGTCCACGTTGACCCGGTCGTTGTTGGCCGTCATGTTCAGCCGGAACCTGTCCAACCTCGTGTTGGCCGTGTTCTGCGTGTTGCCGGTGAACGTGCCCTTGTCGACGCCGTTCACCGCAAGGGTCACGCTACCGGCAACCGGATTGACAAGGCACCGCAGGCTGACGTGCTGCCAGATCCCGTGCTGCAGAACGCCGGTCCAGGTGTAGAGCAGCGCCGCTCCCCTGTACAGCTGCAGATCGTAGCCCAAGGTCGTCTGATTCAGCGCGGTTCTCAGATAGCACTGCACGGCTCCAGCCGCTTCGTCCCAGAACTCGAACTGCAGCTGCGTGACATCGTAGTTGTTGTACAGGATCACATCGAACGCAGAGAACAGCACGGTGAACGGAGCGCCGGAAAGCACCGGCGCGACCCAGTAGTTCTGCACCCGCAGCGATCTGCCGTAACCGTAGGCTGCGTTCAGCCCGGATGGTTGGCTGGCCGAGCGCTCGGAAGCGGAGTACTTCTGATCCGTGCCAGCAATCTCGTCGAAGCCGTCGATCCACAAGATGCTGATTGCCATTGCATCCTCACAACCGGAAAATGAACGTCGGCGGCCACTGCACCACGATGAAGTTCTGCCCGTCCGGCGTCACCGGCAGTCCTGGCGCGGTGTCGTACCAGACCAGCAGCTCGCTGGTGGCCGGGGTGCCTGTGTCCCGCCAGATGGCCATTCCATCCGCAGCCGGGCTTGCCGGCACGACGCCGAAGTTGACGTCATCGGCCTTGAAAACGCCGCCGGTGAAGGTTTTGCCCGTGAGCGCAGGCCCTTCGAAGATGATTGCCGCAGCAGGGATGATCGAGTAGAACTGATCGGTCTGCAGGTTCGGCGTGTAGCCCCCGGCGGTCCGGATCAGGCTTACCCGGATGGTGTTCCCGATGATGTTCGGGAAGCTGTATGCCTCGCACGCTTTCCGGTACAGTCCATTCGCCATCCCTCACACCTCAAGTCGTGGGATAATACCACCCGAAGCAACCGCAGATGATGCGGCCTCCGCTCAGGCTGCTTCCCGTAGCATGGTTTACCACGTAGCTGACCGCATCCCGGTCCCGCAACCGGATCCCGCTGCGGTAGATCTGGTAGGGCGACTGGAGGCTGCCGAGTTGCGTGATCATGTTTCCCATGTCCTCGGCCCAGCGGTCGCCGATGCGGATGCGCCACTTCAGATCGCCGCTGCCGTCGACGAACCCCGTGCCCGTGTACTGCTGCACCAGCGAGCTGATGACGCCGTCGTAGCCCTGCGGAACGGTGAACTGCAATACGATCACGTCGTTTCCGTTCGCTGCAGGCAGCGCGATGGAGTTGAACTTCTGGAACGGAACCGCATTCGGCGGCATCACCAGCCACGGCGGCTGATCCTCGCGATAGCGGCTCGAACCGAACAGGCGCTCGCTGCGCCAGCGGGGCGTTTCCAACGTCAACGTCCACAGCATGCGATCCGCATCGTTCGCCTTCGGCACGTACTGCCCTTGCAGCATCGAACCCTCCTTACAGACCGTCCTTGCGGGCTTTCAGCTTGTTCACGATCCCGAAGTACACGCTGTCCAGCATCTTGGCCAACTTTGCGTCGGAAAGACGGTTCCTCAGGCTCTGGTAATCGCTCCGCGCCAGCTTGGCCCTCCGGAGCGTCTCGGCCTTGTTATCCGCAATCTCTCTACGGTCGCGGGACGTGCGGTAGGCGTTGTAATAGCCCAGAGCCGCCGTCAGGTTTGCCAGCATGTTCCGCACATCCATCACAGGCAGCCCGGCGCGGACAAGCTGTTCGCCTTTCCGTTCCGCCACCCGCAAGTGGCGCACATCGGATCTCGTCAGATAAGCTTCCATCTCACGCCTCCACCAGCTCGTACGGCTCCGCAGTGAACAGGACCAGGTTCCACTTGCGGGCCAGGTCCGTCAGATTGCATACGTCGACGTCCAGGTCGCCGGGATCGATGATCACTTTCGGCTCGCTCAGAAGGAAGAACTGAAGTCTGGACTCGTCGCCGAACCAGCACTGGTTGCACAGCGGCTGCGTCCGGCTGTGCTCGCTGAAGATCTGCGCCCCGCTGTAGGTCTCCGTGATCTGCACGCTCAGCACGGCCTTGTCCATCGCCAGCTCCGGCTGATCCAGAACATTGAGCACGGTCAGCTGCAACCCGTACAGCCAGCTGCCCGGCTTCAGATGCACCTGGTACTGGTAGCTGCCGTAGGCCGGGATCGTCTGGTTGTTCTCCGGCACGAGCACCCAGTACGGGCGGTAGGTCTTCGACTGCCGCAGCAGCTCCAGTTGCGCCACCGCCATCGGCTCGTAGCGGCCCGGAATCTCGACCATCCCGGGATGCAGCGTGAATCCGTCCGCAATCGCGCTCAGCATCCGATCCTCCTTGCTCCGATCAGCGTGACCGGCACAACCGCAGGCAGCGTGTCCGCGTCCGTGTACCGGCTCATCCAGTCCAGCCGCAGGATGCCGTTGGCCGGGAAGAAGAGCGGCGAGGACGGGAAGCACGCCCATGGCCGGTGCGGACGCCATGCGAGGAACGATGACGGCACGAAATCGCTGGCCAGCTGGCGCGTCCCGCTCGAATCGTATGGCATCAGCAGCAGCTTGTTGGCGAGCAGGTCCGGTTCGCCCGCCAAAGCAAACCAGTCGTAGCCGTAGTTGTCCACCTCGACCCGGAGCTGCCGGGGAGCTTCCTCTTGCGTGAACCCGGGCGGGATATGGCTGTAGATGTTCACCGTCAGATCGTTGCGGATCTGGTAGGGGAAGTGCCGGAACTCCGCCGATGACTTCTGCTGATCGAGCATCGACCGCGCACGCCCTCCGGTGAACCGCTTCACGCCGTAAAAGCACAGTCGGCTGTAGTAGGCCTTCTGCGTTCCGGTGTAGTTGTGCGCCGCCCGCTGCACGTTCGACAGGTTGAACCGGATCTGCCCTGCGGGCGGATAGACGATCTCCGGCTGCACGAGCAGCGGCTGGCTGCCCGGGTGGATGAATCCGCGCGGCGTCACAGGGCGGCCCGAGCCGTCGTAGAAGTACAGCCCGCCGGAGCACACCAGGTTGATCCCGAACACTGCACGCAGGCGGAACTCGGCGTCCCGGTCTACCGCGAGCGACAGTCCGTCGTAGCTCTGGCCGTTGGCCAGAACCGACGCATCGTAGACGTAGAAGAACGGCAGGTCGAAATAGTCTTCCATCGCCGCCCTCCTATCTCAGCGCCTGCGCCCGCATCACTCCATGCAGCAGGAACACCACCGTGTTGGCCGACGATGTCAGGTTCAGGATGTTCAGGCTGATCTTGGACGACTTCGGGAAAACCACCTCGGGAAAGATCACGAACGGCACCGGGCTGTTGTTCGCCCCGAGGAAGGCGTAGTGGTTGATCAGCGTGTTCGACAGCGCGTAACCGTTGGCGTCGGTGAACTGCACGCTGAACGCGCCGGTGAACGACGCCACGCTCACCGCACGCAGGATGAAGTCGCCCTCATCGCTGAACTCGCTCGCCCTGTCGCGGATGAACTCGCTCGCGGCCAGATCCACCTGGATCCGGTGGAAGCGCGGAATGTCGATGTAGGCCTTGTCCTCGGCTTGGCCGAGGCCCCGGATGGCCGGTGGAGCGTAAGGGTTGTAGCGCATGATCTCCTCTCCTCAAGTTTGCAGCAGGGAGGGGGCTTTGGGAAGCCCCCTCCCCAGGCCAACGCCGGGCCTCACTGGACGCCGCGAGCGTAGAAGCCGTCCAGCAGAACCACGATGGACAGGCCCGTGCCGCCGTTGGCAGAAGTGGTCAGGGTGACAGGGCCGCCCACCAGCTGCGCCCAGAACGTCATCTGGTTCTCGATGACGACGGGCAGCGCGAGCTTGTGCATGCCTTCGCGGTACGGCATGCCGTTGGTCCAGGTCGTGATGGTCGTGGTCGCCGCCGTGGTCGCGGCCACGCCGTTGACACCGGCTCCGGCAGCGTAGTACCACAGCGGACCGAGGTTGTAGGACTTCTGCCCGAGGTAGAACTCGAGCGCGAAGTTGTCGAGCACCGAGATGAGATCCGCCAGCAGCACGTTGGGCCGCCAGTAGACGCGGATGCCGAACACGCTGAAGGCCTCCGGCGCGGGCAGACGCCGCGACTGGGTCATGTTGGTTTTGGCCTTGTTCTTGCCCGAGCTGGGGCCGACGTTGGTGAACCACTGCGCGTTCAGCTCGTTGACGCTATCGCCCGCGTTCCACGAGACGGTGTCGTACAGCGGAGTGTGCTGCACGTCCATCCGGTTCTCGACGTAGACCTGCGACTGGAACGCGTCGAGGATGATCTGCTCATTCGCCATTGCTTCTTTCTCCTTCGCCCGGCTGGGCCGGGATTTCGATTCTCTGTGGGTTGGTACCGGGGGCGGCGGACGCGCACCGCCCCCTTGCAGACTAGAACGCGGTGCCGAAGGCGCGGCTCAGACCGCTGGTGTTGACCCGCGTCTTGGCATCGGCGGGAGCCGGAAGAGCGATGGGCCGGATCGGGTTCTGCGGGATCGGGAACTGGCCCGGCACCAGAGCGCCGATGCCGAAGCCGTACTGCCGCAGCCCGGGCACGAAGGTGCTGATCGCCGTGGAGCCGACCAGCATCAATGCGCCGAACGGAACGCCGGCCTTGAATTCCCGCGCGGTTTCGCCGTTGCCGCCCATCTTGTCGGCAGCCCAGCTGACCAGCATGGCGCTGATGCCATCGCTCAGCAGCGGGGCGAACTGCCCGGCGAAGCCGAGCAGACCGGGCGGGATGATCTTCGAAACCAGCCGCGTGGCGGCCACGCCGGTCAGACCGCCCAGCACCGCCGTGCCCTTCACTCCGCCGAACATCGGATTGCGGCGGCGGCGGCTGTAACGGCGGCGGTAGACGGCCAAGGCCGGATTCCGGCGGTACCGGCGGCGGTTGCGCCGGCGGCGCACCGGGGGAGCGATCAGGGAAACGAGCTTTCGCCGGGGATTCCGGCGGCGACGACGGGAACGAGCCATGGGATTCTTTCTCCTTTTCCTTCGGGGATTGACTGCGCCGAGCGTAAGCACGAGCGCGGGGTTGCGGCGCAGGATTCTCCTGCGCCTGATCGGATTCAGCCTGCGGCGAGCCTTCCTGCGCGGATTCGCCACTCGCCGCACCACTTTCACCACAGCCATTCTGGTTCTCCTTTCTGTGGTCTCCGCGCGATGGCGGATGTCAAGCATTCAGGGAGCATCAGTTGACGATCCCCTCCCGCTTGATCTTGTACGAACCGCCGACCAGCTCGAGCTGTCTGTTGATCCGGTCGTAGACGACGGCGGGCTGGAATCCGCCCTCCTCGCCCAGCTCGTGCTCGTAGTCGATGGTTTCGAAATTGTCGAAGTCCTTCTCGGTGCGGTACACCAGCGTGTTCAGCACGCCGAGCAGCACCTTGTCCTTCTGCACGGCCTCCGTATCGCCGTCGAGGATCTGCGCCAGCGTCTCGTCGTCGATTGCCTGGTCGCCGCCGATGATGTACAGCTGGTTGCAGTCCGTGCTGGAGCACAGCAGCGGCTGATCGTCTTCGAACGCGATCCGGAACTTGACCTTCGCGGGCGAGGTCAGCGTCAGCTCCTCCAGAGCGCCGATGGCCGCCAGGTTTTCCCTCATGGCGACGGCCTCCTCGACGACGACCTCCTCCCCGCTCTCCCTGCCATGGAAGGTCTCGTAGACCTTCTCGGCGTCCTCGTAGGCGTCCTTCAGCTCGGGTGCGTCCGCAGGCAGCTCCGACCAGGATTCCTCCACCGGCTCCTCTCCTTCGGGGTTCCGCTCCAGGCGGATCGACGGATTCTGCTGCGACTGCGCGGCATCGGGCGCGTCGTAGCCCCTCAGCGTGCCGTGATGCAGCGCGTAATGCAGAGCATCGGCCAGAGGGTCCAGGTCGACGGAGTCGATGTAGCGGCTGTGGAAGCCCTCCCTCGGAGCGCCCCGGTGCAGCCGGTAAACCGGGCTTTCCGGCGTGCCCTCGGGCATCTCGGTCCAGATCGACAGCGCCAGGCCCAGCGCCGGATCGTACTTGTCCGCCCGCGCGGCGAAGAAGGCTCCCTTGCGGATAGGCACGCGGTGCTCCGGCTCCGTTGCGGGCGTCTCCTCCCAGGCGTCCTGCAGCTTCCGGAAGATGGTTTCCGCCAGGTAGCGGGACAATACGTCTTCTGTATCGCCTTCCGGGTTCCTCCGCCTGCCCTGCAGGCCGCGCTTCCGCAGCGATTCGCGGGTCGGGTAGGCGACCAGCTCGTAGCGCCCGCTGGGCATGCGGTAGACCGAGACGTGGACGAAGATGTTCGGATCCGACGTCGCCAGCAGCAAGCTCACCGTGCGGTCGTAGGGCACGGCGGTGTTGATGTAGTCGGCCATGCTCAAACCGGCCTGCGCCGCCGCGCGGTCCAGCAGGGAGTTGATCTCGGCCAGCGTCTCGAAGTAGCCCTTGCCGTGCCGGTCGAGGTAATCCATGATCTTGCGAACCTTGCGGTCCAGCTCGCGGCCCTCGCTGCTCGCCGGATTCTTCGCCGTGGGAACGCCGAGCCGACGGTAGAAGTCTTCCATTCTGCCCATCAGTCTGCTGCTCCTTTCAGATCCTCGATGTTGATCAGCTGGGACACGGTCCGCTTCGCCTTGGGGTTGTTGCCCTGCCCGTGCGCGGCGAACGCAATCGCGCTCCGGGTCCGGTGCAGGAAGTCATCCCGCAGGCAGAGCTTGCACTCGAGGCACCAGACGCGCTCCAGCTTGTTGTTCTTCGCGGCGACCTCGTGCGGGCAGGGGATGAGGCGGAAACCGTTCTCCGCCATCATCGCCTTGCCCAGTGTGATGACCTGCTCGCCCATCTTCTTCTGCAGGTAATCCGGCACGACGACGCATGTTCCGTAACCGCGCCGGTGCGCTTCCTCCAGGTCGTCCACGGTGTCGCAACTGGCCAGCACGCTGATCTCGCGGGGCCACGCCGAGCGCGGCACATCGCGCCAGCCGTGCGTGTAGTTCCACACGTTCCTGGCGTCCGGCGCTCCGCCCTCGCGCACGCCCGCGCCGGTCAGCCTGCCCTCGGCGAACAGTCTGACTGCGCTGCCGACGGTTCTGGCCGCAGTCGGAGTCACGCAGTCGCCGACGACATGCAGCCGGACGCCGTTGTTCAGCCGTAGCAGCTGCCAGAACGGGTGCGCCAGCCGGAGCACGGCGGCCTCGTCCTCGGCCACATCCTCCGGCGTGTAGCGGTTCTTCGACGGATCCTTGCCTATGGCCAGCCTGCTGATGCCCGCCGCTACGTTCAGGTGCTTGGTGTGCGCAACCGCCTGAGTGCCTTCCTCGGCGTAGCAGCCCGAATCGTACAGCGGGCAGCGGAAGCCGCTCTCGTTGTTCCTGCCGTCCGGGCAGCTCGCCTGGGAAACATTGGTGCACATCGTCGGCCCGGTTTTCGAATTGCCGCTGTTGATGCTCGCGTTGGCCAGACGCCGTGGCGACCACAGCACGATGGAAGCGATATCCCTCTTCGACTTCGACATGCCTGCATCAAGCAGCGCCTGCTTCAGCCCGTTGAAGCGGTCCTGCAGGTTGGAGGAACTGATGAGGGCTTCCACCTTGGCCTTGGAGATGTTGTCCCACTTGGGGCCTTTGCTCTTCTCCTTGGGGTTGCGTGCGCGGAAGCCCAGCGCACGCAGCAGCTCGGCAGCCGCCTCGAAATCCAGATGCGCGACTTCCCCGCTATCCAGGGGGCGGCTGCCTCCGCGAGGCGTCCAGATCGCGGTGTCGCCGCCAGCTGTCCTCAGGTTGATCGCCATCGCCTATGCTGCTCCTTTCCGGGGCTTCCATTTGACGCCGCCGCGAGTGAACTGCTCCGCCCAGTAATCCTCGCCCATGCCGGACCGGAACTTGCCGCCCGCAATCTGCCTTCCATCGCGCCACAGCGCGAAATGCCCGGTGGAAACCGCGTCGGCGCGGGAGGCGTAGCGGGCCGAGTCGGCGATGGACGCGGCATGCGCAGACTCGACGAGCTTCCCCCTGCCGTCGTGCAGGGTGACCATGTAAGGCAGCGCCTCAGCCGGGTTGCGCCTGCCAGCCGCAGCCATCTTTTGGAAGCGCTCCTTGCCGTACTTGCGGCGTCCGATCCATGCAGCCAGGGCTTTCGGATCGTCCGCTCCCTTGCGCTTGATCGACTCGGCCAGTTTCCTGAAGCCCATGTACGGGTTCTTCAGCCGGTAGCCCGCCTTCAGGTAGCGCTGGATCTCGCTGCTGTAAGCAGGCACGATGCGCCGGGTCGAACTCTCGATCCGGCTGCGCTCTTCGTACACCTCCTGGCTCACCGGAGTGATCGTCTTCTGTCTTTCGTCGATCAGGTAGTAACCCGGCATGGAGAACTCCTTCACTCTGCCGGAGCCGCCGGAGCGGGAGCCGGAGCCGGAGCCGGAGCCGCTGCCCGACGCCTGGATCGAATCAGCTCCACCGCACGCTGGCCAGCCGTCGAATGCTTCAGCCGCGCTTCCTGCAGGGCGCGGTAGTAGTCCGCCTTGGCCTGCAGTTTGGCCGCCTTGTAACCGGCGCGGTCCTTGCGCATGGTGATCAAAAACAGAGCGCCGATGCCGATGACCAGCGCCCACTGCCCAAGCGTCCACCGCCCCGGGTTGGCCCACGAGGCCAATTCCGATCCCAGGTCGATTGCGCCAAGGCCCTGGATCACCGCTTTGCCCGACCGCTGGCCCGGCGGCAACCCGATGGTCGACAGCGCGTTGGCCAGCGGATTCTGCGGCAGCGTCCAGTTCGCGGCGACCAGCTCGCCGACTCCGACCGTCCGCGCCACCGGCTGGCGCGGCTGGAACGGATTGTTCGGCACGACAAACCAGCCCGGGATCAGCTCCCCGAGGCCAGGCGCTGGATGAATGTTCAGGTGAGCCATAGCTTCATGCCCTCTTCGCCAAGATGATGACCGCCACCACTGCGGCGGCACCCACGACAAACCACAATCCCGGCCTGGACACGGCGTCCGCGACGGCCTCTCCGGCTTGGTAAACTCCGGACTGGAACTGGGCGATGCCGCCGGTCGCCTCCAGCCATGCATTGGTGAGCTGTTGCTGCTGCCGCCGAGTCTCCTGCGCCGATTCCTCCGGGTTCCATGACACCGGATTCCGAATCTGCTCCTCTGTCTTCGGCGCAGCGGGAGGCACAACGGGAACGCCCTTGCAGCCGATGCCGATCCACCTGCAGTGCCAAGGTTCTCCCATGTTGCACTCGTAGAGCGGACGCACTCCAATCGGCGTGGCGATGATCGACGACCAGGTCCCCGTCGGGCACTTGGACGGATCGTCGACCACCTTCACCGTTACGGCTCCCAGTCCGATCATCATTGGACCCACTCCGCTTCCACAATCTCGGCCTTGCCATCGGCTGCGGTCACCGTCACTGCGGATCTGACGCAGCGAGCGCCTTTGCGGCTGCCAACCGCCTTCGGCTTCCGTCCCTTTGCCGTCTGCTGCATTCCCTTTGCCGTCTGCTGTTGTTGTCCCTCCGCCAGCGTCTGCACCGCGCGTCGCAGCCGGGGCGAGTCCAGCGGTTTCAGCATTTCACGCAGCTCCGGTTCGAACACCTGGTACACCGCTAGGCAGACAGGATCCCGGCTCGCGATCCGCTCGACGATGCCGAGCAGCAGCAGATCCAGGCGTCCTGTACGGTCAGCCATCGCGTTCACCTGTTGGCCAGAACCACTCCCAATACCGCTGCGCTGCCGATGACCACCCAGTTCGGCACGCCCTTGATGATGGTTTGCCCGGTCAGCGGGCTTTGCGGCGGGCTGGCCGTCCGCTTGATCCCGGCAGTCTCCAGCGGTTCAGGGCAATCCACCTCGAACAGCATGGTCGGATCGAGCATGCACACATTGAAACACTTGCCGTTCTCGGTGCTCTTCATGACCACCCACTGGGTGGCGTCCGTGCACGGACCGGTATAACGGTCAGTACCAGTGTCAGTAACAGTAGCAGTAGCAGTGTCAGTCAGGATCGCTCCCATGTCGCCAAGGCTAATCGGAATCATCATCTTCGCTTCCTCCCGAAAGCAGGATCAGCAGCAGCAACGCAGCGACCGCCAGCAGCAGCGGGTTGATCGAATCCTGCTGCTGCTGCTGCGGCTGGACATGCAGACTCCATCCCTCCGCTCCCGGCATGTTCGTCTGCGGCTGGCAAATCATCATCGCGGCAAAACCTCTAGTCTGATGCGAGAAACAGACCCAATCCAATCGCGCCCGCGAGCAGCAGCATGCCGCCGGACGACGACGACTGCTGGCGCTGTGTGATGCTCGGCATATTCTGTCCGGTCAAAGGCGACTGCGCACCGGGTGTCCGCCACGCGCCGCCCGCCGCCTGCGCTCCGGTTTCCGGCAGCATGTAGCTCCACCAATCCGGCGGGTAGGCGTAGTCGATGTCCATATACGGCAAGCCGTAGCCCGATGTGTCTGAATACACATAATCCACTGGCTGCTGATGAAGCCTCCACCACTCGTAGCCGAAGTCGAAGTTCTCGTCGTAATCGGCGTCCTGAAGCGTGTAGCGGGACAGATCCGAGTAGACGTATTCGACTTGGCCCAGCGAGCCGGTGCGGATCATCATTGCCACGGCCTCCGGTACGCCTTGACGTAGCGCCACGTCATCCCGCTCATCCCGAGTTGGGACAGGTAGCCGTGGTACTCGCTCGCCGTCAGGCCCTGGTTGTCGGTCAGCCCGAAGCGCTCGCCGAGCACCGGCGCGTACTCCGCGCACGGAGGCGAGCACAAACCCGCTTCGATGGCCGCCTGCGCCCGGTAGTAGTTCCACGCGTGCCATCTGTAGCGCCACTCCCCGGTCAGCGACGCCTTCGACGGATCCAGCGCCGCCTGCTTGAGCACGTCATCCGGCGGCGGCGTGCCGACGCTTTCCGGCATCACGCCAGCAGCGTCGGCTGCAGGATTGCCGGTAGACGGAGCGCTGCTCCCGGTCGCCGGAGTCCCGCCGCCAGCCGCCGGTGTCCGCTGCTGGATCGCCAGCGTCGAGTTCGGCGTTCGCCGGTTGAGCAAGAGCAGCAGCACCGCCCCGCCGATCAGGATCCAGCCCGCGTTGTTCATCGGTACAGCCTCCTCAACGGCTCAAAGTCATCCTTCCTGTTGTCATCCCGCAGCAGGAAGAACCAGACGGCGAGCGCGGCCAGAGCGAGCAGCAGCAGCTTGTTCCAGTCGGATGATGCAGCTGTCTGCACCGTCTGCGCAGTCCGGACTAGGACGCCGACGTCCTCGTGTCGGTAGACGTCCTCGGCAAGCACGTTTCCGCCGTAGAGCGCCTGCACCCGCACCTCATCTCCGGTCGCCAGCTGCTGCGGGAACGGCAGCCGCAAGCAGGTGGGCGTCGCCGGGCTGCCCGGACCCTCGTAAACCGCGCTGCCGCGAACGAACACCCGGAAGGTCACCTGCGACGGCTGAACGCCGGCAGTCGGCATGTAGCACGTCGACAGGTAGCGCTCGGCTGTCGGCACGGTGGACAGCACGTTATGAGCCGAGACGATGCTTCCGGGTGCCATAACCTACTTCCTCCCCCCGCCCGACATCGCAAACAGCAGCGCCGCTGCGCCGCCGATCAGCAGCAGCATCGGGAGGCCGGTGCCGGCTGACTGGACGATGACTCCCGGCGTCTGGCCGCCGGTATCCGGAGTCCGGCTGCCGGGCTGAGGCGGCTGGTTCGCGGCGGGCAGCTCCGGCGTCTGCACACTGGCTCCAGGAATCTGTGTGCTGCTGCCAGGTGTCACGGTCACGTTGCCCGGCGGCTGCGACGGGTTCGCCAGCTCGAAGTCCAGCCTGCCGACAATCTCGCCGCCGACGTAGACGTTCTCCTGCCAGCGCCCGGCGTGCTCCGGCTGCCACGATCCGGAGATCTCGTAGTAGCCCTGAGCGTTGGTCGCGCCGTAGGCGGTCCTGCCATGGCTCTGGCCGTTCTGCCACGCCTCGATCTCCACGGTTTGGTTCGGCAGGCCCCAGATCTTCAGCGTGAACCTGCCGCCAGTCTTGTAGCCGTCCGGCGCGAGCAACTGCACGTTGCGGCGGTAGGCGGTCGTGGTAGCGGCGGTGTTGGATGCCTGTGTCTGTGTCTGTGTCTGCGTCGCCGGTGCTGTCGCGTAGGCAAACTCCTGGGGCAACTGAACCTGAGCCGATGTGCCGGACGGCTGCACGAGCACGGACGTGTTGATCCCGGTGGAGTAGCCCTGCATCGGGGCGGCGTAGATGCCGAAAAGGTACGCGATATCGGATGCCTCTTCCTGCGGCGAGTTGTGGCGCACCGGGTTTCCGATGCTGGCATCCATGCTCTTGCCGTCCCTGGACAGCACAGCCTGGTACTGGAACAGACCGACGCAGCCCGCGCCGGGATCGCAGGACGAGCCGAGGATGTTGACCGAGAACCCGGCGCTCTGGAGCGCGGCCACCACGGCATCGGCATATTGCCTCGACTGCGCGAAGTAGATGTTGACCCACTGGGTCTTGGCCGCGAGATCCTGCACCGGATCGCCGAAGACGGATGGCGCGGGCGGAATCATCCCGCCCAGCCCGAGCAGGTAGCCGCGCACCTCGGGCATCCGCTGGCGGCCCCACTGCGGACTGCGGTTCTGCCTCGACCACTGGCTGCCGGGACGGAGCGCAGCCGCAGTCTGGCTTGGGCCATATGCCGGACGCAGCGCCCAGCCCGGGTCTTCATCGAACTTTCCTTGCACGGGCAGCTGCATCAGTCCTCCTTTCCGCCACTGAACAACCATAGCGCAGCCAGCGCCAGGCCGCCGATGAGAAGCCATCTCGGCGTGACGCCGAACCTCGCCAGCGCGGGCGATTCCGGAATGCATCGGTATCGGACCACCGTAATGGATGTCGTGCCTGGCGCAGATCCCGGGTCGTAGATCTCCGCTTTCGTCCCCAGCGGGCATTCGCCGGGATCGGAGACGAGCTTCATGTCGCACGGGCAGGGCGGCGCGATGCATTGGCAATCCGCAGCGCCCAGTCGCACTATGGGCATGGCTAACCGTCCTCCTTCTTCATAAGCAGAAAGATCCCTGCGCCGGCCAGCAGCAGCGGCAGCAGCAGGCCGCTGCCGGACAACGGAACCAGAGCGCCGGTGACCGGATCGATGGTCGCATTCACAGGATCCGGGCGCGGCGCGTCCCTGGCGATGGGGTCGCGGTACAGAGTGAAGTAGTCGCAACCGGTTCCCGTGGGGCACCACGGGGCGCTGCCGCCTCGCTGGCGCTCCTCGATGCACCGGCGGCCCGGGTCGCCGCCCACCGCCGCGCATCCCCGGATGATGTAATCCCACAGCGCGTCGAAGTTGGCCAGCGCCTGCCGCTGGCTGGAGACCGTGCGCGGCCCGTTCATGTAGGCCTCCAGGTTCTCCTTCATCTTCGCCTCGGCCTCGTCTACCACTTTCGTCGCCTGCTCCTTGCGGATGTTGCTGATCCGGTTCCGCATGAGCCAGAAAGTGACCCCGGCCACCGCCGCCCCGATGACCGGGATTGCAATTGCTGCAGCGCTGCCGAACATGGCCGGTGCAGCCGCCGTCGCCGCAGCGCCCGCTGCGTTGACTGCGGTCACCGAGGGCGGAGCGCCGCTTGCCACGCCGGAGGCAAGGACGTTCGATGCGGCACCGGCGGCGCTCTGGTACGGGTTGTACCCGCCGGGGTAGCCGAGGATGACGACGTCGTCGACCGAGGGCGTGTAGCCGTCTCCGAGCGCCGCCAGTGCAGGATGGAGCATTGCCATGAGCCGCCTCAGATCTCCAGTGCCATCGCCATTGCCGCCTGCTTACCGCAGCGGGAGAATCACCTTGAGATCCCCGCTCCTGGTGCGCTTGATCTTGGCCGTGACGTAGCGGTTGGTCGGAATCGGGTTCTTCTTCCGCTTGGTCGCTTCCTTCAGCGCCGATTCCGCCCGCTTCCTCGCGCCGGACGCGGTCTTCAGGGTCGTCCGGGCCTTGCGGCTGGCCTTGGCGATCTGCGCCGCCCGCTTGGCCTTCGACTTCGCGCCACGGCTGCCAGCCTTGGTTTTGTACTGGGCCGATTCGCCGACCCGGTCCGGGTCGTAGTCTCCGGAGGCGCGGATCGGATGGAAGACTCCGTTGCCGTCGTAGTAACCGGCGGCGATATTCTTCACTCGCAGTGGCATGGGTCAGTCTCCTTCTCCTCGAAGCAAAAGAAACAGCGCGACGCCGCCCAGCAGCAGAAGCGATAATCCGGAGAAGCTGCTCCCGATGACGCGCTCCGGAGTAGATGGCTGAGATGGCAGCACCGCGCCCGGCGTGCCGGGTCCGGTCTGGTAAATCCGCGTTCCGCCAGCGCCTGTCTCCATGACCAGCGGCTGGTTCTGGTTCAGCAGGATCTGCTGGCCGGTCTTGCTCCAGCCCTGGGTGATGGACTGGAACCAGTCGGTCCAGCTGCCCGACAGTCCGTTGCAGCATGGCTTGGCGGAGTACATCATGGCGGCTATCTCCTCGACATCAGGACGGCGGCTCCGATCACGCCCAGCGCGATCAGGCCCGGTCGGATCTTGTCAATATCCAGGTTGAGGACCACGGGCTTGCGGATCGGCCACTCCGTCCTGCGGTAGACGCCTTGCACCTCCCACCCGGCGTAGGGTCCGTGGCTGGCGTCGATGGGAAACCTCTTTCCGTCGCGGTAGCTGGCGACGTAAACATGGCTGAACTGGGCCGGGTCGCGCTCGTCGGCGGCCACGGTGACATAGCTTGCCTGGATTCCCTGGGCGAGCAGCATGGACGCGGCGAGCATGGAGTAGTCGTCGCAGTCGCCCTGCGCCACCGGCACCGGCAGCGCGAGCAGGTCGCGGGGCCGGATCAGGGTTTCGACGATGTAGTCCTTGTACCAGCGTTGGAACGGCTGGCTGAGGGCCTCATCATTGACGAACCGGATCCTGGCCCGGATGAAGCGGTAGATCTGTTCCTCGGGAGTCAGCCCAGGATACATCCGCTGCGCCGCGGCGACGGCTTGCCGGACTTCCGGCGACTCGCTGTCCTCGGCGGCGTACTTCGACATCAAGCCGATGACGGCAGACGTCTGGCTGTCGCCGTACTCGGGGACCGGCGACAAGTCGTACCTCACCTTGCCGAAGCCGGGCAAGAAGGCGGTGCCGGGCATCTGCGGCGATTTTAACCGAAAATGCGAAAAACCCGCGCTAGGTACTCTATACAGTTTACTGTATACTATGCTCGAAGCAGGGAATTCCTGATTCCTGTCAGGCCTAATTAGGCAGATTCCCTGCCGAGTGCCTACGCCGAGGTGTATGATGCCCGATGCGAAACGAGCGCCAGAACCGGCCCCGCCGCCCGATCCGGCGGAGGCTATCCTGTTGGAACAACTGGAAAAGCAGCGCGAGCAGGAAGCCCAGCTGATCACCGAGGAGCAGGAGCAGGAAGAGGAGCAGAAGAAGGAAGTTCCTCCTCCGGTTCCGACCAACAAAGACTTGCGGAGGAAAAAAGCCAGGCTTATGCGCGGCCTGGACGAGGAGCAGAAGCTCCGGCCCCCGCTGAAGCTGTTTCCGGCCCCGTTCACAATGAACTTCCACCCGGACCACAAGGATGCCCGGGGCCGTCCGCCCGCCTTCTGGGACTACTGGAAGCAGGTTTACGATGACCCGGCGCTGCGGGACCGCGTGGTCGTCTACATCTACCGGCTGTGGCCGGTCATGATCGACGGCAAGCGGCAGGTCACCAAAGCCTTCGCACCGTTCCCCTACGAAGACCTGCTGAAGCTTTACGGTTGCGGCGACTACTTCCTGAAGCTCAACGACGCCGCCGCCAACAAGAAGATGCGGCGCACCATCTGCAACTGCAAGGTGGCGATGGTCGGAAACTACAACCTGACGGAGTACCCGCCGTTGCTGGACGTCGAAGGACTGGACGTCTCCAACCCGCACAACGAGCGGTACATCCTGTGGTGCGAGAGCCGGGGCATCAAGATCCCCGGCAAAGAGGAAGAGGCCAGGAAACAACAACAGCAGCAGAAAAAGAGCGAGGAGGACGATGTGTCCGAAGTAACCAGGATCCTGCTGGATCAGTACACGCAGCTCACCAACCGCATGATGCGGGACGACAACGGCGGCAAGAAGGCGGCGGTCGATCCGACGATGGCCGCCGTCGCGCCCATGGTCGCCGTCATCAAGACGGCCACCGAAGGAGCCAACCAGATCATGCAGAAAGCCTACGAGCGGACTGCGCAGTTGCAGCAGCAGCAGCAGAACCCCACCAAGGCGATCACGGAAACCGTCACCGCTCTCAAGGAGCTGCTGCCGCAGAACGACGCCAACGCCTCCAAGATGGTGACCAGCTACCTGGAGGCGATGAAGGAGATGTCGAACGCCATCACCAAGGTGAACAGCGAGTACGTCGATCGCATGGTGCAGATGACCAACCAGCGGCTGCACAGCCACGAGGAGCAGATGAAGGCGCTGCTCGAGGCCATCGCCAAGCGGCAGGAAGCGGCTCCCGCAGCCGCATCGGCAGCCGGACAATCGCAGTCGCTCAAGGACATGCTGCGCGAGATGGCCGAGTTCAGGGATCAGATGCGCGAGGTGCTGGGGGTCGATGACGACAAGCCGGCAAAGAGCAGCGGCTGGGCCGAGTACCTGCCGGACATTCTGAAAGCCGTCACTGTGCTCGGAACCACCATCGCTGCAGCGATGCATAACTTCGCGGTCGCCAAGACCGGCCAAGGCCAGCCCTTGCCGGTGCAGCCGATGACTCCCTCGGCGGCACCTCCTCCGCCACCGCCGGTGCAGGCGTCCGCAGAACAGCCAACACAGGAGCAGCAGCCTGACATGATGGCCCAATACCATAACCTGTTGTCGATGCTCAGGCCAAGCCTGCTGAAGTCGTTCATGGACGGGGAAAGCGGGGCCGATTACGCCGAGCGCCTCATCGAGCTGACCGATGCAGGCCTGTTCGGACCGACCTACAGCGGACGCCAGATCTATGACGCGATTCTCGAAGCGGGCGAGCTGAGCGTATCAACCGTGATCAAGACTTTCCCGCCAATCTGGGACGTGGTGAAGCAGACCCCGCAAAAGTGGGAGCGCTTCCTGCACGAGTTCTTCACGGCGGACGAGATCTGGGCGAAGGAGGACGCGGAAGCAGAGCAGCAGGCGATGCCGCATCCGGCTCTGGACCGGAAAAAGAAAAACTGATGTATACTGGCCGCAGATGCTGGCCCGGGCGACCGGCTCCGTCTATACCGTGCAGTACCGGTGCATCTACCGCGAGCACTGGTACGACGACAGCGACTACCCGTCGATAGAGGAAGCCGTCGCCCGGGCCTGGCAGCTTGCGGTTGAGGAAGACCGGACGGCCCGAGTCGTGGATCCGTACGGGCGGGTCGTCTACGCCACGGCGATGCCATGAGCGACGACGAGCTGATCGAGATCGGAGAAACGGCGGTTAGCGTCCTGGGCAAGGATGCGGCGGAAAAGCTGTCGGATATCGGGGATCTTCTGGACGAGTACAGCATCCCGGAGATCCGCGAGCGCCTGCAGCGGCTGGAGCAGCTGGAGGAGCGGATGGCCGACCTCGAGGAGTCGGTTGACTTCGACCGGCTCCGAGACATAGCGAAGCGGGCGAAGTCGGCGACTGCTGCTGCGGAGAAGCTCGAGAGCGCATTGTCAGACCTGGCCGACGACCTGCTCGAGTGGATGACCGATCTGCATGCGCGGTTGAGATGAAGCACGCGGCCCTGGCTTTCCTGCTTGCAGTTCTGCTGACGGGCCAGACGCGCGTTCACGGGCCGACGCAGATCCGCTACCTGGCTTCGGGCAACGGCGCTGTTAGCTGGTACTACGGCAGCCTCAGCTTCGGCACCCTCGCCGCAGGCCAGTGCGCCGAGCTGAACTTCCCGGCACAAGGCGTCTCGCCCGGGCTGGCGCTCGCTCCGGGCTGGCCGCCCGATCTGCCCAAACCGGTTTCCGGCATCATGTATGCAGGGGCGGACGCGGTCGTCGTCCGGCTCTGCGCATCGCAGAACGTCAACGTCCCGCCGGGGCTGACCTACTCGGCGGCAGCGCTCGTATGGAGATGAACCCGTGAAGAAGATGCTCGTCTATTCCGCCTGCCTGCTGGCCGCCGCAGCGGTCGCCAGCCTGCCGGTCGTGACCGCCCAGACAAAGCCGTCTACCAGCCAGATCCGGGGTCCGGTGCTGACCGACGCCCGCGTCCTGGTTTTATCCAGCGGCAAGATCGGCTTTGCGGCGCTGGGCACCGGCGTCCAGCTCGTCCAGACGCCGGGCGGCTGGGAGCTGCAGGCCGTGCCGCAGCCGCAGCAGACTGCGGACGCCGTGCTGACGCGGGCCGCAGACGGCGGCTGGACCCTGCCCGCATCCTGCTCTCTGCAGGCGGTCTACCGCAACGGCATCCGGCAGGTGCGCCCGCTCGACTACTCGGTCTCCGGCGGCGCGATCCGGTTCACCGACGGCACCGGCGACCCGTCGCAGGCCGACGACGTCGTGGTCGCGGTCTGCCGCTAGATGCCGCGCGACATCACCAGTTCATCCAGCTCATCCTCGCCGGTCTCCGGGTTGCGCTTCCGCGCGGCTGGCTGCGCTGAAGCCGATCCGGGACCGTACAGCTCTTCGTAGACCGCCGGCCCCAGGTGCTCCACGATCTGGCGGCGATACTTGCGGCAGATGGTTTTGGCCAGAGCCGCCATGCCGGGCGTCCACAGTTCGTCCGGCGTGTTGGCCAGCCGGTGGCCGATGGCCGCGTCCAGCTTGTTGAATCCGGCGTCGTCCAGCGTCCGGGCCTTGTCGCACAGCGCGGCGATGAACCGGATGATGCTGCGGGCCGCACGCTGCTGCGGCTCCGACATCGACTCGCCTTCCTGCTGCAGGCGCTGGCGCGGCGTGAGCACTGCGGCTGCTGCGGACGGCGCGGCATCGGTCCTGGCCAGCGCGGCGGGCACAATCGGCTCGTCGAGGAACTCGGGCTTCTCCTCGGTGCCAGCGCCCTTGTTGTCGAGCGCCTTGCGGTTGGTCTCCTGCTTCTCCACGATGGCCTGGGCGATGCGTGCGGTGAGCGATCCTTCGAGCACCAGGTGCTGCACCAGCACCGGATCGCTCTGCCCGATGCGGTGGCAGCGGTCCTCGCCCTGCTCGATGTTGGCCGGAACCCAGTCCAGCTCGATGAAGATGACATGGGACGCAGCGGTCAGCGTGATGCCCACGCCCGCTGCAGTGATGGAACCGATGAAGACGTCCGCGCCGCCTTCCGTCTGCTGGAAGCTGTCGACGGCGGCCTGCTTGTCCGCCGCGCTCATGCCGCCGACGAGCTTGGCCACCTTGTAGCCCTTCTCGGACAGATGGTTTTCGATCAGCTCGATGACGTCTCGGTGGTGGGCGAAGACGACCAGTTTGCGGGAGTTCTCCACGGCATCCTCGAGATAGCCCAGCGCAGCCTTGGCCGTCGCCAGGCCAACCTCGTGCCGGATCCGCGCCATCTCCTCGAAGGCGACCGAATGCGCCTGCCTGAGCTTTTTGACCGCCGCGCGGTAGGCCTCATCATCTCCGCTCGCCTTGGCGATCTCCATCTCGGCCTGCGCGGCCAGCAGCGAGTCCTGCTTCTTCCTGGCGTGCTCGTACTCGGCGCGGATCACCTCCGCCGCGCCGCTTGCGTCCAGTTCGACAACCTGCCGGATCTTCGGAGGCAGCTCGGTGAGCACCTGCGACTTCAGCCGCCGGATCATCACATGCAGGCGCAACTGATGCTGCAGCTCGTCGAGGTTGTCCGGCCCCAGGAACTGCCAGCCGTAACGCGTCTGGGTGTAGCCTGCGTAGCGCATCCAGAACTTGCGCCGGGTCTGGAAGTGCTCGAAGCGGCTGAAGATGGGCACGTTCAGCAGGCAGTAGTCAACTATGGTCCAGAGATCCTGCGGGCGGTTGTAGATGGGCGTGCCGGTCAGCATCAGCCGCCGCTTGGCCTGCAACGGCGGAAGGTGGATGATCCACTGGCGACTGTCCGGATCCCACGTCTTGCTGCCGACGATCTGCACCGTGCGCTTGGCGTCCGGGTTCTTGATGTAATGCGCCTCGTCGATGATGGCGATGTCCCAGACGCGGCTGCGCAGCTCGCGGCTGAAGCGGACGAGCAGGTCGTAGTTGATGATGACGATGTCCGATTCCGGCCAGCCGGTTTTGCTGTCGACGATGCCGATGCTGCGGTCCCGGACGAGCCACTTCCTCAGTTCGCGCTGCCAGTTGATCTTGAGGCTCGCGGGGCAGACCACTAGCACGTTGCGGCAATCCTGGCCCAAGTAGTTGATCAGGCCGATGGCCTGGATGGTTTTGCCCAGGCCCATCTCGTCCGCGATCAGCGTTCCCTCGCGCTCCAGCGCGTAGGCGACCCCCGCCTTCTGGTAGCCCAGGTAGCTGAGGTTCGGCGGAGCGGGGATGTCGATGTCGGCCTTGACGGCATGGCTCGCCTCGAGCTGCCTCTGCTGCTTGCGCCGCCAGTTGTTGATCTCGTCCGCCGCCGCCGCGTCGAAGTACTGCTGCAACTTTAGCGCCTTCTTGTAGTCGGCGGTCTGCCACTCCTTGGCATCGCGGTTCCACCACCAGCCCGCCTCGTTCGGGATCAGGCGCTTGTCGTAGGGTCCGCGCCAGCGGAACAGACCGCCGTAAAAAGTGACGTATCTCATCTTTTCTTCAACGCCTCCGCGATTCTCTTTTCGGTTTCGTCTCCGTTTTTCTGCCCTTCGAGGTAGAGTATCAGGTTGTCTAATAGTTCACGCGCCTCGGGACACGCCTTCCTGAGCCGGGCGAGCATGCGGCTGACATCCCGACTGGTGGGCCGTTTCCTACGGACGGAACGGTTGGCGGATTCCGGCTTTCCGCCGAGCAGCCCCCTGACCCTTGCATCCCGCTCCCTGGAAGGCATCCTGGCCAGCAGGTAGCCGTCGTACGGACTGATGCGACTGCCCACGGCCTGCAGGATATCCGGCGGCAGGGATAGCAACGTCCGGCGCTGCGTCACCCAGCCCGGGCTGCGCCCGAAGATCCGGGCGACCTCCTCCACCGTCCGCCCTTCGTCCATCAGACTGCGGATCAGCTCTGCCTCCTCGACCGGCTTCAGGTTGCGTCGGGCGCTGTTTTCCCGGATCTGGACGACCAGCTCTTCCTCCGTGCTGGGCACCTCTATGGCCGATACCTGGTTGAGTGGGCTGCCTTCCGGCAGATCGCCGTTGCGCTTCAGCCAGAGCAGGCCTGCCACGCGCCGATGGCCGTAAACCAGCCGCCAGCCGCCCCGGATCCGCCGCACGCCGACCGGCTGCAGCTGGCAGCCCGCTTCGAGCAGGTCCTGCGCCATCCTCCGGGCATCGTCTTCCGGGATCTCGCCCCGGATGTTGTCGCTCAGCTCGATCTCGGACGGATCGAGCAGCAGCAGCCTCGGTTTGGCCATCACCCCTCCCTGACGGTCAGCAACTCGACGATCTCCCGGATCCGGGCCTCGATGCGCTCGCGGTCGCGGGTCGACAGCACCTCGGCCAGCGGCCGGGTCTGCCATAGCGCCATTTCGATCTCGCATGCCAGCCGCTCCGGGCTGCACTTCAGCTTGTACTCCGGCTTCGTTTGCATTGTCGGTTCTCCTCTCTAAACGGCAAGTTCGGCCAACGCCACTTCGTTAGGAAACTTGTGCTTCAACGTACGCCAGACCGTTTCGACCATGACTGCTTCGGCACTCCTGGACAGCGGCGGCTTGTCGAATACGAAAACCGGCGTCTCCAGCAGATGCCGGAAATGCCAGCGTGCGTGGAGGTTGTCCTTGATGTGCTCGCGCAGCCGCCGGAGCGTCTCATCCACCGCATGCGCACGGCGGGATTGCACCGCCTCCGGGAAAACGTCCCCTTGCCCGCCCAGCGCCCCGATGCTCCAGTTGAACCCCCCTCCGTAGCTGGCCACATAGATTCGGTAGATCGGCACGTAAAACCTGTCCGAGGACTTGACCAAGCGATCCGGCGTCTCGCGCCGGATGACATCCAGCACCTCGGTGTAGAGCATATGGTTGCTGTTTCCCAGCGTGGACAATGCCATCTGCTCCACGCGTATGCTGTGGGCGTAGATGTACTCGATCCCGTGCGCCTGGTGCATGATGCCCAGCACGGATCCCATGAGATCGATGCCCGGCGACAGCATCCGTATTGCCGGGAAGGAGTAAGGGTGCCGCGACGGCCTGCACCTCGAAAGATCCAGCAGAGGAGAGACAATATCAGCTAGCGGACGAGCTTTCATATGGCCAGCTCCGCAAGGGCAACCTCGTTGGGGTATGCCTGTTTGATCGTGCGCCACATCGCCTCTGCGGCGACGGCTGCCGGGTCGATCGACAGCGGGGGCCGATGGAACCAGTGCACCTCGGGCGCGTCCGGATGCGCCAGCAACGCGCCTTCGCGGGGGGCGCTCCCGGCATTGCGCCGGTACTGCTCGATAAAGCGGGCCGCCTCCGCCACAGCTTCCTGCCGCTTCGCCCGGGCTGCGTTGCCGATGATGAACGGACCGGCCTTCAACCTCGACAAAGCCCAGCGCATGAGTCCTCTGCCCAGAAACTCCGCTTGGTAGGCGCAGTAGATCGGAACCCACACCATCTGTCTGCCGGTGAAGGACGGGGTCGACAGTCGCATGGCATCCCGGAATTCCAGATAGGCCGGGTAGGACAGTCTGGCCAGCGACTCCACAGACATCTTGGGGAACCGGACCGCATGCGCCAGCATCCGCTTTATGCCGGACGCCTGCATAATGATGTCCAGCGTGGCCGGAAGCATGTCGACATCTGGCGACATCGCCGGAGCAGCCAGGCGGGATACCATCGTTGTGGGTTTGTACAGGGCGTCGGACAGGAACATCGGATCCCCGCGCTCCATGAAGTGGTCGCTTACAAATGGCCAGAATCCCATTACGCAGCCTCCAGCTCGGCCAGCGTCAGCGCCGCTTGGCCGTCGAAACCCGGCTGCCGCTCCGGCCACTGCGACCAGTAGCAGATCAGCTCGGCGCAGATATCCGGCACGGACAGCGTGTTGCTGCCCAGGATCGCGTAATCCGGCGCGTACTCATCGATGACGCGCCGCATCTCGTCCATCAGTACTGCTTCCGCGTCCTCCGGCGAGTCGGGAAGGACGCTGTAAGCCGCCGGGCAGTAGTAACCCAGGTCGGTCAGATCGTAGATGTCGCAAGCGATGGCCGAATGGTTGCAAGCGCGGCAGACCGCAGCCACGCGGATGCTGGGGGGCACGCCCAGCGCGGCGGATCGGTGCAGGATGTAGTTGTGCACGATCCGTTCATGCTGATACATGCCCTGGATTCCAGACGCCGAGAAAATCCTCATTGCTCGACCACCACTTTCTTGGCCCAACTGGGCACCTGGACGTCCCCGGCCACGAGGCCGACGACGACCGGCACCGGAGGCGGGTTGTCCGGCCACGGCGTGTAGCCGTCGGTCAGCACGACGATCAACTCGGGCCGAGGCTTCAGTTTCAGCGCGGCGTCGATGCCGACACGCATGTCGGTTCCGCCGCCGCCGGTCAGCTCGATCCTGCGCAGCGTGCTGACCTTGCGCGTACGGTGCGCCTTGGCGTCCACGTCGATCAGCGTGATCTCCCTGACTCCGATGGAGCGCAGGATGCCCTGCACCTCGCTGACCGCAGCCGCCAGTTCCTTGTCGCCCATCGAGCCGCTGGTGTCCAGCACCACGGCGATGTTGGGATCCGGAGTGACCATGCCAGGCTGGATGATGCCCCGCGCGGCGGCGCGGTGGCTGATGCGCCGCAGCGAGTAGTCAGAACTGCCGTAGCGGGCGGCGGCGGCGCGGCGGATGTGTGCGGCAAGCAGTTTCCGCCAGTCGGTTTTCGAGGGCTGGACGAACTGGTCGGCCCAGCGCTTCAAGCTCGCCGGGACGCTGCCCCGCTCCCGCGCGTGCCGCTGGATCTCCTTTGCAACCTCCGACATGATGACCTCGGCCTCGATCTGGCCGACGCCATCGACGCCGGACTCCGCCGGGCTGGGCAGCTCCCACTCCCGGCGAGGACCGCCTGCGCAGGATCCGCAGTTGCCTGCACCCGGCGCGGGGCTGCCGCCGCCTTGGGGCTGGCCGCCGGGGTCGGACGTCTGACTGCCGGAGCCTGACTGCTGCTTGCCGGATCCGGATTGCTGGCTGCCGGATCCGGATTGCTGGCTGCCGGAGCCGGACTTCTGCTTGCCGGAGCCGGAACCCTGCCCCTGCTTGCCGGAGCCTGATTGCTGCTTGCCGGCACCGGATCCCTGACCCTGTCCCTGCTTGCCCTGCGCTTGCCCTTGGCCTTGGCTTTGCTTGCCTTGCCCTTGGCCCTGCTGCTGCTGCTGCCCTTGGCCCTGCTGCTGTTGCTGCTGCTGCTGGAGCGCGTCCCAGTACTCCTCCGGCGTGCGCTTCGGCGGCAGGTTGAACTGCTCCGGCATCAGCACCCAGTCCGGCAGCCGGACGCCCTCGGTATCCCAGCGCTCCTCGCGGATCTCGCTGTTGATGCTCAGGTCCGTGCAGATGTTGGCCAGCTGCGGGCTTTGCTCCGACATCCACGCCAGTCGGGTGGCGTGCTGGCGCAGGATGTGATGCACCTCGTGGTAAATGGCGATGATGGCTTCCTTGGGCGTCATCCGGGACTGGATGTCCGGGTCGTAGTAAAACCTCCACCAGCGGTCGACCGCAAGCGTACCGAGGCCCGGCGCGGGCACCGGCACCATGCGGAAGATGATGTGGGCCAGATACGGGCGCTCCTTGAGCAGCCGCAATCGGGCGTACTGCAGGATCTCAGGCATTTGTTCCGGGTTCGTCTTCATCGGCAGTCCCTCCGTGGCACGGGCAATCACATTGGCAATCGGGCGCGGGGAACTCGTGGTCCCCCTGCTCACAGTATGTACAGATCATATGTTTTCTCCAATAGGCGTCAAACCAACTCCGACAACACATCGTAGCCGGGCCACCGCGCAACGGCGGCGTCCAGCACATCGTTCCAGTCGATCACGGCTCCTGCCAGGGGCGAATACCAGGGTCGGGCGCGGCGGCAATGGACTACGAGGCCCCGGTACTCCCACAAGCGCGGCTCGTCGGTGTAGTAGGCCCTTACCGGCTCGAAGCTCCGGCTGATGCAGCCGATGAGGCGGCGCAGCTCGGTGTGCTGGTAGGAGAGCGCGCGCATGGGGTTCCCCGAATCGATCATCGGCAGATCGGTTATATACATCCAGTCGCGCAGGGTAGCCGATGGATCGGGGTGGATGTACGGGATGTTTGCGGTCCACATGCGCCACAACCGCCTGCCGTCGCGGTTCCTGGCCTGCGGCCAAATCAGATTCACCGGGAAAGACAGGGTCCTTCCGCCGCCTGTCTCTGCGCAGACCAGCGACAGCAACCGTAGCAGCCGCTTCTGCGCGGACAGCATCTGATTCATGCCCGCGATGGAGATCGGCTGCGGGCCATGCCACCGCCAGCCGGTTTCGCCGAGCGGCAGGACGCGCACGGAGAACCCGCTGGCGCAGCGCCTGCTGTCCGGCAGGTAGGCCACCGCCTCGATCTTGCGGCCAGAGTCCAGCTCGGGCAGCTCCACCTCGACGAAGCGCGGATGCTGGTAGTAATCCATCTCAATGCCCCGGATCCTGACGCTTTGGGCGAGTTTCTTTTCTCCGACGCGCTCCAGAGCGGCGGCGACTTCCTCTGGGGTGAGTATCATACCAATTCCTCCAGCGCCTCGAGCGCCCGCAGCCGGTCGGGCAGCCACGGGCAGCGCTCGCGGATGACGGCGTGCCGCGCCAGGTGGCGCAGCAGCTTGGGCAGCGGCAGATGCATTTCGCGGCCCCGGTCGTAGGGCCGCAGGCCCGGCGGATCCGACGCCTGCGACAGCGCCTCGGCAAGCTCGCGCCGATCGCGGTTGGGGAAACTGGGGATCGAGTTCTCCTGCAGCTTGCCGTTGATGAACGATATCGTCACCTGATCGCCGAAGTACAGCCGCTGCCCGGTGCGAAGGCGGATGGAGGTGATCACCGGCACTC
>Ga0308414_1000417_pt1 | contig 26966 bp, 22 predicted proteins | sample HotsprSampleOS50_FD_205667 | JGI IMG/M metagenome (GOLD analysis project Ga0308414, IMG submission 205667) | Hot spring phototrophic mat microbial communities from Octopus Spring, Yellowstone National Park, Wyoming, United States - 20090730_OS50 ...
ACAGCTGATCAAAGCGGTTACGTCGCGCGCGTGTCTGCGCTGGGCATTGGACGGACGGCGTTTCTGCTCGGCGCTGGGCGGGAGCGAAAGGACAGCCCGATTGACCTGGCAGTCGGCGTGACCGTTCGCGTTAAAGTGGGCGACGTGATTGAGCGCGGCGCTGCAGTAGCAGCAATTCACGCAAATGATGAGGCGAGGCTGAACGAATGCAGAGAGACAGTTGCGGCCTCGCTAGCGTACAGCTCGCAGCCTGTGCCGCCGCTGCCGCTATTCTACGACACGATCTACGGGCACTAGACGGCCTTGATCGTCGAATTGGTAGTAGTTGATTGGCGCGCTGCGCCACCAACCGTTTTCAAATGAGACAGTGCCATTCAAACCCTGATAGCGCACAGCGGCCAACCGGCGGGCCGCAGCAGCGCGGCCTGGTTCGGCCACAGCCAGCGCAGCGATGCGCACGGCGTCGTAGGTCAGCGATGCAAGCAAGCCAGGCATTGGAGCAAATGGACTGCTTGCCAGATAACGCGCTGTGAATTCAGGTGTGGGCAGGCTGCCGCTGGACACTATTACCACGGAATTCAAATCAGCGCGCAAACGGGGGAACTGCGCCAGCGCTAGAACGTCGCTGCCAACCAGCGGCGCCGGCAGGCGCGCCGCTGTAGTTACTTCTACCCGTCGTGGGGTGGTGAGCGTGTCTTCAAGCGCCGCTGGCACGAGTGCGAACACGTTGGGCGGCTGCGGTTGGGCATCCCAATGGCCAACCACGAGAACTGGCAGGTTGCCGTAGAAGCGCAGCGTATCGGGATCAGTGGCCGCATAGCCCAGCACAACCGCGGCTTGGACAGCGGGATCGAGCGCTAGCGCGCGGGCGCGGGCGCCTGCGCTGGCTGCTGAGCCGCCGTCGTCTACGGGCAGCAGCTCGAATGTGTGATCGTCAATGTCCTGCAGGGCCAGCTGAGCGGCGTAGAGGGCGTTGTAGCCGATCTCGCGGTAGCGGCCCTCGAAAGGGGCTAAAAGGGCGATGCGCGTCGGCGTGTTGGAGGGCGCTCTGGCGCATCCTGCAAGACTCAGCAGGGCGCAGATTGCGATAAACGACAGCCTAAGTGCAGGCATTGGCGAGGTGCTCGGCAAATGTGCGCGCGAAATTGTGGAACCCGCTGCCGTCGCACGCTGCGCGGAAGTAATAGTAGTCCGAGACCGCTGGAAAGACGACGGCGTGTATGGCAGAAAGGCCTGGGTTGGCGATGGGGCCAGGGGGCAGGCCAGCGCGCAAATAGGTGTTGTACTCGTGAACGGCGTTCGTATAGTCGGCTTGCGTGATCTGCGGCCACCACGAACCATCTTTGTAGCCGATGCCATACTGAACCGTAGGATCGGCATCCAGCTTCATGCCTATGCTGAGTCGGTTGCGGTAGACAGCGGCGATCTGTGGGTTTTCCTCTGCGTGGACGGACTCACGCTGGACGATAGACGCCAACGTCACAACGTTGTAGAGCGATAAACCTTGAGCGGCTGCCTCTGCTTTGAGCTGTGGATCAACGCGCTCTAGGAATGTCTCGATGAGGGTGTCGCGCAGGCCAGCCGGCGTGATGTCTGGTGGAAGCTGATACGTATCTGGAAACAGAAAACCTTCCAGGGATGCGCCAGGGGGGAAATCAACGTACTGCGCGAAAGCTGCGCTCACATCGGCGCCGGGCCTAACGACAGCCAAGAAATCCGCTCCTGTAAAGCTGAAAAGACCATTTCCGTCCACTGCGGCGGCAATTTCCTCCAAGCGCCAACCTTCCAGAATGCGAAATGGAATAAAGCTGCTGCGCGAGTCAGTGATCATCACCGCAATCTGCGGGATGGTTTGCACCTGGCTTAGAAAGTAAGTGCCGGCTTCGATCTCCACATCCAGCCTGGTCACGCGCACATAATCCACAAACAAGTCGGCGTCGGTAATCAGGCCCTGTTCAAAAAGCCGGCGCGCAACAGATCGCGGCGGCTCGCCTGACGCGACGGTAAAGCGTAGGGGGCGGGGGTCTGTGCCAGCGGCGCGGTTAAGGTCGTCTTGGCGTCCAGCGAGCCGCAACCGGATGAGTTCGGTCTGAACAAAATCCAGCGGACGACCGCCAGAGATGACGAACAGTGTACCCGAGCACAGGAACGCCAAAACAACGAAAGCCGCTCCAACTGCCAAGACAATCTTGATGATCCGGTTCAAGAGCATCACTCCGCAGTTGGGCCGCCAGCCTTTGCTGGCGGTTCCGCCAGCCCATCACGGACAGCGTCAATATAGCTCTGCAAAATAACGCGGGCTGCTAGATCGTCTACCGGCGCTCCTGGTTTGCGACGTTTGCTTTGGGCTAGATCGCGCGCATCGCTGGTAGAAAGCTGTTCGTCCCACAGAACAACAGGCAGCGCTGTGGCTTCAGCCAAGCGCTCCGCCCATCTGCGAACGGCGGCCGCTTGGTCATGCTGACCCGGCAGCGCCTCGTAGTTCGTCGGGACGCCAACAACGACAGCGACAACCTGGTGCTCAGCAGCGATCTGCTGAATGCGCTGAAAGTCCTCAGCGCGCGACCTGCGCTTGACAATGGCGAGTTCGCGCGCTACCAACCAGGAGGCGTCGCAAACAGCCAACCCCAGGCGCTTGAGGCCGTGGTCGATGCCCAAGAGACGGCCGCGCATCATACGCCGTCTGCCACTCGAACAGCGATGCGCACCGGCAGCAGCGGCATACGTCCCAGCCAAGGGGGCGCCAAGTCAATTATTGGGGGACGGTCTGGCGCCATGTCAACCTCGGTGTAAAGGAAGATCAGCGCCTCTTCGGGCGATCGGCCAGCCAGCCGCTCCTGGATCAAGGCTGTGTTGATTTGTGCGGTTACCTGTCCCCTGCCGACGATGCTGAACTGCACAGACCCGTCCTGAAATACCTGAGTCACTGGGCCGATTTCATAGGCTATGGTGTCCGGGCGCAGGTGACGGCCGCGCGGTATCTGGCGGGATAACTGCGCCAGCACCACTTGTTGGCCCAGGCGTTGGTTGACGGCTACTGCCTCCACCACAGCGCGCATTGTGAGCGTCAGACTGTCAGCAGCCTGACCAACTTCTGCGCTGTACGTTGTCCAATCGCTGCGCTCCTCGACAATGCGCACAGTCTCAAGTATCAGGGTCTGGGAGTCGTTCAGTCGGGGCAGCATTTCAAGATAGGCGCGCGATTGAAGCTGCTGGCGCACAATGGCCAGCAGACGTTCTTGATCCTGCGGGCTGACGGCTGGGACGGAGCGGCTTACGCCCCCATAAGTTGGTGTCAGGTTGCGCACTGTCAGCCCGCTGGCGAGATCGCCCACGATGGTGTTGATCAGGCCGGCGTCAACATTGCCGATTTCACCTGCGGATGCCTGAAGCGCTTCGATAGGCACTTCGACCTGCTGGCCTGACCCGGCTGGTACGCGAGCTGGCTCTATTGTGCGAAATAGAACCGGCGTTCCTGCGCTGGTGCTGACTGTTGTTCCAACTGGTATATCAACCCCGCCGCTCGTCTGGTTGACGAAGACAACTGTGCCCTGGGCCGGAATGGCCGCCAGCGCCTGCGTGCCAGTGGTCGGCAGGGTTCCTGTTTCGTCAACTGTAACTGTCAGGCGCGTAGCCGGCACAAGGCCAGCGTCAACATCAACGTCCGCAACAGCAGGACTGGCTGTGAGGACGGCTTCAGCCACGATTTGTTCCTCAGCAGGATAAACGACTACTACCGCGCTGGGCAGCGCGGCATAAGCAGCGGCCCCAACTGCAGCCAGCACGACCGCCAGCGCTGCGCCGCGCCGCAGGAGTCGCCAGCGCGAAGGCCCACTTTCGTTTTCACCGATTAACGCGCGCGCTTCTGCTGGCGCGATGTCGGCGCTGGATGGTAGATCGGGCGGCCGGCTAAAACGACCGGCGAACACCTTGGCGCGCCCCCGTTTCCAGCGCGCCCGCTCGCTGGCCCCAATCGTCTCGAATGCGCTGATGTTGAGTTCCTCAGCGTTCTTCATCACCTCAACATCGTGCGTAACCAAGGCAAGCCGTATGGCGCGCCGCATTGCTTCGCGCTGAATCAGCACCAAATCAAGCTTGCGTGTAAGGACGGTACCGTGTTCTGGCCAGATGAGCAGGACGCGCTTGCCGTGAATGAAAGACAGACGGTCGCGAACGGACAGCACGTCATCGCTGGGGTCAAGCTGGATGAACTCCGGTCGTTCGGGCATGGGCATGTGCGCTCAGGCCTGAATAGCCTCCCGAAGCAGGCGGCGAGCCGTATCCAGCGCCTCAGCTAGACGCGAAGGGTCTTTGCCACCTGCCAGTGCCAGGTTGGGCCGGCCGCCGCCCCCGCCGCCGACCACCCCGGCGATTGGCTTGATGAGACTGCCGGCGTTGAGGCCGCGCTTCGCCAGATCATCCGTGATTGTTACGAGTATCTGCGGCCGGCCGTCAACTACGCTGCCGAGAACCATCGCGCCGCTCTGAACCCGGCTGCGGAACCAATCCGCCATCTCACGCAGGCTGTCCGGCGTCACGCCATCCACGTGAGCGACAAGGGTGCTGGCGCCATTGATGGTTTCGACTCTGCTCAACAGCGCCTCAAAGCTGTGCCGCGCGATGTCGCGGCGCAGGCTTGCGATCTCCTTCCTGCTGGCGGCCAGTTCATCCTGGAGCAGGGCAACGCGACTCTCGGCTTCATCAGGGGTGGCGCCCAGCCGGGCAGCGATGTTGTGCAGCGCGCTCAGGTTGTGGTGAATATAGCGAAGCGCCCCGCGGCCCGTGAGCGCTTCGATGCGCCGAATGCCCGCGCTAACGCTGCCCTCGCTCACGATGAGCAGCAGGCCAATCTCGGCGGTCTCGCGCACATGGACACCGCCGCACAGCTCGTAGCTGTAGCGCGAGCCGTTTTCCGAGATCACAATAGTGCGCACGATCTCGCCGTACTTCTCACCAAACAGCGCCATCGCGCCTTCCTGACGGGCTTGTGCCAGCGGCTTTTCCTCTGCGCGCACAGGTAGATTCTTGAGAATGGCCTCGTTCACCTCGGCCTCAATTGCTGCCAGCTCATCGGGAGAGACCCGGCTGTCGTGCGCGAAGTCAAACCGCAGGCGATCTGGCGCAACCAGCGATCCGCGCTGCTGCACGTGGACACCCAGCCGGTTGCGCAGCGCAGCGTGCAGCAGATGTGTGCCAGTATGATTGCGAACGATATCGGCCCGCCGCGCTGCGTCCACTTCTGCCCGCGCTGCGTCGCCGACGCGCGGCGCGCCCTCGATCACCTCACCCACGTGAACAACGATCCCGCTTACTGGCCGGCGCATATCCTCAACTTCGATCAGCCAGCCAGGCCCGCTGATAAAGCCAGTGTCGCTGACCTGCCCGCCGGACTCAACGTAGAACGGTGTCTCAGCCAAGACCACCTCAACTCGTTCACCAGAGATTGCACTGTCGGTCTGCTGGCTGCCGCGGAACAGCGCCAGCACAGTAGTGTCAACTGCCATCGGGCCGTAGGGGGCATAAACCACGCCGGATGGGCCGACTAAACCAGACTTCTTAAGGTTGTCCAGCAGAGCGCTGTACACCTCAGCAGAGGCAATCTCGCCCATAGCCTGGCCGCCGCCGCTGACCTCAGCGTGCCGCTCTTCTTCGGCCTGAAAACCGGCCATGTCAACTGTGAAGCCGCGTTCAGAAGCGATGTCACGTATAACCTCCTGCGGCAGGCCTAGGGTCGCCTTTAGGTAGAAGGCCGGTTTGCCGGGCAGCTGGTTCTTGCCTTCTGCTGCCAGCGCGTCGAGCATCTCGTCGAGTTCGGCCAAGCCGCGGTCCAGCGTGCGGCGGAAGCGCACTTCTTCCTGGGTGATTACCCGTTTAATCGCGTCCGCGCGCTCGATGAGTTCGGTGTAGTGAGCGCCCATGACGTCAAAAACAGCGTCGGCTACTTGGGCCAGGAATGGTTCGTGAAAACCGATTTTGGCCCCGAAACGCGCGGCACGCCGGATAACCAGCCGGCAGACTGAGTCGCGCCCTTTAGCGCCGGGCAGCACACCGTCGGCTATGAGAAAAACAGCGGCGCGAATGTGATCGGCGATTACGCGATACGGCACGATGTTGGCGTCGCGCTCAGCGTCGCTGTGGCCTGTGAGGCGCTGGGTCGCGCCAATAATCGGCATGAACAGGTCTGTTTCGTAGTTGGCGCCGACACCCTGGATCACGCTTGCGATTCGTTCAAGGCCGAGACCGGTATCTACGCCAGGCGCAGGCAGGGGTATGTCATATTCTCCGGTGTGAGCTGGGTCCGGCTGCGTGCGGTTGAACTGCATGAACACGAGATTCCACAATTCGAGGAAGCGCGAGTCTTCCGCTTGCAGCATAGGAACAATCGAGTCCACGCCTAATTCCGGCTTGTTATCCCAGTGGATTTCACTGGTTGGGCCGCAGGGACCGGTCTCTGCCATCTGCCAGAAGTTGGTCTTTGACCCCATGCGGGCCACACGCCGGGCGTCTACGCCAATGTCGTTCACCCAGACATCGTAAGCCTCATCGTCGTTGTGGAACACGGTGAAGACCAGCCGATCAGGGGGCAGGCCGTAGACCTCGGTGAGAAGGGTGTAGGCATAGTGGATGGCGTCGCGCTTAAAGTAATCGCCAAAGCTGAAGTTGCCCAGCATCTCGAAAAACGTGTGGTGGCGGGGCGACGGTCCAACTTCTTCGAGGTCATTGTGCTTGCCCGACACACGCATGCACTTCTGGGCTGTAGCAGCGCGAGTGTAATCGCGCCGATCCGTGCCGAGAAACACATCCTTGAACTGCACCATGCCAGCGTTTGTGAAGAGGAGGGTCGGGTCGTTGGCCGGGACCAGCGATGACGAAGCGACCTGGCGATGCCCCATTTTCACGAAAAAATCCAGGAATGCCTGGCGCACTTCAGCGCTGGTCATGAGTTTCATGATCGAAGTCCTTAGCCTGTGTGACAATCGTTTTTCGATCTAGAATTATAGAGGCTGCCACAACGCTCCACAAGACGGGGGAATCATCTGCTGTGAGCCATGTGTTTATCAGCTACAGCAAGGAAAACCGCGAATATGTCTGTTTGTTGAGGGATCATCTGCTGCATCGTGGTTTCGACGTGTGGATTGATGAGGTAATCGAACCTGGCGATGACTGGTGGCGCTACATTCGGCAGGCGATCAAGGACTGCGCGGCGTTTATCGTGGTAATGACTCCAGAAGCCGAGAGTTCCCACTGGGTGGGCGTAGAGCTGCTGCATGCTCTCGAATACAAACGTCCGATTTTTCCCTTGCTGCGCTCTGGCGACCCCAATCCTTTTAACAGCGACACTTGGTCGCGCATCGCAAATTTACAGTTTACCGACGTGCGTGATGGCCGCATGCCGTCAAATCGTTTCTACGAACAGATGAAGAACAGAGGTGTGCCGCGCCGTAAGCGCGGTCGCATCGTTACACCTGCTGATGGATTGGATAGACTGTGGACGCCCCCTGATGTGTCGGCGCTGCTGCCCCCACCGTTCGACTGGTGCGTTGTTCCGGCAGGTCACGTCACGATCGAGTATGGAAGCTGGAACCGGGCGCGGGATAAGTACACTGTGCGCGAGCGGCGTCCGTTTGAACTGCCCGCTTTTGCGATTGCCCAGTATTCCATAACGGCAAAGCAATTTCAGGTATTTGTAGAGGCGCAGGATGGTTACGCTGATGCGCGGTGGTGGACGTTTTCGGAGGCTGCGGCAGCTTGGATCGCAAAGCAAAAAGGGCCTTTGGGGGCGGTGCTGCCTGGTGACGATCTGCCGCGCATACACGTGACCTGGTACGAGGCTGTGGCTTTTGCCCGCTGGCTGGAACACCGCACCGGATGCCACATTGACCTGCCAACCGAACAGCAGTGGCAGCGGGCGGCGCAAGGTGACGATGAACGGGCTTACCCCTGGGGGTCTGTGTTCGACCGCGCCCGCTGCAACACGTCCGAAAGCTGCATTTGGCGGCTAACGCCCGTAACTCGCTATCCCGAAGGGGCCAGCCCCTATGGTGTGGTGGATTTGGCCGGAAACGTGTGGGAGTGGACGTTGTCACTGTGGTCTAGTGAGAAGCACAGCTTACACGGAACAGCCGAACGGGTTGTGCGCGGCGGGTCATGGCTCGATTTTCAGGCGAGCGCACGGGTGTCTGCTCGCAGCGCGAACAACCCAGATGGGCGAGGGATCAGCCTGGGGTTTCGCATCGTGACACAGCCTATGCGACGACATAGAATGTAAGCGTAAGCACAAGGATCAGGCGCAGCCAGCGTTGTGGTATACTGCGAACGGTTTCGCGATCACAACAGCGGGATAACAACGATGTCCACCATTGATGAGCAGGTTGAAGTGCTGATGTCGGGCACTGAGTATGGTGACCCAGAAATTAAGGAAAACATGCGGCGCGAGCTGCGCGAGCGATTGATCGAGGCAGAGGAACAGGGCCGGCCGCTGCGCGTGTACTGCGGCTACGACCCACGCACCGCTGATCTGCATCTGGGTCACACGATCACCATGCGCAAGCTGCGCCAGTTTCAGGATTTCGGTCACGATGTGACGTTTCTGGTGGGCACATTCACGAGCCTGATCGGCGATCCCTCAGACAAGGACCGGGCGCGCGACCAGCTCACGCGCGAGCAGGTAGAAGAAAACGCGCGCACATACGCCCAGCAGGCGTTCAAGATTCTAGACCCAGAGCGCACGCGTGTGCGCTACAACGACGAGTGGCTCTCTACGCTGGACTTTGCCGATATCATCCGGCTGGCAAGCAACTTCACTGTCCAGCAGTTTCTTGTGCGCGACAATTTCAAGAAGCGGCTGGACGCCGGCGAGCCAATCTATCTTCATGAGCTGTTTTACGGGTTGATGCAGGGCTATGACGCCGTTGCCCAAGAAGCTGATGTTCAGGTAGGCGGTCAGGACCAGTTGTTTAACATACTGGTCGCCGGGCGCAAACTACAGCAAAGTATGGGTCAGAAGCCGCAGGTTGCTATCATCATGGGTGAGAGCCTGCCAGGAACTGACGGCGAGATCAAGATGAGCAAGAGCCTGGGCAACCATATTCCGCTGCTGGCAGAACCCTGGGACATGTTTGGTAAGGTGATGAGCCTTCCTGACAAAGCGCTTGGGATATATCACAAGCTGATTCTTGGTTGGCCCGAGGCGCGAGTGAAAGCATTAGAGGAAGATATCAAGGCAGGCAGGCTGCACCCGAACGAGGAGAAGATGCGGCTGGCCCGCGAGATCGTGACGATATTTCACAGCGCCGAAGCGGCTGCGGCTGCTCAGAAACGCTGGGACGAAGTCTTTCGCAGCCACGGCGGCATCCCAGCAGACATTCCCAACGCGGTTTTGTCACAGCCCGAGCGCGTCATTGATATCCTGCGCCGGCTGAACATGGTGAGCAGCGGGGGCGAAGCCAAGCGCTTGATGGAACAAAACGGCGTGCGGCTGGATGAGAAGCCGATTACAGACCCTCAAGCCACCATTACGCTGGATATGCTGCCCGCTGTGCTGCAGGTTGGTAAACGCAAATTCGTCCGGTTGGTCCAAAACAGCTGACCCCTGCACTCTGTAAAGCCTTGAAACGCGCACCGGTAACTGGTGCGCGTTTCTTAACGTATGCATGAAGCAGAGTGCCTGTACAATAGCGACAAGGCGGATGCTTAAGAGATAGAGGCAGCGCCATGTCTTCCGAGAACGCTCTGCAGCTCCAGCTAGACACCGCAAGACAGGAAAGCGCGCTCTTCCGGCAGTTGCTTGATGGACTGCCTCTAGCGGTTTATGCGAAAGACCGTCAGAGCCGGTTTGTGTACGCCAATCCAATTGCGCTGCACACCCTGCGAGTTGAAAGGCTCGAAGATGTAGTGGGCTTAACAGATTTTGATCTTTTTCCGAGAGAACAGGCGTCGAAGTACTTCAACGACGAGCAGGAGATTATTGCGACCGGCAAGGCAATACGCAGTTTTGTTGAACACGTCGTTTATGAGGATCGCTCTGAACGCTGGTTGATGACTAGCAAGATGCCCACATATGGCGGCACTGGCGAGATCAGCGGCATTATGGGTTTTGCCTGGGATGTAACCGAGCAGAAACGCGCAGAAGAACAGATTGAGCATCAGGCGCACCTTATCAAGCTGCAGCGGGAAACGCTGCTGGAGCTGGCAACGCCGATAATCCCCTTAATGCAGCAAATAATCGTGCTGCCCCTGATCAGCAGCATTGACTCCCAGCGGGCGCAGGACATTATGCGCTCACTGCTTGGCGGCATCAGCCAGCATCGGGCGCGCATTGTAATCCTCGACATTACTGGCGTTCCCGTTGTGGACAGCGCCATAGCGGGACACCTTACACGCGCAATCCAGGCTGCGCGTCTAAAAGGCGCAGAGACGATTGTCACGGGCGTTTCTGACGCAGTGGCCGAAACGATTGTGGACCTGGGGATTGACTGGCGCGATGTGCAGACACTGGCGGATCTGGAGAGCGGCCTGCAGGTTGCCCTCAGGCGAATCGGGCGACAGGTAGTTGATCTCGATAGGGGGCGGCTTTAACCGCACAGGGTTTGGCAGCACGCCGCGCGACTTAACCCTCGCGCAGTCCATCTTATGCTCAGCGGCTGAGCCGCGCTGCCCACCTACGTATGCTGCTGGGAACGATCTCACGCAGCAGGCGAGAGGAGCAGCGCTGCGGCAGCGACCAGCAGCAGCGTCAGCATAATATTCTCGAATAACCCGGGATTCACCCAGTTGATAAACTGGCGTCCGAGCCAGACCCCTATGGGAATCAGGGGAATTGCCCAAGCCGCGCTAACTAACAAGGGAACATTCAGCAGCCCCGCCGCGACAACAACAGGCAGCTTGAGCAGGTTAATAATGGCGAAAAACAGCGTTGTCGTGCCGATAAAAACGGTGGGCGAGACGCCCTGAAGCAGCATATATACAGTGAAGGGCGGCGCACCCGTGTTTGCCAGCGCGGATGCAAAGCCGGACGCGCCGCCCGCGAGCCGGCCGTGCCAAGCGCGATGCTGGTACGTAAGGCCGCTGACATGCCAGCCTCCAGCCTTGTAAATGACGAACAGCAGCGTAAACAACCCAAGAAGCCTGCGCAGCCAGAGATCGGGAAGGGACGCAAGCAGCAGCAGACCCAATGCAACGCCAAGCACAGCGGGCGGCAGCATCAGGCGAATATGGCGCATATCCCAGTCACGCCAGTAAGCCCACAGCGCAAATCCGTCGGCGATAATCAGCAGTGGCAGGGCCAGGCTCACCGCCTGCGACACGGGCAAAACAGCGCTCAATAGAGGCGTGGTAAGCGCGACCGGCACAGGACCGCCTAGACCGCCCTTCGACAGCCCGATCAGCAAGCATGCTACGACGATCAGCCCGATTTGGAGCGACTGTGATTGCGGCATAGTGAAGTATAGTGCCTTTCGCAGACGCGGCGCAAACAGCCCGGAAATGCTTGGTGTGCCGTGTTACGGGTCGCGGCGTGCCCAGGTCAGGTGATCGCGCACCTGCAGGTCAGTGTGGCGAATCTTCATCGCTAGGTCTGCAGCCAAGTTGCGCATGAGACGGTAGCCAAGCTGTGGGTAGGTATCGCACAGCAGCATAAGTTTGTCGCGGGGAATTACCAGGAGATGTGTTTCCTGCTGTGCGCAGCGCGCGCTGGCAGAGCGGAGGCCTTCATCTACCAGTGCGATCTCGCCGAAGGACTGGCCGCGGCGCAGTATGGCTATCGTCTGGGGGCCACCTTGCCTGTCCCGGCCCAGCAAGGCTGGATTCACCTGAATCTCGACCTCACCGTTGGCGATCACATACAGCTCGTCGCCCGGGGTATTCTCCTCGAAGATGTAGTCGCCCGCCTGATAGTGACGCTCAGTGCAGATTGAAGCGATAAGCTCGAGCTGAGTGCTAGACAGCTCAAAGAATATATCTGCCTGCCGAAGCACAGTGATGATCGCCATGCGCCTCTCCTCAGCCACAACTGGAACAACCGCGACTTTGGGCGGATTGTATCATATTTCGGATGCTGGGTGATGCTGAAAAAAAGGCGTGTTTCCTCTGGCATTTTGCATTCACCCACAGCGTTTCTTGCGCTACAGTAAGCGCCAAAAGTATGGAGGTTTGCTAAATGGAAGATCAAAGCGCACTGCGTTCCGAGGCGCTGCCTTTCCGGGTGTGGGGGAGAGAGCATATTGACCAGGCAGCGTTCGATCAAATGGAGGCAGCGATGCGTTTGCCGGTTGCGGTTGCTGGCGCGCTCATGCCCGACGCGCATGTGGGCTACGGTCTGCCGATTGGCGGCGTGTTGGCGACAGCCGGCGCTGTGATTCCATATGCGGTCGGCGTGGACATCGCCTGCCGGATGCGAATGACAGTTTTTGCTGAGCAGCCGCAGGTGATAGACCAGCGCGGCGGCCAGTTCAAGAAAGCGCTTGTAGAGCACACACGATTTGGGGCTGGCGCTGCGTGGGAGCGGCAGAGGCGGGCTGAGCACGAAGTGATGGACGACCCTGACTGGGAAGCGATGCCGCTGCTGCGTTCATTGAAGGACACAGCTTACGAACAGCTTGGGACCAGCGGCGCTGGCAATCATTTTGTGGAGTGGGGTGTGCTGCGCCTACAGCGCGATGACACTGAACTAGGGCTGTCTGCGGGAAGCTACCTGGCGCTGCTGTCGCACAGCGGCTCGCGCGGGGTAGGGTACAGAATAGCCAATCACTTCTCCGAGCTGGCTATGAGCCAGCGTAGAGGGCTGGGTAGAGAGCTGAGATACCTTTCCTGGCTGTCACTGAGCACTGCGGAAGGGATGGAGTACTGGCTGGCTATGCATCTTGCGGGACGCTATGCATCGGCCAATCATCAGGTTATTCACCAGCGGTTAGCGAGGGCGCTCGGTCTCGAGGCACAGGCAGTCATTGAGAACCACCATAACTTCGCCTGGCGGGAGACACTGCCAGCGCCAGGTGGGTTTGCTGATCGGGAACGAGAGGTCATTGTGCATCGCAAGGGCGCTACGCCAGCCGGAAAAGGTGTATTGGGCATTATCCCCGGCTCAATGGCCGATGCAGGATACCTTGTTCGCGGCCGCGGCGTTGTGGAAGCGCTGCGATCAGCGGCGCACGGCGCCGGGCGGGTGCTCAGCCGAAAAGCTGCAAAAGAGAGCATCACGCAGGCAGCGCGCGACCGATACCTAAAGGAACGCAACATCGTTCTGATAGGTGGAGGCCTGGACGAGGCGCCGCAGGCTTATAAGCCTATTGACGCCGTTATAGCTGCGCAGTCTGAACTGGTAGAAGTGATAGGCCGTTTTGAGCCTCGGATCGTTCGGATGGCGCAGGAGTAGGGCACTATGACCGATTTTTCAGTTGATGAGCTGATATCGGTCTGTATATCACGCCAAGTTGTTGACGGCGAAGTGCTGGCACAAGGCATCAACACACCGCTCGTGATGGCGGGTTTTATCCTGGCAAAGTGCACCCACGCGCCTAATGTGCGTTTTGCTTCAGCGATCGGGCAGTCAATCTGCCAGGATTGGTCACCACTGGGGGTAGGGCGTATCGAGGATTTGTGGCTGGGGCGCGCGCTCATGAGCGTTGGTTTCGCAACAGCGGCAGCCGAGCTGCTGCCGCGTTTCAACCCAAAGGAGTTCTTTCGCCCGGCGCAGGTGGATCAGCGGGGCAATTTCAACAACATCGCCATTGGAGGCGATTATCGCCGGCCGCGCCTGCGCTTGCCGGGCACGGGTGGGATACCAGACGTCACGCCTGTATCGAACCACATCTACCTGTATGTGCCGCGCCATTCGCGGGTCACGTTCGTGAGTAAATTGGACTATATAAGCGGCGTGGGCCACAGCCCAATGCGCCAGGCGGGCAGCGGGCCGCGCTACCTGATTAGCGACCTGGGACAGTTCGATTGGGCCAATGGCAGCATGCGGCTTGTCTCCTACCATCCAGGCGTCAGTGTCGAGATGATCCTGCGCAAGACCGGCTTTGACCTGGAAATAGCGGCCGATGTGCACGAAACGCCGGCGCCAACACTAGAAGAGATCCGGCTGCTGCGTGAAGAGATAGACCCTTTGGGTGTGCGCAAGCTCGAGCTGCTCGCGGGGAGCGCTCGCCGCGATCTGCTGCGAGACATTCTGGCGCGCGAGGGCGCGCTATGATTCGGCAACAGACCAATTCTGAAGGGTCAAGAAGCGATCCTGTGATGCACCGACGAAACCAAGCTGCACACCGCTGACGCGCCCCGATACAACGTAGGTGAACAAGGGATAGTAGAGCGGCAGGGCAATGGCACGCTCAACAAACAGGCGTTGGAAGTCTTTGTAGTGAATGGCGCGGTTGATACCGCTTGGATCGCGCCGCGCGCGCTCCAGTGTTTCTGCGATCAGACGATCGTCCACGCCACCGTAGTTCAGGCCATCCGGATACTGACCCATGTGCCAGAAGGCGTATACATCGGGGTCGGCGCTGCCCGACAGAGATAGCTCGACCAGCGCCGCATCAAAGTCACCTGTCTCAAGCCGGCTGCGGTAAACCTCAGCGCTAGCAGGCGTAACGCTTACACCGATATTCAACTGACCCCACTGCGCTGCAAATTCGTTAAGCATATTAACAAGCGCCGGGTCATCGGGCGTGAGAGTGTCGAAGCGAAGCACATAAAGCGACGGCTCTCCCTCTGAGGCAGCGCTGTCATCGTTGCTATCCGCACGAATGTTGGCGGTCTCGAGCAGCGAACGGGCCAAGGCGGGATCGTATGCTGGCCAGACAATGTTCGCATTGTAGGCCCATGAGCTGGGCAGAAGCGGGCTGTTAGCTTGAACGGCGCTGTTTAGCAGCCAGCGCTCAATCGCTGAAGAGCGGTTGATGCCGATCTCTAAAGCCAGCCTCACGCGCTGCTCTCGGAAGAATGCAGCCGAGTCGCGCTGCCAGTTGAAGATGATGACGCCTAGTGTTGGGTGAAGCGCTGTATGAGCCTGAAGATTGTGAGCACGCGCAGCGCTCATCAGCAGCCCGCGTTCATTGCGATTTTGACCGGCTAATCCATCAATGTCGCCCTGGCGTAGAGCGGCGAGTGCACTGTCGAAAGTGTCGTAAAGCAGGAAGCTCATACGGCTCACCGCAAAGCCGTGCTGACCTTCTGGACGCCGGCGATACACTGGGGCGGCCCGCAAGTCAACCCTGCTTATCTCGCCATCTTTAACTTTGAGCGCTTCCAGTTGATAGGGACCAGTGCCGATCGGGGCGAGGTTGAAAGGGTGGGTGGCGAGCTGGGCGGCTGTCGTGCCAGCCAGAGCGTGATATGGCACTATACCGATGCGCAGTTTGTCGAGGAAACTCCCCAGCGGTTGAGTCAGGCGGAAGCGCACGAGGTGCGGCCCCAGCTCTTCTGTTTCAACGGTCCGCCAGAACGCGGCGAGTTCAGCTTCGCCCGGGAAATCGGGCGCGCGCAGCAGCGCCATCGTGAGCGCTACATCAGCGGCGGTGAATGGTGTACCATCCTGCCACAATACGTCTTCGCGCAGCCGCACGACATACTCAAGGCCGTCAGATGAGATTACCCAGTCGAGTGCCAGAGCCGGTACTGGCTCGCCAAACTGGTTGAGGCGCGTCAGGCCTTCAAAGATCAAGGATGTAATGTCCTGGTCAACCGGGTTGAGACCTGCCAGCAGTGGGTTGAGACGCTGGACGCGGCCGACAAGACCTTCCCTGAATGTTGCTATCGAGGTTGCAGGGTTCTCAGGTGGCGGCAGCGGCTGTGGTGATGTTGTGGGGGCAGGCGTGGCTGACTGGGTAGGTTCAGCAGCAGTTTCCGGCTGGCTGCTAGAGGAGACCGCGCTGTCTGTCAGGCGGGTTGATAGGGCGGCCACAAACAGCAGTCCGGCTGCCACGAGTGCCAACAACTGCCAGCGGTAGGCGCGCAGCATCAGTTAGCCCTATGCTGCATAGACCTGATTTGCCTCATGATGATGCCAAGCGCCGCGCAGGCCGCCGACTCAGGAGAACGCAACCACTGCCAGGATGGAGATGGCGAGGAAAAGCGCAGCCATCACGATGGTGATCTGAAAGAGCGTCTTTTCCAAGCCGCGCCGTGTCCGGCTGATGCCTGCGCCTGGGTCACCCCCGAGCAGGCTGCCCAGACCGCCGCCCTTCACTTGGAGCAGGATCAAGATGATGAGCAGAATTGAAACGATGATCGAGGCGATTTGAAGGGCGACCTGCATCCCCAAGACTCCTGTCGAATGACCCCAGCGCTGGCAGTATAGCACCCGGACTGCAGAGGGTCAACCGCGCGCTCAAATGGCTTACTGCTGTTCGAACCGTGTGCCTAAAGCTGCTGGCGGATCGGACCGCAGGATATTGCGCATCCATTTCTGTGCCGGGCGGGGCAGGACTCGCAGCAGGCGCTCGATGCTGCCGCTGCTGACAAGCAGCAGGGTTGCGATCATTAAGACCCAGGGAACTCCGTTGAGCAGCACAGCCGGAATGTTGACGTCGGGTGAACGCTGGATAGCGGAGGCTAGGGCGCGCAGACCGGCAAAGAGATAAGCGCCCAGCACCACGCGGAAGGGATGCCATCCGCCGAATATGACGATGGCGAGGGCGATCCACCCATCGCCGCTCATGCTGGGCGGCGTGGACCAACCCGGTTTGACACTCAACGAGTATGCTGCACCGGCCAGCCCGACGAGCGCGCCTCCGACCGCAGTGTACAAATAGCGCAGCCGGTTAACGTTTGTGCCGCGCGCGAACGCGGCTTCGGGGCGTTCGCCAACTGCTCGGTGAGCCAGGCCAGGGCGCGTGTAAAACAGCCAGAACCACACACCGAAAATCAGCGCATAGCTGAAATAAACGAACAGACTCTGGCGAAATAGGATTGGCCCGAATATCGGGATGTCTGACAGCAGGGGCAGGGGGGTAATCAGAACCTGCGGGCCGGGGATGCGGGTGTAGTTCTGCCCCAGAAACTGAGCCAGGTCCGCAGCGAGCAGCGTTAGCACAAAGCCAATGGCAACCTGATCCTGCTTCAGTTCGATGTCGGCAGCGGCAATAACGACAGCAACCAGCGCGCCGATGGCCATTGCGCACAGGACGCCTACCAGGGCGCTGTCCGCTGCCAACGCGACAACAAATCCAACCATTGCGGCGAGGATGATGCTCCCGTTAAGCGACAGGTTCACAACACCTGCGCGTTCGGTGATCGTTTCGCCGATGCTGGCAATCACCAATGGGGTGGCGCTGGCGACAATGCTGTTAAATGTGTTAATCAGTTCGGGAGTCATGAATGGCACCAGTCAACACCACATCCTCACGCTGCACAGCAGATGATCTGGCAGCGGATTTGCTGCGCGCAGCCAAGCGCTGGCGCATGCCGTTAGTGAGCAGCACAGCCAGCACCAGTGTGCCTTGCAGGACACCGGCCAGCGATGAGTCGAGCTGAAGCGCGACACGAAGGCGCGTGCTGCCGCTGAGGATAGCAGCGAAGGCGAAAGTGACGATAGGCACCCACAGCGGCCGCATGGAGACGAGCAGCACAACGAGTAAACCCAGAAAACCGATGCCGCCGGAAACCAGCGGGCGCAGGCTGCCGTAGGTAAAGAGGACACGATAGGCGCCGGCGACTCCGGCCAGCGCGCCGCAAACAACGAAAGCGCTCATGACACTACGCGTAGTTGGCACACCCAGCAGCAGTGCAGACGCGGGGTTTTTGCCGGTGGCTTTCAGTTGCAGTCCCCAGCGCGTGCCACGCAGGGCGATGGTCACGGCTGCGATAGCCAGGGCAACAACGACAACCGCCAACAGGTTAACAGTAAAAGCTGGTGATATAGGAGGCAGCAGCGCGTCTGGCTGGAAAGGCGGCGTGGCGCGCACACTGCCGCCCTCCGGTGGCTGCCACGGCCCAGAAATAAGATAAATAGACAGCACGTTGGCAAGAGCGTTCAAAGCCACGCCACCAAAAATCTCGTGCACACCCAGCCTTGTTTTCAGGAAACCCACCAGGGCTGCCCACAGTGCCCCGCCAAGCGCCGCCAGACCGATTTCGACCGGGATCAGCAGGTGATGCGGCAGATTGAGCGTGAGCGCAGCCCATGAGGCGAAGACTGCGCCCATCATGATCTGGCCTTCAACACCAATGTTCCACAGACCAGCTGTGAACGTCACGACCAAGCCTATAGCCGCCAGGGTGAGAGGTATCCAAAAGTTGACAACCTGGGCGGCAGTGCGTAGGTCACGGAAAGCGCCTTCCCACACCAGGGCGAAAACTGCTGCAGGATCGGTACCAGTGGCCGCTATCAGCAGTGCCGTGATGAGCAGCGACAAGCCTATCGGCACAATGGCGAAACCCGCCTGAACGATAAAGCCGCGTTTGATCACGCTAGGACCTTGGAGTTTGTTTGCTGATCGAAATGTCCGCCGATGAGATAGCCAAGCTCGTCAATTGTGGTGCGGCCAGCGTCCTCGATCTCGAACACTCGTCCGGCGAAGAAAACCAGAATGCGATCGCTGTAAGTGACGAGTTCATCGAGATCGGGCGAGCTAAAAATCACCGCTGTGCCCTGCTGACGCCGATCGAGGAGCTGCTGCCAGATCCAGCGCGAGGAGTCAACGTCCAAACCACGCGTTGGCTGTTCCAGCGCCATGTACTTAGGGCTGTGGGGCATGAGCGCCATCAGCAGGCGCTGCTGGTTGCCACCAGACAGGCTTTCCACAAGGTGCTCTGGCTCGCCAACAACGTTGTATTGTCTGATCTGGTCGGTGGTCTGGCTGTGCGCTGCGTCCCAGTCAATAATGAACGACGTACCAGATGTGAGCACAACGTGTTCCGTCAGCGTCAAGCCGGCCACCAGACCCTCTTCTAAACGTCCTGCTGCGCTAAAGGCAGCGCCAGCCCTTAAGAAATCGCGAAACGGACGGCCAGTCATGTCCTGACCTTCCACCAGCACTCTGCCGCGAACGCAGCGCAACAGGCCAACACAAGCGCGCAGCATCAGCTCCTGGCCGCTGCCGTCCAGCCCTGCTAGGCCAACAATTTCACCACGGCGTATCTGCACAGACAATCGCTCAACCGTGATGCGCTTGCCGCGCAGCTGCACATCATGCAGCGTGAGTACATCGGCCGCCGCCGCGCTCCGGTAGGGCGCGGGGCGCGACTGGGGAAGCAGTTCCTGCCCGAACATGAGCGTTATAAGTTCAGATGGCGTGGCCGGCATGGTTCGCTTGCCAACAACGCGGCCGGCGCGCAGCACAGCAACCTCATGGCACAACGCAATCACGTCCTCTAATTTGTGAGATACGAGCAAAACAGTGAGGGCATCTCGTTCGGCCAACTCGCGCAGGGCGTTGAAGAGCACTGCCTTTTGCTCGGCCGAGATGCCAGTGGTCGGTTCGTCGAGGATGAGTGTGCGCACCCCTTGTGCCAGCAGGCGTATGAATTCCAACTGCTGGCGCTGACCGATCGAAAGCTGAGCCACAGGCATGTCGGGGTCAAGCTCAAAACCGAAGCGCTTACAGGCGGCATTCAACTCGGTTCTGGCAGCACGGCGGTTGGGCAAAAAGCCAATGGGCAGCCCGTAGATGAAATCCTCAAGTACCGTGAAGGCTGCAATATCAAGCGGGTCCTGCTGCAGCATGCCTATGCCGTGCCTAATAGCAGTTTGGGGTGTGTCAAACCGCACAAGCCGTCCATCAAGGAATATCTCACCGCTGTCCATGGCCTGATAGCCGGAGAGAATTTTCATCAAGGTGGACTTCCCCGCGCCGTTTTCGCCTAGTATGCCGACAATGCAGCCGCTGGCGAATTCAAGGCTGATGTCGTTGTTGGCATGAACCCGGCCGAAGCGCTTGTGAATGTGGCGTAACTCAATGTGCATCGGTAGACCTATGGTGCTGGCTGGGACAGCGTTAGCCAGCTCGCGCGCGCAGGCGGAGGGATGCCCAAAGCACCCCTCCGCGCCCAATCTTAACAGATGCTGGCGTTATGTGCCGCTAACTGCTGGCACCGACCATGCCGAGCAGGAGCTGTGACAGATACCACACGCTCGGTGTCTCGCCTAACGGGGCGATCGCGGGAAGTTTTTCGCCCTCAGCGGCGATAACTGTTCCGTCCTGATAGGCCAGAGGGCCTTCCCATAGGAAGAACGCCCCCTCATTGGCTGGGTCAGTGGCAAATGCGGTCATCTCTGCGATGAAATCGTCCAGCGCTTCCTGTGCTTCAGCGCTCAACCCAGGGCCGGGGACAAAGCCAACAATGGTGGTGTCCTGATTGTTGATGTCTTCCCAATCCGGGCCAAGCCAATCCCAACTCTGTTCCCAGGTGCCGTCCTTAACTGCCTGAACGATGTCCACGTAGGCCGGCCCCCAGTGGAAGTAAGGCACGCCCAGGCAGATTTCGGGAGCTTCATCACACGCGCCCATGAAGTCATACGGCACTGCCCAGACTGACTCGCCCTGGGCCGAGCGCTGTTTAGCAACCGCGAGAGCTTCGGTGGTGTCAATACCAGATATGACCACATCAGCGCCGTTGTCGTAGAAGCGATTGCTTTCCTCCAGTGGGTCGAGCGTAACGGTGGGGATGTTAAACCAGAAACCGATCCAGGTCACAGTGAACGTGAGATCATCCGGGTTGCCGCCAGCATATTTCTCGTAGCAGTAACGCGCGCCCAAGTAAGCAGAAGCGGCCAGCCGGCGTGTCTCGAAGTTGATCAGCGGACCAAGATAGCCGATGCTGCCCGTCTGAGTCGTGAGAGCAGCAGCGCAGCCGGCGATTGCCTTGCCCCACTCCATCTCGCCCATGACGTTGCCCACGTTAGGCGGCGCTTCGCCAGTGAAAGCATCGTCACCCGAAACGTTGATGAACACGACATCCGGAAACTGCAGCGCGACAGTAGATGTATCCTCTTCGAACTCATCTGAGGCGGTGAAAATGACCCGCGCGCCTTGGGCCACCATGTCTGTGACGACGCCTTCTAGAGTAGCTTCGGGTGTGCTAGGGTTGAGATTCTCAAAGTAAACCATGCGCGCGCCAGGAATCTTTTCCTCGACGAACAGACCGCCTTCATAATGCGCTTGGCTCCAGCCGCGATCGTTGCGCGGACCGACGAGGACCATGCCGAAAACGAATTCTTCATCCTGAGCGACTGCTGCCGGCGCCAGCGATACCAGCAGCAAGGCGACCACCACTAGCAAGACAGCTAAACGGGGCATTTCGTCTACCTCCTGTTGCAAAGACTTGTGGATAGCGTTGCCTATATAAAGTTTAACAAGCCGCGGGCAACGCGCCAATTTGTCATGCGACTAGCCAGAAGAATCATATCGTGAGGTTGATGGTTGGAGTGTGGTCATACTGCAACAAGAAGCATCGCGTGCTTTCATCGGGATGTGCCAATACTTTGCCAGCCGGCACAACGCGAAGCGGATTCTGCCGTATAGTTCAGTGAGGCGGCAAGCAGATTTCAACACCGGTTTTTGATGACAACGGGTATGCTTGGATCAAGGGGGATCGTGAACGTGGCAGAGAATGAGCGGAAATTCTATCGGCTAAAAAACGCACTGATCCCTCTGGCTGTCATGGCCATCATGTGGGCCGCCGGCACTGGCTTGTTGCTAGCGGGTGGTGACATTTTTGCGGCGGGGCTGGTGGCCTATGTGGGTCTGATTGCAGGGGTTGGAGTGGGAGTGTATCTAGTTCTCCCACAGCGCAAGCGTCCTCTGGGAAGGCGTTTGCTGATGCTGATGGTAGGAGCGCTGCTCCTGGCGCTGGCACTGATCAGTCATCACGGCAACATGCAATTCGAGGGGCTGTTTTTTGCCTTGGTGGCAGTGGCTGCGCCCTACGTGCTGCTGCACTATTTGCTGGCCAAGATTGCAGGCCCATTGATACTCGGGCGGGTCTGGTGCGGATGGGCATGCTGGTTCGCCATGATTTTCGATCTGCTGCCATATCCTTACAGCCGCTTCCGCATACCCGGCCGCTGGGGTATGCTGCGCTATGTTCACTTCTTTGTCAGCCTGGCAGCGGTGCTGCTGCTGGTGTTTGGGTTTGATTATCGCGGCGGCGTGCTGGGGCAAAGCGGCCTGGAGTGGTTCGTTGCGGGCCTGGCAGCATATTACGCTATCGGCATCGTGATGGCGATGGTTCTGAAAGACAACCGGGCTTTCTGCAAGTATCTTTGCCCTATCAGCGTGCCGTTGAAAGTGACATCGCGCTTTGCGCTGTTGAAAGTCACGGGCACGGCGGAAAAATGCGGTGACTGTGCAGCGTGTGTTGAGATGTGCCCGATGAATATCCGTGTACGTGACTATCTCGAAAACAACGAGCGCGTGCTGTCCACCGAGTGCACCTTGTGTCAGACATGCATAAATGTCTGCCCACACGATTCACTGAGGCTGTCGTTCGCTTTCGACAGAGGTGGAAAAGAGTACATTGATTTCGAACCACCGCGCCAGCGCCGCCGGTAGCTGTTAGCTACCTACAAAATGCGAGCGAGCGCTTTCCAGGCCAGTGCACGTGTGGCCAGATCAAACAACACCTTGAGCGAAGGAATATCTGACTGGTCGACAAACCGCAGCAGGTCGTCATTTACGATCACCGTCAAGTCGTCCACCCAGACCTCAAGCTGCTCGAGACCTGCGTGAGCAATGCGCTGGCGTGTGTTGCCCTCAAATGTGAAGGGGCGGCTGACAACAGCCGTGACCGCCGCACCGCGTTCCCGCGCAATGCGCGCAACGAGCGGCGCTGCGCCGGTTCCCGTTCCACCGCCCAGCGCCGCCAGCAGCACGACGCGCTCGGCATCGCTGAGCGCCGCCGCAATCTCGCCGGCGTGCGCCTCAGCCGAGCGCTCGCCCTCTCCTGGGCTGCCACCTGCGCCGTGTTCGCCAAGCAGGATGCGCACATGTGCGCGGGTGCTGGCCAGATCGCCTGTGTTTGCTGCAATGAACGCAATGCCTTTCAGCTTCTGAGCGATGAGATAATCAAGAGCGCTGACACCGCCGTCACCGAGGCCTATAACTTTGATCTCTAGCAAGCTGGTTTCCCTTTGCAAGAAACAAGAGTCGGGGAAAGCAGAGGGGCAGCCTGATCACAGCTGCCCCTCTGTAATATGCTTTACGGCTATACGTCCAAGTTGCGCACGCTGCGAGCATGCGTCTGGATAAAGCGGCGGCGCGGGGGCACACTGCTGCCCATGAGCATGTCGAAGATGCGATCAGCTTCGGCTGCGTCTTCGATAGTGACCTGAAGCAGCGTGCGCCGCTCGGGGTCCATTGTAGTTTCCCAAAGCTGCTCTGGATTCATCTCGCCCAGGCCTTTGTAACGGTTGACGCGCACCTTATCCGGCTGCTTGTACTTCTGGAGGGCGCGGTTGAGCAGCTCGTTTTCGTTGAGGCCCGCCTCGGGATAGACATACTCGACATCTCGGCCATTCTGCAGGCGGTAAATCGGCGGTTGGGCGATGTACAGGTGGCCTTCCTGTATGAGCGACTGCATGTGGCGGAAAAAGAAAGTCAGCAGCAGCGTGCGGATGTGGCTTCCGTCTACGTCGGCATCGGTCATGATAATCACGCGCCCATAGCGCAGTCGCTCTACCTGGAAATCTTCGCTGATGCCGGTGCCGAGGGCGGAGATCATAGCTTTGATCTCGTTGTTGTCCAGTATTTTGTCGAGGCGAGCGCGCTCTGTGTTGAGGATTTTGCCGCGCAGAGGAAGAATTGCCTGGAAATGGCGGTCGCGGCCCTGCTTAGCGCTGCCGCCGGCGCTGTCGCCCTCGACGATGTAAATCTCGGCCTCGGGGCCGTGGGTGGAACAGTCCGCCAGCTTGCCAGGGAGCGTGCTGCTTTCCAACAGACTGGGGCCGCTGCGAACGAGGTCACGGGCCTTGCGCGCTGCTTCACGCGCGCGCTTGCTGGTCATACACTTCTCAACAATGCGGCGGGCGTCGCGCGGGTTAAGCTCAAGGAACTCGCTGAAGGCCTCTGCAACAACCTGCGACACAGCGCCCTGCACGTCTTGGTTGAGCAGCTTGACCTTGGTTTGGCTTTCGAACTGGGGATGCGGGTGCTTGACGCTAACGATGGCGGTGATGCCTTCGAGTGTGTCGTTGCCGGAGAAGTTGGCTTCTTTCTCTTTAAGCAGGTTCGCGCTGCGCGCATAGCGGTTGATGACACTGGTGATAGCAGACCGGAGTCCGGTCAGGTGTGAACCGCCATCCGGTGTGTTGATGGTGTTGGCAAAAGCCAATTCTGTGACAGTGGCCGAGTCAGTGTACTGAAAGGCGAGTTCAACCCCTATCGTGTAAGAGGGTTTATCCTCTGGCAAGATTTCGATGTCGCGCTCTGCGTAGATCGGATCATGAAGGGCTTTCCGGTTGCGATTGAGATAGCGGACAAACGAGCGAAGTCCGCCCTCGAAATAGAAGGTGGTTTCGAGAGGGAACGGTTTGACGCGCTCGTCGCGCAGCGTGATCGTTACGCGTCGTGTAACAAACGCCATCTCGCGGAAGCGCTGCACCAGCGTGGGGTAGTGGAAGTCGTTGTGGTCCATGACGGAGTAGTCAGGCACAAACGTGATGATCGTGCCAGTTGTCTCGCCCGGTTCCATCTTGCGGACTTTGCGGATTTCCGACGTTTTGCGTCCCCTGTGATATGTTTGTTCCCAGACATATCCATCCCGGTGGACGCGAGCCGTCAGCTCGCGGGAAAGGGCGTTGACCGCTGACACACCCACACCGTGTAAGCCGCCGCTGACTTTGTAAGCGCCACTGTCGAATTTGCCGCCTGCACCCACTTTCGTCATGACTAGTTCGAGGGTGGGAATGCCGGTTTCCTTGTTGATTCCAACGGGAATACCGCCGCCGTTGTCTGCAACAGACACGACATTGCCCTCGTACAGCGTGACCAAGATCTGATCACAGCGGCCGGCCAGAGCTTCGTCAATCGAATTATCAACTACTTCATAGATCAGATGGTGCAGCGCCCGGATGTCAGTGCCACCAACATACATTCCGGGCCGCTTGCGGATATGATCCATCGGGTCCAGATATTGAATGTCTTCGTCTATCTGCTGTCTTACCGCAATATCTCTGTCCGCCATCAACTGCTCCCTTACCGCGCGATCGTTTTCACACGGCAACCAGCTTTTATCTACCCGCGCCATCTGACGTTGGCACAGCCACTGATGCCGTACGTATTTCAGGCCTGTTCGTGTGGAGGTTTTTTTTGTTCAGCGCGTTATATTGCACTAGACGTAAATTATACTGCACAAAGGGCCGCCAGGCAATGGTGTTGTAGAACAAATTTTCTAATTCATGCTGCGCTTGACACCATCTGTTCGCGGTTCTAGAATCACCTTATTGCCCCTGTAGTTCAGTGGACAGAACGTTGGCCTTCTAAGCCAAATGTCGCAGGTTCGAGTCCTGCCGGGGGCGTTTGATAGGACCCGATCTGAAGTCTCCCTCGTTGTTTTCAACCGCTGATCTCTTTCAGCAATGCGAAGAGAGCGCGGCCGAGGCCGCATTCGCTAACGAAACATCACACTGGGAATCGGTGCGTTGCTGCAGCGTGCTTACGCGCCTAATGCCTATTCCTGCCATTCCTGGATTGTCTCCTCACGCTCTTGACTCACACAATGATTTCATGCTAAGGTTGTGTCAACGATGACACATAATTTGTGTGCGGCCTTTTGTGGTTAGAAACGTGAAAAATGCCACTTTGAAAGATGTAGCTGAACTGGCGCAGGTTTCGACTGCTACTGTTCGGCGCGTCATGAACCAGAATGGCTATGTCTCGGCAGATGCACGTGACCGTGTCGAAAGCGCTATACAGGCGCTGTCTTACCGCACCAATGCCCTCGCCAAGGGCCTTCGCACACAGAAAACCTGTACGTTCGGGCACTTACTGACGGCTATTGCCCTCAATCCCTTTTTCGCTGGTGTTGGCCTAGGCGTTGAGCGCGCTGCTATGGAGGCCGGATACGGCGTGCTGATTTACAACGTTCAGGGTGATCGGCTTCAGGAGCGGCGCGGTGTAGAAATGTTTATCGAGCGCAGGGTGGATGCCATCCTGTTCACTACCCCAATTGATGCGGCCAATGTTCAGCTGGCGGTTGACGCAGGCGTTCCTGTTGTCCAGATTGAACGCCCGACGTCGGTGCAAACTGCCAGCGTCGTTGTTGACAATTACGCCGGTTCAGTGCTGGCGGTGGAACATTTGATTGCGTGTGGGCACAGGCGCATCGCCTATATTGGTGGGCTTTTCGATGGTTTGGCGGCTTCTGCCAGATATCAGGTTGAAGCACAACGTTGCGCAGGCTACCTCGATACTATGGCACGCTATCGCTTGCCGGTTGATGACCGCCTGGTTGCGCTTTGCGATTACTACTCGCTTGAGGAGTATCACCACGCTGGGGAAGGCTACCGAGCCACTCACGCTTTTCTAGACGCAGAACAGCCCCCGACAGCTGTCTTCGCAGCCTCTGACCTGCTGGCAGCCGGCGCTTTACAAGCGATTTACGAACGGGGCTTGTTGGTGCCAAACGACATCGCCGTTGTTGGTTACGACGACACCTACGCCCCCTATCTCTCTCCGCCGTTGACCACAGTGCGCCAGCCAATGATGGACATTGGCCGAGCAGCCATCAGAATGATGTTGGATGCCTGGAAAAAGGATGATGCAGCAGCAGACGCTCAAGTGATGCGGCACGAGACTTTGCTGCCCGACCTGGTCGTGCGCGCTTCAACCAGACGGCAGGCGGTTAATCAAGGGTGAGAGCTTGCCAGTGAACTTTTACGCCTATTCCCAGCACTCGTGTGCACCACATGTTTTTTTAGGCTCAACTATAGGAAGAGTGAAAAGGGTCGGTTAAACTATAGGATATGGAATTCCCAATCACCGATTTACTCAGTCAAGAACAAAGCGAACAATGGATTCTGGACTACTTCC
>Ga0308414_1000418_pt1 | contig 26965 bp, 21 predicted proteins | sample HotsprSampleOS50_FD_205667 | JGI IMG/M metagenome (GOLD analysis project Ga0308414, IMG submission 205667) | Hot spring phototrophic mat microbial communities from Octopus Spring, Yellowstone National Park, Wyoming, United States - 20090730_OS50 ...
GCCAGGCCCTGCTCCGAAAAGCGAGCAGGACAAGAACCAGCACAGGCAATCCGGCGGCGGCATAGACCATGAAGGAAGGAACCGGCAGGTTAGCCGCCAGTCCCTGCAGACACGTCAATTTCTCCGGCCCGGGGTACAGGCCCTCGGTGGAGGGGTTCATCAGCAGCCTGGCGTACAGCACGGCCCCTTGGCCTCCGCTCAATCCGAAATTGACGGCGGCGAGCAGAGCGCACCCGGAAAGAAAAGCTCCCGCCGCCCTCCGGCGCCGCGCGGCCAGCAGAGCCGCGGCAGGCCCGATGGCCAGATGGAATTTGATCAGCAGCAGGCTCCACCAAAGTCCGCCGCGCCACTCTTGCCCGCGCGCCAGGCAGCGGAATCCGAGGTAGGACAGCAGCGCGATGAGAACGCTGTCCTGCCCGTGCAGAAGCCCCAGAAGAGGGCTGGCGAACATGGCGGCGAGGAGCACGCCCTCGCTGCCCATGTCGCGTCCGGCGAGGGTCAGGAGAATCAGGAGCAGGGCTCCCTGCAGCGCAAGCCACACAACGAACGCATCGTTCAGGGGAAGCCGCGCCAAAGGGGACAGCGCCAATGCGTAGAAGTGAGGCCGGACGAATGGCACCAGCTTTCGGCCGGGCCCCGCCAGATCCTTCTCGCGCTGCAACTGGAGAGCGGGATCGTGGAGCTGTTGGTATTGCCCTTCCAGCGCCAGCAAGCCGCCCGTGTAAAGGTTGAGAAAATCCTGGTTCCTGGCGTGAGTCAGGATGCCCGCACCGGCGGTCAGGTTGAAGACAAGGATGACCGCTGCCGCCAGGAGGTTCGCCAGGCGGCGCTGCCGCGGCTCCGGGCTGGGGGTTGCCGCCGCTTCCATTTGATCTCCCAGGTTCATGGCCAGTTCTTGCCCTCACAGCGCGGGCGCCAGGGGCAGCGCTTCACCACAGCCCGATCAGCTTCCACCACGCGAACCCCGCGCTGCCCCAGACGGCAAGGTGGCACAGCGACACCAGGAAGCCGATGCGCCACCAGTCCCGGAACGCCACATACCCTTGCGCGTAATACATCGGCGAGGGCGTGGTGCCGTAGTTGGTGAGACCCGCGCTGAGATTGGCGAAACAGGCGAACGAAAACACCACCAGTCCCAGCGGCGCGCCCTTGGCCGCCAGCAGCGCCAGAAACGGCGCATACAGCGCCAGCAGGTGCGCCGTGATGCTCGCGAACAGATAATGCGCGTAATAGAACACGAGCAGCGCCGCTGCCAGCAGCGCAAACCACTCCAGCCCGCCGAGCATGGCCCCGAAGCGCTGCGCAAACGCCTCCGTGACGTGCTGCTCGTGCAGCGCCTTGCCGAGCCGCAGCAGCCCGCCGTACCAGATGAAGATGTCCCACGCGGCGCGCTCCCCGGTGACGTCCTGCCAGGAGAGCACGCGCGCCAGCAGCAGCGCCGCGCTGCCGCACAGCGCCGCCACCGTGATGTCCAGCCCCGTCCACGACGACGTCGCCCACGCGCCGCAGACGGAGACGAAGACCGCAAGGAGGATTTTCTCCTGCACCGACATCGGCCCCATCTTTTCCAGTTCCGCGCGCGCGAACTCCGCCGCTTCCGGCGTGCGCCGGATTTCCGGCGGGTAGATTTTCGAAACCACCCACGGCACGATCGCGAGCGAGCACAGCCCGGGCACGCACGCGGCGAAGATCCAGCCCGCCCACGTCACCGTGTAGCCGAAACCGCCAGCCATCTGCGCCGCCAGCGGATTGCTCGCCTGCCCGGTGAAGAACATCGCCGCCGTCACGCAGATCGATTGATACACGCCCGTCATCAGAAACGCGCCCATGCGCCGCGCCGTCGCGCCCGGCTCCGATCCGTACAGTCCGGCGATCGAACGCGCAATCGGCAGGATCACGCCGCCCGAGCGCGCCGCATTGGACGGGATGATGCTCGCCAGAACCATGTCCGACAGCCCCAGCGCATAACAGACCCCCAGCGTGCTTTGCCCGAACGCCCGCACAAACAGCAGCGCAATGCGGCGCGCCAGACCCGTGTTGATCAGCGCGCGGGCGATGAAAAACGCCGCCATCACCAGCCACACCGTCGAATCGGCATAGCCGCCCAGCGCGTCTGACAGCTTGAGCGGCGTGATCAGCGGCGCGATCGTGACCGCCAGCAGCACCACCGCGCCGCCGGGCACGGGCTGCAAAATCAGCCCTGCCACGGTAGCCAGAAAGAGCCCGGCGAGCCGCCAGGCGCCGGGCGTCAGCGTCTCCGGGCGGGGAACCAGAAAAACAAACCCCGCGAACACCGCAGCCAAGATGGCCAGCTTCAGCCACATCCCCTCGCGTTTTGCGCTCGCTTCGCTCATCCGGAGGGAGTATATCCGCCGCGCCAGCCGCCACGCATCTGAGCTTCGGCACGCCGCGCCGCCGCCCGGATGTGATACAAGGGTATCAGTTCTTCAACAAGGGCTTTTCCCCATGTCATTCCGGGTGTCAGCGTTCTGTCTGTCCTTGTGTGTCTTCGCCGTGTGCACCGCTGCGCAATCGACGGCAGTGCTGCAGGGCGTGGTGCAGGATCCGACCGGCGCCGTGATCCCGGGTGCTGTCATCCGTATCGAAAATCCGGTCACGCGGTTCCGCGCCGAGATGCGCACGGCGAAGGACGGAACGTTCGAGATCCGCAACATCCCGTTTCACACATACAGCGTGACGGTCGAGCGCGAGGGGTTCGAGCCGCACGAAGAGACGGTCTCGCTGCGCAGCAACGTCCCTCATGAGATGATCGTGCGGCTGGCGCCCGCCGGCGTGCGCTCCAGCATCACGGTGGAGGCGGGCGGCGCCCTTCTGGTCGATCCCGAAGAAACGGGTACGCACGTGCAGATGAACCAGGGCGACATCGAGAGACTGGCTCTGCAGGCGGGCAACAAGGGGCTGGAAAGCATCATCGTTTCCATGCCGGGCTTCGCGCAGAACGCCAACGGCGCGATTCACCCGCGCGGCGCGCACAACCAGATGACGTTCGTCATTGACGGCATGCCGGTCTCCGACCAGCTCACCGGCGCGTTCGCCAACGCGGTCGATCCCAACATCGTGCAGACGGTGGAACTGTTCACCGGCAACGTGCCCGCCGAATACGGCAACAAGGTGAGCGCGGTGGCCAACATCACCACGCGCTCCGGCATGGGCACGGCGCGGCGCTTCGGGGGCAGCACGCTGCTGAACGCCGCGCAGTTCGATCTGCTGAGCCAGGCGACGCATGTCTCCGGCGAGAGCGGCCACTTCGGCTACTCCGCCGTGGTAAACACATCGAAGACGAACCGGTATCTGGACTCCGTGTCGCTCGACAACCTCCACAACGGCGGCAACAACCAGCGCGCGTTCACGCGCCTGGACTGGCACCCCGGCGCGCGCGACGTGTTCCGGCTGAACCTGATGGCCGGCCGCGCGTCGTTCCAGTTGGCGAACCTGCGCTCGCAGCACGCCAACGGCATGGACCAGCGCCAGCTTTTGCGGGACGGCGCGGTTTCGCTCGGCTGGGTGCGCACGCTCGACGCCCAGACGACGTTCGACGCCAACTTCTCGGCGCGCAAGGCGCAGTCGTGGCTGCGGCCCAGCGCCGGCGACATCCCGGTCACCGCCAGCCAGGCGCGCCAGATGTCGACCATCACCGCGGGCGCGCGGCTCAACGCCGTCCGCGGCCGGCACAACCTTCGCACCGGCTTCGACATCCAGCGCTATCCGATCAGCGAGCATTTCACGCTCGGCATCACATCGCCATCGTTCAACGATCCGGAAGACGAGGAAAGCTTCAATCCGAATCTGCTCCCTCTGGATCTGACGCGCGGCGGCCGCCTGTTCGATTTCCGCGCGCGGCGCACAGGCGGCATGTATTCCGGCTTCGTGCAGGACGCGGTGTCGCTCGGGCGGCTGAATCTCTCGCTCGGGCTGCGCTTCGACGCCTACCGTTTCATCGTCAACGGCAATCAGCTCCAGCCCCGCGTCGGGGCGGCCTTCCACATCCGCGAGACCGGCACCGTGCTGCGGGCCTCCTATTCCCGGCTCTACCAGACGCCCCCGAACGAAAATCTGCTGTTGTCCTCCTCGCCGCAGGTGGCGGCGCTGACGCCGCCCGCCGTGCAGGAAGCGCTGGGAGGCTGGGCGCCCATCCGGCCCGAGGAACAGAATTTTCTCGAGGCAGGCCTGCAGCAGGCCATCGGAAGAAAGGCCAGCCTGAACGTCGCCTACTACCACAAGAATTCGAGGAACCTTCAGGACAATGACAACTTCCTCGACACGGGCATCATCTTCCCCATCGCGCTCGCCCGCATCCGCGTCAACGGCGTCGAGGGGCGCCTCGTCGGCCCCGTGACGCGCGGCTTTTCCTACACGCTCAGCGTCACGCACTCCCGCGCGGTGGCCACGCCGCCCTTCACCGGCGGCTTGTTCCTGGGCAACGATGCCGTGGAGTCGTTCACCCAGGGGGCCTTCATCATCGACCACGACCAGCCGCTTTCGGTGCACGGCGTCCTGAGCTGGAACCACCCGAAGGGCTGGTACGCCACCGCCAGCAACCGCTACGACTACGGGCTGGTGGCCAACCCGTCCGACCCCGTGGAGGTAGCCGCGGACCCCGACTTTTTCGACCTGCTCCCGTATGTGAAGCTCAACCAGACGCCGGCGAGGGTCCGCCCGCGCAATATCGTCGATCTCGTCGTGGGCTACGAGAAAACGCGCGACCAGAAAAAACGGTACGACCTCGGCCTGCAATTCACCAATCTGACCGATCGAACGGCGCTGTACAACTTCCAGTCGATCTTTGTCGGCACGCGGGTTGTGCAGCCGTTCACCGCCGGAGTCCGGCTGCGCTGGTATTTCTGATCCCCGCCCCGGCGTATCGTGGAATGGAAGCGCGGCACGATGCGCAAGGTGCTTGTCCTGGCCGACGATCTCACCGGGGCGCTCGAATCGGGCGTTCTGCTGGAAGGCGCCGCCGTGTCGCTCCACGCCGCCCCGGAGGGCGAAGCCGCGGTGATCGACACGGAAACACGCCATGCCGCCCCCGCACAGGCCCGCCGCGTCATCGAGGCGTGGATAGAACAAATTCCGGCGGAATTGATTTACAAGAAGACGGACTCCACTCTGCGCGGCAACATCGGCGCAGAGCTCTCCGCCCTGCCCGGCGGCCGCATTCATTACGCGCCCGCTTACCCCCGGCTCGGCAGGACGGTGCGCGAGGGCCGCCTGTACGTGGATGGCGCGCCGCTCGAGGCAACCGCCTTCGCCCGCGACCCGCTCGACCCGGTGACAGAGAGCCGCGTTGCCCGCATGCTCGAACGGCAAGGCGCGCCGCTCGAGCGCATCGCGATCCATGAAGGCGAGTGCGAAAGAGATCTCGAGCGCGCTGCGTCGGCGGTTTTGGAAGAGCCCGTCCCCCGTCTCGCTGCCGGTCCCGCCGGCCTGCTCCGGGTGCTGGCGGCGCGGCTGGGCATCGAGAAGCGCCCCGCGCCGCTGCCCGGCGTTCCGAAGTGCCTGGTGATCAACGGAAGCGCCCACCCGGTTTCGTGCGAACAGATGGAGGCGGCGGAGCAGGCGGGGCTGTTCCGGCAGGGCTGGCGCAAAGCCACGCTCGACGACGATCTCGAGCGGGCGCCTGCCGTGATCGTCTTCGGAGGCGACACGGCGCGCGCCGTGTTGCGGCGCTTTGGCGACCCGCTGCTGCAACCGTTGGCGGAAGTGCTGCCCGGCGCCGTCGCCAGCCGGTTTTTGAGCCGGGGAACCAGCCATCTTTTGATCACGAAAGCGGGCGGGTTCGGGCCGGGGGATTTCTTGCTCCGCCTTGCAGGAATTCTGCGCCCGACCGGCCCGTGACAAGCTGCTCCGCCCGGCCCGCCGTTGCGGCGGGCGAAACATTTGCGGTGAAATTTGTGCTATTCTGAAAATCATCACAGTCCGGGCCTCGATTCGCGCCCGGATGACCTGCCCCGTCAGCCAGCAACACCGGCAAAAGAGACTGTTTGCAGGGTTTCATTTCTGTCAATAAGACAGGAATGCAGCTGTCATTCTGGAGAAACACCAATGGCTGAAACAAAGAAGCGAAAAACCGCCGCCAAGGCCGCTGTCGAAGACGCCGCGCCGAAGCGTCCCACGCGCGCCAAGGCGCCGGCCGCCACGCATGCCGGCGAACCCGAGGCCAAGCCGCGCGCAGCCGCGGCAAGGAAAGCCGCGCCGCGCCGCAGGCAGGCCGTTGCATTCGACCCGATGCTGCACCAGGAAGAGATCGCGCGCGAGGCGTACCTGCTCTGGCTGAGCCGCGGCGCCACGCACGGTTGCGATCAGGAAGACTGGTACAAGGCGGAGGAAACCGTCAGGTCGCGCTACAGCGCCGCGCGCTGAGCAGCGCCCGCCCGCCGCGATCCCGGGCGCGGGTCAACCCACGCGCTGAGCCGCCGCCTGCGAGCGGAATTTCCGCAAAACGGCGAGCACGCGCCCCTGGATTTCCAGCCGTTCCGGCTCCACGTACAGCGGCGCCATTTCCGCATTGGCCGGCTGCAGGCGGATCCGCCCGTCCGGCTCGCGGTAAAGGCGCTTGAGCGTCGTTTCCATGCCGTCGACGAGCGCTACCACGATTTCGCCGTCGCGCACTTCCGCCACCCGCTCCACCAGCACGAAGTCCCCGCTGCAGATGTGATCGTCGATCATGGAATCGCCCTTCACCTGCAGCGCATACACGTTTTCCGATTCCGTAAACTCGCCCAGATTGAGCGTCTCCGGCGCCGCCACGCTCTCCACCGGCCTGCCGGCTGCAATCCGCCCCAGCAGAGGCACCTCCTTGTGCCAGCCTTGCGAGGCCTCCAGCCGTTTCCGCTCTGCCTCCAGATAACTGCGCGAGATTTCGACCGAGCGGCTTTCGTTGAATCGCCGCTGGACGTACCCTTTTTGCTCCAGGGCGGAAATGTGCTTGTGGACCGTGGCCAGAGAAGACAGTTTCAGCCCCGCCGCAATCTCTTCGAAGCTCGGGCTGAAGCCGTGCCGCCCAATGTAGGCGACCAGGAAGTCGAGCACTTCCTTTTGCCGCGGCGTGAGTGCCATGCACCCATTGTTGGCGAAGAATCAGCGAAAGTCAAGCGGAAAATGCGTGGCGCAGCCCCGGCTTTTTCAGTTGAGGCCGCAGGCCCCCGGCGTGGGACAAACGCCGCCGGAAGGGCACATCGGCGCAGGCGCATCGCTCTTGCCCGCTGCCGCGTGGGCGGCAAATGTCGAGAATTCTTTCTTCAATTGCTCGCTGCCACAGGACGGGCAGCGGAGGTCGCCGTCCTCTTGCCGCCGGATGAGTTTTTCAAAACGCAGCCCGCAGGCGGCACAGCTGTATTCAAAAATCGGCATGTCGATCAGCGCTCGCTCTCTTTCAGAATCTCTGTTGCTATTTTATCCACTAGCGCCCGGACTTCGGAAGCCGGCGCGGTATACCCGTTGACGAGTATGGAAAACACGGCGCGGCGCGCCGGGTCCCGGCCCGCATAGCCTGACAGCGCCGTGACATGGGACAGGCTGCCGGTCTTGGCCCGGATGGCCGATGCCTCGGCCATGCCGCGGAAACGGCCGTTGAGCGTGCCGTCCACGCCAGCCACGGGGAGCAGCTCGCGGAAGGAGTCTCCCAACCCCCTGGCTTCGATGTGCCGCAGCAGCGCCGTGAGGGCGAAGGCGTTCAGCAGTCCGCGGCGCGACAGGCCGGAGCCGTCTTCCAGATCGAAATCGCCATCCTCGGCGCCTGCTTCTTTCAAGAGCGCCTTCATCTCTTCGGCGCCGCCCTGCGCCGAGCCTTCTCCGCGCATCACATGGGCGGTTTCGCGCAGGAGCATTTCGGCGTGGAGGTTCTGGCTCACCTTGTTGACGATTCGCGCCAGCTCAAGCAAAGGCGGCGACTCGCGCCGGGCGAGCTCCACGCCCTGCGGCTCGCTCCGCTCCACGCCTGGCGGACGGGCGAGGCCCCGCGCCTGCCCGCGGATGACGATGCCGCGCCGCCGCAGCAGGAGCGCGAAGACCTCGGCGGCGAACTGCGGCGGGTCCGGCACGGCCAGCCATTGCACCGCCGCGCCTCCACCCGGCGGCGCCAGGCCGCGGATCTCCAGCACGCGCGACGCGGGCGCGCGGTAGACTTCAATGCGCCGCTCCACGCCCGCGCGCGTGCGCAGCGTGTTGATCACCGTGAAGGGCTCCACGGGCGGAGAGAACTCCACCGTGGCGGGCTCGCCCTCCCTCCTGCCGGGCCGAACAGAGAGCCTCACGGCGTTGTCATTGACAGCCAGAGCGCTGACAGGCGCGCCGTATTCCCAGGTCATGTCGCCTACCGCCCAGCCGGCAGGCCACGGGGTCCACGGCCACCGAGTGGCGTCACCAACAACGTCGCCGTCAATCACCCGCAGGCCGCTCGCGGCCACCCGGTCCGCCAATTCCGCCAGCGGCCCGAGCGGATCGCCCTCTTTGGCATCTTTCGAATACGGCACCACGCGACCCGAGAGGGTCGGATCGCCGCCGCCCACCAGCCGGAGATCGCCGCGCAGGCGGCCCTCCGCATCCGGCGCCTGCGCCGCCAGCACGCGCGTGAGAAAGCGGTATTCCGGCCCCAGCCGCAGCAGCGCCAGCGCCGTGCTGACGAGCTTGGTGTTCGAAGCCGGCGTCATCGGCACGCGGGCATTGCGCTCATAGAGCACGGTCCCATCGGCGAGGCGGACGGCGAGAATGCCCCAGGAGGCGCGCTGGGCCGCGGGCGTGTCCAGCACGGCCGCGATCCGCTGTTCCAGACTTTGCGCCGGCGCCGGAGGCGTGCAGATCGAGAGCGCCGCCAGCGCCAACAAGGCTTCCCGTCCCATGCGCATCAGTGTATCCTGAGGCCGTGGCCCGCCTGTGGAGCGCCCTGATGCCGCTGATGGCCCTGGCCGGCGGGCTCGATCCCCGCCCCTCGGCCGCGGAATATCCGCGCCAGATCGCGCTGCCGAAAGCCGCGCTCGGCGCCGAGTACCACGGGCGCGCCTTTGATTCGAAAGCGGGCGGCTTCTTCACGCAGGATTATCTCGTGGTGGAGGCGGCGCTGTTTCCCGCCGGCCAGGCGGTCGAGTTCTCCCCGTCTCACTTCAGGCTGCGGCTCAACGGCAAGAACCCTGAACTCCTGCCCGTCACCCCGGGCACCGTCGCGCTGGCCATCCGGAACCCGGACCGCTACGAGCAGAGGCCCGGCCTCGTGGCAGGCGGCGGCGTGGGCGGCGGCCAGGTCATCTTCGGCCAGCCCCGCCGCGCGGAGCGGTTTCCCGGCGATCCGGAGGCGCGCATCCCTTCACGAGGCCCTACCATGGAGCAGGCGCACGCGCCGGAGGCTGTGCTCACCGCCGCCGAGGCGGCGGAGAATTTCGGGCTGTCGCGGACAGAAGCGCCGCCTGGCGGGGCGGCGGGCCTCGTGTATTTCTACTGGCGGGGCAAGCACGCCAGGCTGAAGCGGATCGAACTGATCTACGACGGCCCCGCCGGCCAAGCCGCCCTCAGGCTGCGCTAAGCCGCGCCTCCAGCCACAACGCCAGCAGCAGCACGCTCACCATCAGCGCGCCCAGCACCGGCAGGCCCATCACCACGCCGATGCCCCAGAAATGCGCGAAGTAGCCGAGCGAAGCGGGCGCCAGCAGCGCGCCCGTCCAGGCGATGGAGAAGATCCCGTTGAACACGGCCGGGTGGTAGCGGGGAAACCGGTCGCCGATCTTTTCGAGCACGAGCGGCAGGATCACCGAAAGCCCCGCCCCGGCCAGCAGCACGCCGATTGTCGCGCCGAACAAGTTGTCGGTGAAATACAGCGCCGTGCAACCGAAAACCTGCGCCACGACGGCGCCGGCCAGCAGACGCGCGTGCTGCACCCGGCCCAGAGCCCACTGCGCCACGGTCCGGCCGACAAGCAAGGCCGCCCAATACAGAGCCAGAAGCAGGAGCGACGTCGCCGGGCTCGCCCCCAGCCGCTGCGTCAGGAACAGCGCCAGCCATCCGGCCAGCGCCCCCTCGTTGCCGAACTGAAGAAACAGCAGCGCCGCAAACAGCACCGCCGCCGGCGTGCGAAAGTCCTCGAGGGCCTCCCTCCAGCGGCGGTCCGGCAGCACGATCCCCGGCGTCTTCGGCGTCCGCGCGAACACGCCCGCCGCCAGCCCCGGCAACACCGCCAGCAGAACCAACAGGCTCGGCGCGGTGTAAAGAAAGAACGCGGTGGAGAGGAACAACGCGCAGATCAGGCATCCCGCGCCAAACAGGATCCCCGCCAGATTCAGCGTCGCCGCCCGGTGCAGCTCGTACATCGGCGACACGGCGTGCATGCCCGCATGGTTGATCACTCCGGCCGCACACCCCATCAGCAGCAATCCCGCAAGGCGGCCCCAGACGCTGGCCGGAGGACAGAACGCCGCCAGCAGAAGCAGCGAGGCGCATGCCAGCCCGCAGCCCGACGCCAGCGTGAAACCGATGCCCTTGCGCCCCAGCACCCAGGCGCCGCCAAAGCCGCCCCCCAGCACGCCGAGATTCTGAAGCAGAAAGTAGTGGCCGATCAATGCAAAGTCCGGCGCCAGATGATAGCGCCACACCGGCAGCACCGCCCCCAGCAGCGCCATGAGCATGCCGGAGAAGAACATCGCCGCAACGCCGCGCCTTGCCACCATCATGGACACGCTGGCTGCCGGATTCATGCTCTCTTCGCTCCCCTTTCGGGCGGCATCCCCCGTATTGTACCCTCCGGAGAGCCAACCCTTGACTTCCATCTCTCATAGGGAAAATCCGGAATTCCGTACCCCAGGCCCCATCTGTCCGTGTGCGCGGTTGTGTTTTGTATCGGTTAGAAGTGGAGTGTAACGTGCCTAGACTGTGGCGGGTCTAGGTTATCTCACTGAGGTCGGGCGGTTGCCTCCTCCCCGTTCGCCCTGGCAGGGATGGTTCCGCAGCGTTTCCGCCGCTGTGGAACACCATTCAGCGCTCGATCTGCCCGGCGATTTTTGACGGCCGCGCGGCGCCGGCCGCAGCCTAAAGGCGCGGCTGCAGTCTGTCGTTGAAGGGATTATGGCGCCGCATCCGCAGCCCAAAGCGAGCCGCCAGGCGCTTGCCTGCGCCGCCCCGTCGCTTTTGCTGATTTTGCCCGTGCTTTTGCAGAATCATGTGCAGGCGGGCGACTTGGCCAGCCACCTGTACAACACGTGGCTGGTCCTGCTGGTCAAAGCCGGTGAACCGCTGGGACTGGACATTGTCCCGCAGTACTCGAACGTGCTGTTCGACTGGTGGCTGGAGGGCTTGTGGAGAATCGGAGGGCCGGTGTTCGCAGAGAAGGCGGCGGTTTCACTGGCCTTGCTGTTGTTTTTCTGGGGTGCGTTTTTTCTCCTCTCCCGCCTGGCGGAGCGCTCCGCATGGCCCTCGGCTCCGCTGCTGGCCATGATGGCCTACGGCTGGGTGTACCACCAGGGCTTCTTCAACTACTATCTGTCGTGCGCCTTCGGGTTTTGGGCGATCGGGCTGGCGGCAGCCGGGGGAAGGCAGGCGCTGCTGGCATTTCCGTTGCTCGCGGCCGCAGCTGCCGGGCATCTCGCCGGGGCGAGCGCAGCCGCCGGATTCGCCGCCTACCTTCTGGTGTGGCGGCGAACAGATGCCGGGAAAAGACTCTGGGTCCTGGCCGCGGCGGTGATGGGGCTGGCGGGCGTAGCGGCCGGCATTGCCCATCGCCTGCCCTCCACATGGCACTCCGCGCGACTTCTGCACCTGACTGGCGCAACCGCATTCATGATCTACGGGGCCAAGTACGCGCTTCCCGCGCTGATCATCGTCAGCTACTGGGTCTGGGTGCTGTTGTCTGCTGCCCAAACAAACAAGCGCCTGGATCTCTCCCACCCCGCTGCGCATCTGGCGTTTCTGGGCGCTGCCGCCCTCGTGCTGCTGCCCACCGCGCTTCAGTGGCCGGGTACGAGGCACTCCCTGAACTTCATCGACTGGCGGCTTGCCCTGTGGTTCACGCTGCTGTTGCACTGCTGGCTCGCCGCCCTTTCACCGGTGCGATTCATGCTGCCGTTCTGTGCGGCTGTGGCCGCCGTGTACTTCGTGTTCCTCGCCGCCGACTGGCGGGCGCTCGGGCGGCTCGAACAGGCCGTGCATGAAGCTGCGCGCCGCGTGCCGCCAGGAAGCCGCGTCGTGAGCGGCGTCACCTCGTTCCCGCCCCACATGAACCCGCTGTTGCACCTGATTGACCGGGCCTGCATCGGACACTGCTACAGTTACGCCAACTACGAGCCCTGTACGGCCGCGTTCCGCCTGCGGGCGCAGCCGACATCTCCGGTTGTGATGGACTCTCCAGAGCAGGTCACGGCGCTGCAGGAGGGCAGTTACGAAGTACGGCCCCGGGATCTGCCCCTGTTTGCCCTCTACCTGGAAGAGTCCGCAGGGGGGGGCCGCCTTAAGGTCCTCCCTCTCCAAAAGGGGGAGGTGGTTCGCCGGATCCGCGTGAACATCCCTCCCCAGTGGTTCTGAAAAGGGCGGCATTGTTGGGCGGCAACGCCGCGGCAGGGGGGAACTCTTGGGCCATTCATCGGCCCCTGCGGCGCCAGGGCCCAAGATGTTGCGTAGGACTGCAACATTTGTGTTGACTTTTGTTCCGGATTTCCGTAAGATCGGGGCATCACGGAAGAAAGGAGGTGGTCCAGTCGATATGAGTTCTGGTAGTAAGCGTTCGCGCGAGGTGGTCAGCGGATAGATTCGCTCCTGGTTTCCGTGCCACCCGCCACCAAGGCCCAATGCGGCTGGCGGAGGGAGTGGATCGGATCCCAGCCACCGAGCGCAATTCAAACAGGCTGCAGGCCTGTACCTGAAGGCTACCGAAAGCCCCGCCGCCGGTGTCCGGCCGCGGGGCTTTTGCTTTGCCGGCTGCCGGGGCGTGTTTTGCTATACTGGGAAAAGTCAAGAGGTTTTCCCACACCATGAAAGCCGGCATCCACCCTGCCTACGAAGAAGTCAACGTGATTTGCGCCTGCGGGCATACCTTCAAGACCCGCTCCACGCACAAGGGCGACATCCGCGTGGAAATCTGCTCCAACTGCCACCCGTTCTTTACCGGCCGGCAAAAGCTGGTGGATAGCGAAGGCCGCATCGACCGTTTCCAGCGCAAGCTGCAGCGCACCGCCGCCCTGAAGAAAGAAAAGGCCGACCGCGTCAAAGCCCCCCAGGCTTGATCCCGCCGCCACTGGCGCAGGGCGCGGCTCAGCGGCCGCGCTCTTTTTCTTCCCGCTTGCGCTTCTCCTCCCGCTCCTTCCGCATGCGGGCGTATTCTTCCCGCTGCGCGGCGTCGAGAATCGCATTGATCTTCTCGGTCTGAGCTTCCTGCAAGGCCCGCATCTCAGGGCGCTGCTTCTCCCGCAGCAGGCGGAACTGCTCCCGCGTCTCGTCGAGGATCGCATTCAGCTTTTCGAGCTGCTCCGGCGTCAGCTTCAGCCGCTTGTTCATTTCCGCGACGTACGCCCGGCGGTACTCTTCCGGCGTCCGGGGCGCTTTTTGCACGGTTTGCCGGGCGCCCCAGAGGTAGCGGTCGCCGACGACCCCCACCACGATGCCGCTGGCAAAGACCACCAGCAGGCTCAGCGCCAGAGTCAGGCTCGATCGCTTCATCGCTGGGGCGACTCCAGGGGCGCTTCTGCCGGCACTCCGGCGAGCTCGATCGGGGCCGTTTCGGCCTCGGTTTGCGCCATCAGGGTTTCCAGATAGGTCGCCGAGTAGAAGTCGGCCCGCGGCTGGCCGGCAAGCTGCAGCACCACCATCAGCACGCTGGCCGCAGCCGCGGCCACCGCCAGCCGGTTGGCCCATTTCCAGAAGCGTTCCGTCCAGCTTTGCGCCGCCTCGATCCGGCCCCACATCCGCGGCAGAAAGTCCGCGCCCGCTTCCGGCGCTTCACAGGCATCCCGGTAGGCCGCAAACAGCCGGTCCAACTCCTGCTCGAGTTGCCGATTGTCACCGTTCATCGTCCGGTCCTTTCCGGGCCTTCCCCGGCCCGCCGCGCCGCGTAAGCCCGCAACACCCTCTGGCGAGCCCGGAACAGCCTCACCTTCAGGGCATTCTCGTTCACGCGGTAGATCTTTTCCAGCTCTTTCAACGACAATCCTTCCACTTCCTTCAGCGTCAGCAGCAGCCGGTCCTCTTCCGAGACGCCCGACAGCAGCGAATCCACCAGTTCCCGGATCCGGGACTTTTCCTTCTCATCGACCTGGGCTTTCGATCCCGCCGCCGCATCGGCCATCATCACCTGCTGCTCGCTCAGATCGGCCACCCGGGCCTCCAGCTTCCGCTTCCGGCGCTTCCGAAGGTAGTCCAGCGCGGCGTTCACCGTCAGACGGTAAAGCCACGGCTCGAACACCTCCGGGCTCCGGAGCTGGTCCAGAGAATAATACAACCGGATGAACACCTCCTGGGCGACATCCTCGACATCCTCTGGGCGCCCGATCAGACGCGATACCGTGCCAAAGATCCGGCGCCGGTACGCATGGACGATCTGGTTGAACGCCTGCGCGTCACCGGCTTGCGCCCGCTCCACGATGTCGAAATCCACCAGCATGAAAACGGCTGCGCGGGCGCGGTTTACATTTCTTTACCTGCGATTATAGGCGCACCCGGCTCGCTCACAGGTTACAACAGTTTCGCACCGTCTCATCTTCAACCGTAGCCTCATGGTAAACTTGCCACTTAGCCCCTCGGAATGGATTTCCTCTCCGGTCTGAATCCCGAGCAGCGCCGCGCCGTCGAACACGTCGAGGGTCCCCTGTTGATCCTCGCCGGGGCCGGCAGCGGCAAGACGCGCGTCATCACGCACCGCATCGCCCACCTGATCGCCCGCCACGGCGTTTACGGCCCCTCGATCCTCGCCGTCACCTTCACCAACAAAGCCGCCGGCGAGATGCGCGAGCGCGTGCTGCGCCTGCTGGGACAGCACTCCGCGCAGTCCGGCCCCGCGGTCTCCACGTTCCACTCCTTCTGCGTCCGCCTGCTGCGCCGCGACGGCGCCTCGCTCGCCCAACTCCGGCCGGGTTTTACGACGTCGTTCCACATCTATGACGACTCGGACCAGCTCGCCGTGCTCAAGCAGGTCTGCAAGAAGCTCGGCATTGACGAAAAGGCCACGCCCCCCCGCGGCATTCTCTCCCGCATCAGCCACGCCAAGAACCAGAAGCTCGCCCCGGCCGACATTTACCGCGTTTCGGCCGCCCCCGACGCCGCGCGCCTGGCCGTCCTCTACGAGCACTACCAGCTCGCCCTCCAGGCCGCCAACGCGCTCGACTTCGACGACCTGCTGCTGGAGGCGGTGCGCCTGCTCCGCCACGACGAACAGGTGCGCGAACTCTGGAACCGCCGCATCGAGTTCCTCATGATCGACGAGTACCAGGACACCAACCGCCCGCAGTACGAGCTGATGCGGCTGCTGTCCGAGGCCCGTTCCAACGTGGCCGTCGTCGGCGACGAGGACCAGTCCATCTACGGCTGGCGCGGCGCCGACATCCGCAACATCCTCGATTTCGAGCACGACTTCCCCAACGCCACCGTCATCCGCCTCGAGCAGAACTACCGCTCCACCAAGACCATCCTGGAAGCCGCCTCGCGCGTCGTCGAGCGCAACACCGCGCGCAAGGGCAAAACACTCTGGACCGACGGCCCCGCCGGCGACCCCATCTGCTGCTTCGAGGCCGAGGACGGCGAGCAGGAAGCCCTGTTCATCGCCGACACCATCCGCAAAGTCCTCGCCTCCGATCCGCGCACTCGCATCGCCGTGCTCTACCGCACCAATTTCCAGTCCCGGCAGATCGAAGAGGCGCTGCGGCGCTATTCGCTTGCCTACAAGGTGGTGGGCGGGCTGTCCTTCTACCAGCGGGCCGAGATCAAGGACGCCCTCGCCTACCTGCACCTGCTGCTGAACCCGCGCGACAACGTCTCTCTGCTCCGCATTCTCAACGTGCCCGCGCGCGGCATCGGCAAGACGACGGTCGAGCAACTGGAATCGATCGCCGCCCGCGATCAGTCGAGCCTTTGGGAAGCCATCGGGCGCGCGCTCGAACATCACGAGCTCGGCGCCCGCGCCGAAGCGGCCCTTTCCGCTTTCCGCCGCCTGATCGAGGAACTGCGCGAAGCCGCCGGCCGCATGGCCCCGCACCAGCTCATCTCGCACGTGCTGGACCGCACCGGCTACAGGCACATGCTGGAAGCCGAGTCGACGCCCGAGTCCGAATCGCGCCTCGGCAACCTGGAAGAACTCGCCTCCGCCGCCGCCGACTCGGCCGAGCGCGGCGAGTCCCTGCAGGAGTTTCTCGACACCGCCGCCCTGCGCTCGGACGCCGACGACGTCGACAGCGAAGCGCAGGTCTCCCTTCTCACCATGCACAACGCCAAGGGGCTCGAGTTCCCGGTGGTGTTCATCGCCGGCATGGAGGAAGGCCTGTTTCCGCACTCGCGCTCGGTTGACAGCGAGTCGATGCTCGAAGAAGAGCGGCGGCTGTGCTACGTGGCGATGACGCGCGCCATGCGCCGCCTGTATCTGACCAGCGCCCGCTGGCGCCGCAAGTATGGCGGCGCGCCGCTGGACTCCTGCCAGCCATCGCGCTTCCTCGAAGAGATACCGCAGCATCTGGTCGAAACGCTCCACGAGCCCCGTGATGTGCCGGGCGCGCTCGACCTGTTCGGCGAGCGCGCCATGGTGCGCGAGGCGGCGCGCCGCCACGCCTTCACCGGCAAGACGTACAACTCGATCGACCACATCCAGCAGTTCTTCGCCGACCGCGGGATGCGCGGCCAGGCCGTGGGCGCCTCGCAGCCGCAGCCGGCCGGGCCGCCGACAGCCCCGAAACCGGCCGCGCCGCCCGCGGCGCCGGCCCAGCCGAAGCCCGCCCCGCCGGCTCCCGCGCGCAACGCGGCCAAGCCCCGCGGCGCCTTGCGCCCCGGGGCCTCTGTCCGCCACCCGAAGTATGGCCGGGGCACCGTGGTGCGCAAGGAAGGCGAGGGGGACGACGCCAAGCTCACCGTCAGCTTTCCCGGTTACGGCCTGAAAAAACTGGTGGCCCGCTACGCCGGGCTCCAGCAGGATGACTGACTTTTTGTACACTACAAAGGATTACCCCGCATGAACACGAAGAATGTGACTGACCGGGCCGAGCGCAAGGCCCTGAAACGGAAAGCCCGCAAGGAAGCGGAAGCCGCCAATCCGCTCAAGCCCCGCGATTACGAGCGCGGATCGAAGAAGCACAAAGTGAAGCGGATGGCCAAGGGCCAGCGCAAGCGCTGATCCAGGCCACGCGCGGGGCGCGCGCCGCCACGCCGCGCGCCCCGCCCCGCGGGCCGAAGGGAAAGGCCGCCAGGGTGAAGTCTCTTTTCCGCACGAAGAGCATCCCGGAACTCATCGCCGCCGCCGAGGCGCCCGACAAGCGGCTCGCGCGCACGCTCGGGCCCTGGTCGCTGATGGCCCTCGGCATCGGTGCGGTGATCGGCTCGGGCATCTTCATCCTCACGGGCACGGCGGCAGCGGGCGAGGTGCGCACGTACGAGTCTTTGCTGCATGTGCCGCTGCTCGACCTGCTGCTGCAAGGCGGCAACTCGAGCTTCACTTTCGGCCGCCCGGGCGCCGGGCCGGGCGTGGCCCTTTCGTTCCTGCTGACGGCCATCGTTTGCGGCTTCGCGGCGCTGTGCTACGCCGAGATGGCGTGCGCCATCCCGGTGGCCGGCTCGGCCTACACCTACGCCTACGCCACCATGGGCGAGTTCATCGCCTGGATGATCGGCTGGAACCTCGTGCTCGAGTATGCCGTCTCGAACATGGCCGTGGCGGTGGGCTTCTCCGCGCACGTCACGCACATGATCGAGGGCGTCTTCGGCATTCAACTGCCCCGCGCACTGACCACGCCCGCCATCCAGGGCGGCGAATTCACCGGCGCGTGGTTCAACCTGCCGGGCTTCCTCGTGGTGATGGGCCTCACCTGGCTGCTGGTTTACGGCATCAAGGAGAGCGCCCGCGCCAACGACGTGATGGTGCTCATCAAGATCGCCGCCATCCTGGTTTTCATCCTCGGCGCGGCGCGCGCCATTCAACCGGACAACTACCGCCCGTTCATGCCCAACGGCTTTACCGGCGTGCTCACGGGCGCGGCCATCGTCTTTTTCACCTACATCGGCTTCGACTCGGTGTCCACGGCAGCCGAAGAGTGCAAGAACCCGCAGCGCGATCTGCCCGTCGGCATCATCGGCACGCTGATCGTCTGCGGGCTGCTCTATGTCGGCGTCGCCGTCGTGCTGACCGGCATCGCGCACTGGAGCACGCTGAACAATGCCGCCCCCATCGTCGGGGCGCTCAAAAACCTCGGCATGAACACGCTGTGGAAGTGGATCGACATCGGCGCGCTCGGCGGCATGGTCTCTTCCCTGCTCGTGTTCCAGTACGGGCAGGCGCGGGTCTGGTTCGCCATGTCGCGCGACGGGCTGTTGCCGAAGTTCTTCTCGAGCATCCACCCGGTTCACCGCACGCCGCACATCTCCACCTGGATCGCGGGCTTCGCCGTGGCCGTTCCCTCGGGCGTGTGGGACGTGGGTACGTTCGCCGATCTGTCCTCCATCGGCACGCTGTTCGCATTCTTTGTCGTTTCGGCGGGCGTGCTGATCCTGCGCCGCATCCGCCCCGCGCGCGAGGGCGCCTTCCGCGTGCCCTTCGGCCCGGTGTTCCCGGTGCTGTCCATGATCACTTGCCTGGTGCTGATGATGGCGCTGCCGCTGGAGACCTGGGTGCGCTTTGTGGGCTGGTCGATCGCCGGCATCGTGATCTATTTCGCATTCGGGAGAAAGCACAGTGCGTTGGCTGGCTAGCATCCTTGTGCTGCTCCTGGCGGCGCCGGCCGCCGCGCAGCACGGGCACGGGCGAGGCGGGGGCCGCGGCATGGCCCGCATGCTGGAAGACGAGAGCCGCGCCGCCTGGCAGAAGCCCGATGAAGTGGTGACCGCCCTGCAAATCCGCCCGGACGAAGTGATCGCCGACATCGGCGCAGGCACCGGCTATTTCACGCGCCGCTTCGCCGCCCGCGCCGGCAAGGTCTTCGCCGTGGACGTGAATGCGGAACTGCTCAAACGAGTCGAAGCGCTCAAGCTCCCCAATGTTGTCCCCGTCGTGGCGGCCCCCGATGATCCGAAGCTCCCGGCGGCGGGAGTTGACACCATCTTCTTCTGCAACGTGCTGCATCACATCGAGCCTCGTCCGCCCTATTACGCGAAACTCCGCGCCGCCCTCAAGCCCGGGGGCCGCATCGTCGTCATCGACTATCACAAGCGCCCTCTGCCCGTAGGCCCGCCCCCGTCCATGAAGCTCGCCGAGGAAGAAGTGCGAAATGAGTTCGAAGCGGCAGGCTTTGCTCTGGACAAGAAGCATGATTTCCTCGAACACCAGTACTTCCTTGAATTCCGCCCGCGCTGAGCTCCAATGAACGGCTGGATCGAGTGGCTGCCGCTCTGGCTCTGGCTGCCTGTCTCGGCGCTCTTTCTCCTGCTGGCATTGGCCGCCTGGCTGGCGTCGCGCAAGGTCGAGTTGCGCCTGCGCGGGAGCTGGCGGCGGCTGGCGCCTCCGGTCCGGCCGCGGCTCCGGCATCTGTTCTCCGCGGGACTCGCCTTGCTGGCCGGTTCTTTGCTGTTCGCGCTCAGCGCCGGGGAGACGCAACCGGTGCGCCTGGCCGCCGTTGCCGCCGGCGCCATCACCGCCTGGTTGGTGGCGGACTTCGCGTGGCGTTCCATACGCGAAAGCGCCTTGCGCCAGGCAGCGCTGGCACAGGAATGGGCCTCGCGCGCAGAGACCGCGCGCAGCAGGCTGGCCGCGGCAACGGCTGAGCCGCCGCTGTTCGCGCAGGCCGCCTGCCGCGTGCTCTGCGAAACCCTCGGGTGCTCCCGCGCTGCGCTGTTCCTCTCCGCGGAGGAGGGTTTCAAGGCGTCTGCTGTGTTTCCGCCGGAGGCCGCCGCCGGGGATCCCTGGCCGGATGCCAGCGTCCTCGTGCGTGAGTTGGCCCGCCGTGCGGGAACTCCGCTGGTTGTGATGGATCCGCGCTCGCGCAAGCCGCTGCCCTGGACGGCAGGCGCCGAGGCCGGGCTGGACTCTTTCGGCGCCGTGCTTGCGCTTCCCCTGCACCAGGGAGCGCGGCTCGATGGGTTTTTCCTGATCGGCGGACTGTCCGGCGGCGAACCGTACGGGCCGCACCATGTTCGCTTCCTCGAACAATTCGCCTCCGCCGCCGCCACGCTGCGGGAATCGCTGGAGCATGCAAGCCGCCTCGCGGAAGAGGCAGCCGCCGAAGCGCGCCGCCAGGCGCGCCGCGCCACGGTGCGCCTTGTGCTCGACGCCCTGGAGCCGCCTGAAGAAATCTCGCTGCCCGACCTGGACTCCGCCGGCATCGTCTCCAACCAGGATGAGTGCCGCGTGTTGCTGGATGTGATCCCGCTGCCCGGGCGCGCGGCCGCGTTCGTTGCGGCGGAGTTCGATGCCGGCTTCGAAGAAGCGGCCATCCGCATGCTGCAGTTGCAGGCGCTGCTGCGCACGCGCGCCCGCGCGTATCACGAAGATCTCGCCGAGCTGGCCGAATCGACCCGCCGCGCGATGCAATCTCCCGGCGGGGACTGGCCCGCGGCGCGCATCTTCCTTGCCCGGTACCGGTCCGGCATGCGGCGCCTGCAGTACATCAACGCAGGCTTTCTGCCGCCGTTCCTGTTCCGCCGCACCGCGCTCGGCGCGGAGGCGCTGCGGCTGCGCCATACAGGGCCGCCGTTCGACGCGCGCAGCAACCTGCGCTGCGAGGAGGCCGAGGTGGAACTCGCTCCCGGGGATCTGCTGTTGGCCGTGTCGTCCGGCGTGCCTGCGGCGCGCAACGCCGCCGGCGAGGCGTGGAGCGAAGTCCGCCTGATTGAAGCCATGGCCGGATGGCAGCCCGCGCCGGCCCAGACGCTGCTCGAACAGGCGGCCGCGTCATGGAGCGGATTTCTCGGCGGCGTCCCGCACCCGCCGCACCTGTTCCTGCTGCTGCGCCCGAAACCCTGAAGCCGCCTCAGCCCTTGCCGAGCACCACGCGCTCGATCGCCGCTTTCATCTTCAGCACAGCCGCCAGCTCCGCCTCGAAAACAGCTTCCGGCGAAGCGCCCTCCGGCGGGCGCGCGCCGCTCTCGATGCCCCAGAAGCCGTGAAACCCGCTCGCCATGCACATCCGCAGCTTCTTTTCCAGATCCCAGCCCGGAATGTCCTTGACGCTGATGCCCCGCGCCCAGGACAGAGTCTTCTCGATTGCCTGGTAGTGGTCGTCGCCCTTGTTCCAGTTGCCCAGGTCCACCAGCAGCCCGAACTGCGGGTCGTTCACTTCCTTCATCAGCCTCACAAGCACATCGGGATCGGAGGATGCGCCGCCGTGGTTCTCGATCAGCACCTGGATGCCCGAGCCGCGCGCATAAGCGAGCAGGTCGCGGAAGCTTTCCGCCGCGCGCGCGATCAGGTCCTTGTCCTGCCGCCAGTCCCCTTCCCCGCCCCGCATGTTGCAGCGGATGGCGCGGCAGCCGAGGTAATGGGCGATGTCGACCCACTTGCGGTGCGCCACCGCGGCGGCGCGCCGCTCGCGCGCATCGGTTCCGGCCGTGGGGTCCTCGTCATCCACCATGATGAGCACGGGCGTCACGCCCGCATCGGCAAGACTCTTTTTCAGGCGGCGCAGATAGCCGAGCGTCGGGTTCTCGAAAAACTGGTTGACGAACTCCAGCGCGTCCAGCCCCGCCTTCTCGCGCACGATGCGCGGCATGTCGAGGTTCTTCCACACTCCAGCGCGGAAGCTGCGGTTGAAAGACCATTGCGCGAGCGAAACGCGATCCTGCGCCTGCCACGCCGCCGCCGCTGGCGCGGCGGCCAGCCATTGTCTCCGGTTCATCTCCATCGGCCACTCTCCCGGCAGGGATTCTATCTCACGGCGCCGCCCGCCGCTTGCAGCCCGCCGCCGCTGTGCCGCATCCTAAGGGCAGAGAGGGAGGGAGCGAGGGGATGGCTGCCCGCCTGGATGACGAAGCCCGCGCCATCGAAAAACTGATCGCCGAGATCAACGCCATCGGCCGCCGCCGCGACCGCACTGGCCGCCAGGTGCTGTGGGCTTTCGGCATCACCTTCGCCGCGGCGTTGTGCCTGCTGGCCTGGGTGGCGCTGTTCGCCGGCCCGCCGGCTCGCATCGTCAAGATGGACGGCCCGCGCGCGCCGGCCGTGCTCAAGCAACACCGCCTGCCGCCGCAACCATGATGCCGCTCAATGAAAACGGACCGGGAAGCGCCCCCTGGCCGCCTCCCGGTCCTCGCTCAGCCTGAAGTCAGGCGCAAAGTCAGAACTGGATGCGCGCCTGCACCTGAATCCACCGGTTCGTGGCCGAGGTCTGCGACACGACCTGGCCGAAGTCGGCGCGGTAGGGGTCCGTGATCGGGTCGTTCATCTGCGACCGGTTCTGGACGTTCAGCGCGTCCAGCCGCAACTGCATGGTCATCCCCTCGCGCAAAGTGAAATTCTTGGCGAGGTTGGCATTCCACTGGTTGGTCATGTCGCGGCGCAGCCCGCCGATGCGGGTGGGGAAGACGCGCACGTGGTAGGCGGCCGGCCCGCGCGCCTGCGTGCGCTCAAAGCCTTCCGTGTTGAACCACTGGCCCCACGTGCGGGTCACGTTCTTGATCTGGTTCAGGTCCTGCCCGTAGTAGAAGATGTTGCCCCAGTTCAGCAACGGCCCCGGCTGCCACTCGTAGGTGGCCGCCATCTGCCAGCCGCCGACCAGCGCATCCACCAGCCGGTTGGCCCCGGACAGGAATTTCTTCCCCTTGCCGAACGGGAACTCGAACACGCCGGTGCCCGTGAAGCGGTGCGGACGGCCGTCGTTGCTCTCGCGTTCCGTGCGGAAGGTGTCGAATTCGTTGAGGAACACGTCGGCGTCGCGCAGCCGCATGCCGGTGTAAGCGAGGTTCAGGTTCCAGCCGCGGCTGAAGCGCTTCTCGAACGAGACCTGGAACTCGTGCGTTTTCGTGTAGGCCGTGGCTTCGCTGTTGTCGGTCAGACCGTTGATGTTCGGGAAAGCGCGCAGCAGGCGGTGCCGGGCGATGATGCGCTGCGTGAAGAAGCTGTTGGCGTTCATGTCGGCCCAGACCTCGGCGGGGAAGTCCTGCGCGCGGAAATTGCCGATGAAGAACGGATTCGTCACGTTGGCGTTCAACAACCGCTGGGCGCTTTCGTCGCGCACGAGGCCGCCGACCCACCAGGACGCAGCCAGCGGCTGCAGCGGGCGCCCGGGGACGTTGCCCTGGCTGCTGAACTGGCTGATCCGGTCCGAATACGTGCCGGCGTAGGTGGCCGTGACCACCATCGATGCGCCGAACTGCCGCTGGATTCCCGCCTGCCACCGCTGCTGCCGCGGGTGCGGCGTGTCCCATGCAGTGAAGCCAAAGCCGCGTCCCTGATAGGCGTTGCCGCCCAGCCGGTTGCGCGTGGGTTCATCGAAACGCGTGCCGTCGGCGCGCACCGGGAAGGGATCGTTCAGGATGCTGCGGAAGTTGTTGGGGTTCGCGCCTGCCGGGAAGGGCGCCGTCGGCGTTCCCCAGGTCTGGCCGAAATCGTTGGAAATGATCGTGCTGGTCGTGCGGGAGAAATTGAACTGGTTGGGTCCGAAGTTGAGCACGTTCAGCGTGTCGAAGAACAGCCCGTAGCCGCCCCGGATCACCGTCTTCGAATTGACCTGGTAAGCGGCGCCGATCCGCGGCAGCCACATCAGTTCACTCCTGTGAATCTGGCGCGGAGCGCCGTTGACCCCGACATAGGTGTTGCCGCCGGCCACTTTGAACTGCGAGGCGGGCAGCTCCGGAATCGGACTGGCGGCATAAGCCGCCTCGGCGCCGGCGGTGATCAGCGGGCGGAAATTCGGGTCCCAGTTGCCCACCATGCGGTCGAACCGCTCCGTGGAGCCGCGCTCGTATTCCAGGCGCAGGCCGAGATTCAGCGTCAGCTTCGAATTCACGCGCCAGTTGTCCTGGAAGAATCCGGCGTAATAAGGCGTGTGCAGCGCAAAGGAATCGTTGGTGGCGATGGTGGCGTTGGTCGGGACGCCGAGCATGAACGCCGCCCACGCCAGCCCCAGGTTGCTGGCAGGCGTCAGCGTGTCGTCGTTGCGCCGCAGGTAGAACGAGTTGAAGGTGAAGTTGCCGCTCGTGTTGCCGCCGCCGCCGCCCGTGCGGAACTGGTTGCGGTTGTCGAACGCGAAGCGGAACGTATGCTTGCTGGAAATGATCGTTCCCTCCGCTTTCGCCGTCATCTGCCGGTACCGCGTCCACACGGCGTAACCGCTCGGGCTGACCAGCGAGTAGCCTTCCAGGTTCATGTAGGGCAGCAGGTGTTGCGAGCCGGCTTTCTGGTCCAGGTAATCCGGCAGCCCCACGCTGGAAGGCTTGTAGGACCAGGCCACCTCTTGCAGGTTGCCTTCGCGGAACTGGTTCAGGGCGATGTTGAAGTTCCACATCTTCGTCGCCGATTGCGTGTAGACGACGTCGATGTTGCCGCCCTTGTTGTTGCGCACCAGACCGTTCTTGTTCAGCCCGCGCGCGGTTTCATACACCCAGTCGGCGCGGTCCTCGGGGCCGAAGTTGTTCACGCTCCAGCGTCCGAACATGCGCCACTTGTCATTGATCTGGAAGTCGACGCGGTTGCTGACGGCGTAGTAGTCCCAGTTGTAAGGGGTCTGGTTGGCGAGGTAGTTGTTCTGGGGTTCATCTCCCACGGCAATGTCGCGGTTGGGCTTCGGATAGAACTTGAGGAACGCGTCCAGGGCCGGGTTGGCAAAGCGGCTCTTCGGGATGATGTTGCCGGGGAACGGCGTGCGGATGAAATTGTTGGGGCGCGCCGGATCGCGCGTGATCGACGTCGGGTCGTGCACGATGAAGCGCTGCGGGCTGGTGCGCACCTGAAGCAGGTCGCTGAAGTCGCCCTCGCGGTTCCTCAGCGTGGGGACCGTGCGGTTGATGTTGGCCGCGTCCTCGACCTTGACGTCCTTGAAGCCGTTGTAGGTGGCGAACCAGAACAGCTTGTTCTTCCCGTTGTAAATCTTCGGCAGCACCACGGGGCCGCCCATCGACACGCCCCAGTTGTTGCTGCGCCCGGTGGGCTGCTTGTCCTGGCTGCGCAGTTCGTTGGCCAGCGCCGTGTTGCCCGCCGCTTCCGCGGCGGCGATGCGGCGGTAATAGTTCTGCTTCACGAAGAAGGGCGTGCCCTGCCAGCGCTGCTGCCAGTGCTGCCAGGTCATGGTGCCGTGCAGGGCGTTGGTGCCCGACTTCGAGATCATGGTGATGGCGGCGCCCGAGGTCTGCCCGATGCCCGCGTCAAAGTTGTTGGTCTCCACCTTGAACTCGGCGATCGCGTCCGTGTACGGCAGATAGGCCGTGCGGCGCGACGGCCCCTGGTTGGGCGAGCCGTCCAGCGTCCACGCGTTGCCTCCCACATTGCCGCTCACGCTGTAATCGGACCCGCCGACGTTGGAGTGCAGCGCCAGGTAGTTGTTCACGCCGCCCGTCTGCACGCCGGGCGCCAGCTTCACCAGCAACATGGCGCTGTTGCCCATCACCGGCAGTTCCATCAGCGATTTGTTGTCGATCACGCGCCCGCTGGTCACGGCGTTCGTCTCCAGCAGCGGCGCCTCCGCCACGACCGAGACCGTCTCCGTCAGCCCGCCCACTTCCAGCGTGACGGTCACCTCGATCCTGGAGGAAACCGGCAGCGTGATGCCGCGGCGCACCAGCCTCTTGAAGCCCTGCGCCTCCACGGTCACCTCGTATTGGCCCGGGATCAGCAGGTTCAGCTCGTAGTAGCCGGCTTCATTGGTTTTGGTCGCCAGCGCCACTCCCGTATCGGCGTTCCGCACGCTCACCGTGGCGCCTGTCACCACCGCCGCCTGGGGATCGTACACATATCCGAAAAGCGAGGACCGGGTCTCCTGGCCCGCTACAACGCTTGCAAGAATGGCGCAGACAGCAAAAGCCCTCAGTGTGTTGAGTCTCATTTTCACCCCTTTTCGATCACCCTTGCCCGAAGGCAATTGGTGGAGTTATATCAAAAGGGCGCGAGGGCGTCAAACGGCCTTGCGCCACGCGGATTTCAGCGTCCGGCGCCTGCGGGCAGCGCGGGCATTGCGGCGCCGCTACTCGGCGGGGCGGGTCTGCTCGAGCAGCGCCCGGCTCCGGGAGCGCGAGTGGTTGGTAGCGGTTTCCACCGCGGAAATCAGCATCGCCCTCAATCCGTGGCGCTCCAGTTCGTGAATCGCCGAGATAGTCACCCCGCCGGGCGTGATCACCTGGTCGCGCAGGATCGCCGGGTGGACGCCGGTTTCCTTCACGAGCCGCGCCGCGCCCAGCACGGTCTGTTCCGCCAGGCGCGTGGCCACCTCGTGCGAAAGGCCCATTTTGAGCCCGCCAGCGATCAGCGCCTCGATCACCATGTACACGTAGGCAGGTCCGCTGCCGGACAACGCGGTGACTGCGTCCATGGCCTCTTCCTCAACGCAGCAGACAACGCCGACGGCGCGGAAAATGCGCTCCACCAGCGCGCGGTGTTCTTCGGTGGCGAAGCTGTTGGAGGCAATCGCGGTGGCCCCTTCTTCGATCACCACCGGAATGTTGGGCATGGCGCGGAAGACGGGCATGCGGCGGGCGATCAGCCGTTCGATGAGGCGGATGGGCGCGACCGCCGCCAGCGAGACCAGGATCTGCCCCTCGTGCAGCACGTCGCGGATCTCCTCGAGCACGCGCGCCAGCACGCCCGGCTTCACGCTCAGCAGAATCAGATCGCTCTGCGCCGCGGCATCCCGGTTGCCGCCCGCCGTGGCGCGCACACCGAACCGCGCCGCCACCTCCGCGGCGCGCTCCGGCGAGCGCGTGGTGG
>Ga0308414_1000419_pt1 | contig 26868 bp, 23 predicted proteins | sample HotsprSampleOS50_FD_205667 | JGI IMG/M metagenome (GOLD analysis project Ga0308414, IMG submission 205667) | Hot spring phototrophic mat microbial communities from Octopus Spring, Yellowstone National Park, Wyoming, United States - 20090730_OS50 ...
GAGCCGTTCAACGCCGGCTACGCGCTGCGCGACGGCCAGGTGGTGGCCGTTGAGGGCCGCCCAGGGCGCATCATGGACGTGGGCCAGACGATGGAGACGCTCACGGCCGACCCGCTCCGAGCGCTGCGCGACGGGCTGCGCCTGCGCATGACGCCCATCCCACCGGACGTGGTGGACGCCGCGCCCTATCTGGAGGACGCGCGCGCCTTTGCCGCCCGGCCGTTCCAACTGCGCGGCTATGACCCGTATCTCGACCAGACAATCGCCTGGGGCACGACGCCGGAGGTGGTCGTGTCGTGGCTGGAGGCCGGCCCCAGCAGCCTGACGCTGCGCGAGCAGGCCTTTCTGCCGTTCCTGGAGGCGCAGAACAGCTCGCTGGCCGCCAGCGGCCAGGGGGTGCGCTACCTCGACACGCTCGAAACGACGGAGCAGATGCGCCAGGCCATCGCCCGCCAGAGCGACAGCGTAGACCTGCGCATCCGCTACCGGCCCACTCAGTACACGGTGGTGGCGGGCGACACCGCCACGCGCATCGCCCGCAAGACCGGCATCCCGTTCTACCTCATCGAGCAGTCGAACCCCGGCCGCGACCTCAACGTGCTGGCCATCGGCGACCGCCTGAACCTGCCGTCGCGCGATCTCGCGCTGCCGCTGCCCCCTGTGCCGCACAAGCGCATCATCGTGGACCTGCGCACGCAGTCGCTGGCGGCCTACGAGAACGGGCAGCGCGTGTTCAGTTGGCTGATCTCCAGCGGCAAATCCGAAGCGCCCACCTCGCCGGGCATCTACCAGATTTTGTCGCACAACGAGGTGGCCTCTGGCAGCAGCTACACGCTGTGCAACGCCCAGGGCTGCGGCCAGTGGAAGATGTATTGGTTCATGGGCATCTACGAAGTGGTGCCGGGGCTGATGAACGGCTTCCACGGGGCGGTGCTGCTGCCCAACGGAGCTTACTTGGGCGGCGGTAACGTGGGCGTGCCGTACACGTTCGGCTGCGTTATGTCGCAGGACGACAACGCCCGCCTGCTTTACGAGTGGGCCGACGAGGGCACAATCGTCGAGATTATCTCCAACGAGTTCCCGCCGCAGAGCGAGCTGGCGCGAATGGCGTTCGGCTGAGGCAGCGCGCCTTGTGCAGCTTGTATGAACTTAGCAGCGCACGGGAAGGCGGTGCGGCTTGCCAGCGCGCACACAAAACGTCAATTATGAAGTTTTCATCAATTCTTTGTTCGGCTGAAAAGGTTTCCAGCCGGCCGGCAGCGGGGCTTTTTCGAACGGAATTTAACTTGTTCTTCACATAATTATCGATAATTTGCCGGCGCGGGCGCGCGCGCCGCTTTAAGAAACATTGACTCGCCGCCAGAATCTCATATACTGTTAAGTAGATAGTTGTGTGGAGCCACAAAAAAACTGTTATTAAAGAAAACCTTCTTTAACGGCTCCACATTGAAACCCTCAGACGCCCTATCCCCAGGGCGTCTGCTCATTTGTGGGCCAGGCGCGCCCGTCGGCCGGGAGCTGCCACAGCCCCCGACCGACGCAGTTCTGCCGCAGGCAGTGTTTCAGGGCACGGCTACAGACCACACGTCGCGGAAGTTGTGGCCGGTGGTGTCGCCCGGCTGGCCATCGCGCACCCAGAAGTAGAGCGGCGCGCCAGTTCCCCCCGCTGGCGGAGGGCCAGGTCTATCAGGTGTGGCTGACGCGCGCAGGCGAAGCGCCGCGCAGCGCCGGCCTGTTTACGGTAGACGAGGCAGGCAGCGGCGCGCTGGTGTTCGAGATCGCCGAGCCAATCGAGTCGTTCAACCGAGTGGGCGTCACCGCTGAGCCGGCGGGCGGCAGCCCTGGCCCCACGTCTGCGCCGGTCGTCCGCGTAGAGTTCTAATCCTCGCGCGGGCCGCGCAGCCGCGCCTTCAGAGAGTCAAGCGAAGGGATGTTTTCGCTGGCGAAGCGATCTTCTTCTTCGAAGTAGCGGTCAATTAAGGGCTTGTGGTCAAAGTAGTAAGCTATGACCGCATGAACCTCTGCCCGTGTCAGATTGTACTGCGCCATCACTTCTTCGACAGTCGCACCCTAATCACGATCATGAGAGACCAGTGTCAGACGATTGGAAGCTGTGTACTCCAGATGCTCCACATCGTCAGCTTCTGCCAGACCAACTTCTTCACAGCGCACCACTGTTACCCCCCGCTGGCGCAGTTGAGTCGCAACAGCGCGGGATATGTGTGTATCAAAATAGAATGGCAGCGATGCACTCATGCTGTCATTATGCCATAGGTGCGGGCAATCAGGCGCTAATCCCCCGCGCCGGAGGCGTGCGGCGCTTCGATTGTGCCGGCGGTGGGCGTCGCCTGGCGGCCCAGCAGCAGGGCTGGCAGCAGCGCCAGCGCGCAGACTGCCGCGCCGATCAGCCCCAGCTCGGCCAGCACGCGCACTGTGATCTCGGCGTAGGCGTTGGCCGCCAGCAGCGGGTCCACCAGCCCGCCCAGCTCGGCCGCCGCCAGCGCGTTGACCCGCTGGAGCGAGATGGTCGTCAGCGCCGACACGCTCACCGTCATGCCGATCAACCGCACGATAATCACCAGCGCCGAGGCGACGCCGCGCTCGCGGTCCGGCGCGGCGTTGATGACCGACGCGCTGATGGGCGAGAACGTCAGCCCCAGCCCAGCCCCGATCAGCGCCATCTGCGCCGCAATCACCGCGTCAGGCGTCGTCAGCGTCCAGGTGCGCCACAGCAGCAGGTAGCCGGTGACGGCCAAGCCCAGGCCCAGCGCCGTTGTGGCGCGGAAGCCGATGCGCTCGGCCAGCCAGCCGCCGGGGACGGCCGCCAGCGCCATCGGCACAGTGAGCGTAGACAGCAGCAGTCCCACTTGCAGCGCCGCCTGCGTCAGCGTGGAGAGGTCCTCTTGGCGCACGTTGACCAGAATCGGCACGCTCACCAGCCCTATCACCAGCGAAAAGCCGACGAACAGGTTGACCAGCAGCCCGGCAGACAGGCTGCGCTGGCGGAACAGCTTCAGGTTCACCAGCGGATCGCGCACGCGCGCCTCGACGAAGATAAACGCGGCGAAGAAGAAGGCCGCCAGCAGCATGAGCGGGCCGAAGTAGACCGGCAGGCGGGCTAGGTCGCCGAAGCTGGCTGCGGTGGGAGCGATGTCAATGTTGGCCCCCAGGCCGACGTTGAGGCTGGTCAGCGCCGCAACGATGAGCGCCGCGCCCAGGAAGTCGAAGCGGCCGGGCGAGCGCTGCTGCGGCACGCGCCGCAGCGCCCACAGCACCAGGGCGATCGTCAGCAGCGTCAGCGGCACGTTGATCCAGAACAGCCAGTGCCAGTGGACGAACTGCACCACGATGCCGCCGTAGAGGTGGCCCAGCACCCAGCCCAGCGTGTCCACCGCCCCCACCAGCCCCAGCGGGCGGGCGCGCTGCGCCGGCGGGAACAGGTCGCCCACCAGCGCCAGGCTCACCGGGACGAGCGCCCCCGCCCCCAGCGCCTGCACCACGCGCCCCAGGATAAGCGCCTGCAGGTGCACGTAGGCGATGTCGGGCCGCTCCCCCAGCCGGCGGTAGACGCTGTAGAGGGCCTGTGTCGGCCAGCCGCCGGCGGTGGCCACCAGCACCGAGCCAGCGATGAACACCAGCAGACAGGCCACGTAGACCGCCCGCCGCCCCAGCAGGTCGCTGACACGGCCCATAAACGTCAGGCTGACGGTGTAGGCCAGCAGATAGCCGCTCAGAATCCAGGCGGCGTCGTCCAGCGCCGTTTGCAGCGGCAGCTCCAGCTCGATGATCAGCTCCGGCAGAAAGGCCGACACCACCGTCAGGTCGAGCGAGCCGACGAACACCGGAATGCAGATAACTGCCAGCACCAGCCACGGGTTGATTGGGCGCTGCGCGGCGGCGCTCATGATTGGCGTGCCTCTGGGTCGTCCAGGCGCGCCGGCGCGCCGTAGTCGTAGATGTCCACCGTCCAGGTTGTAGGCGTGGGGAACTGCTCGCTGGCTGTTTCCGGCTGGACGATGACAAAGCGGGCGGGCAGGCCGGTCTCGCGGTGGATGTAGACCTCCACCTGTGTCGGGCCGCTGGCCTCGATCAGCCCGGCCAGCAGCGCGCTGATGTCGTGGCCCTCGGCTACGCCGCTGATGCGGTGCACCGGCGTGCCGTCCTCCAGCGCCGCCGGCCCGGCGTAGGTCAGCTCGCGCACTGCGGCCAATGCCGCCTCAAAGCCGGTCTCCTCGGCGATCAGCACCTGCGGGTTGAAGCCCTCGGCGAACGGCGCGTTAAGCCAGCTCCCGCCGGTGAGGATTACGTTGCGGAACCACTGGTTCTCGCCGCGCGCGAAGATGTCCACCTCGGCGGTGAGGCCGGCGGCTGTCAGGCTGACGGTGGCCTGGAGCGTGTCCGGCGCAACGTACTGCGCGCTGGCCCGGCGGAAGGTCACCCGCCCTAGGCCGGTGTCCACCTCGTAGGGCGCGCCAGTGCGCTCAACAGTCATGCGAAAGCGGTCACTGGCGCGGATGTTGGCCGCCGCTTGGGCAACCAGCGTGACAGGGTCTGGCGGGATTTCAGTGGCCGGGGCCGCGCCGCAGCCAGCAGCCAAGGCCAGCAGCATACACACAATTGGCAGGTAGCGCACGCAGTTCAACGTCCTTTTCAACACAGGTCAGGCAGCCTCACGTGGCCAGTACACCTATACGAATTCGGGCCGCTAGAGTTGTTGCGCCGGCACGTCGCGCCGGTCGCGCGGCTGGTAGGGGATGTAGCGGCGCTGGGTCGCGCTGGCGATAGCGTCCATCACCGCGGCGATGTTCTCCTCTGGCGGGTGGAGCGAGTCAACCGGCACGGCGTTAGCGCCCCACGGCTGGTAGTAGGCGCGCATGCGCAGCACGTCGTCCCAGCCAACCGGCCGCCAGCCCGGCACGTACTGCACGCGCTGCTCCATGCGCCGCTGCCACACGCCGTCATCGGAGCAGAAGCAGTAGAAGGCGCAGAAGCGCGCGCTGTGGCGCGCCGCGATCTCGCTGGCCACTGTGCGGAAGTGATCCAGCGGGAAGGTGGCGTCCAGGATGGCGCTCACACCCAGGCCGAGCTGCTCGTCGGCCATGTCCAGGATGATATAGTAGCCGTCGCCCGTGTTCTCCGCCGCCAGGTGATGGTCGCGCAGCACGCGCTGCACGCGATCTTTGGAGAACGTGGGCAGGCGCAGCTTCTGGGCAACCAGGCGCGCCAGCGTCGTTTTGCCGCCGCCAGGCAGGCCGGCAAAGAGAATCAGGGTTGGGTCCACAGCGTTGTTTCCGACCAAAACACAGCGGCATCCATTATGCCACGCCGGGCGCAAATTGAAACGGGGCCGGCTCAGCGGTTTAGCGTATGCGCGTCCACGTGCCCTGATCGCCGCCGGAGAAACGGAAGACGCCGATGGGCGAGTCAATGTAGAAGGGGCCGCCTTCCTCGAATTGGATGGTGCGCTGCCCCTCGTCAATGGCGGATGTGCCCCAGCCGATCTGGGCTTGCCAGGTGCTGACCGGCGCCAGCGTGTTGAGGAAGGCCCAGCGGAACATGCGCTGCGGCTGGAAGAGGCCGGGCGGCGCGGGGTCGTAAGGCAGGTCGGCGCCGGTCCAGCCGTTGGGGAAGGCTGCATAGCGGCTGTCGGCGTTTTGCAGGCCGTAGATGCGGTTAAGGGCGTTGGCGTTGACGTAGATCATCAGGCCGCGCTCAAACTGCTGGAACGCGCCGGGGCCGATAGCTCCTAAAGCCGTGGGGCAGCCGCTGCCGGGCGGCGCGAACTCGTTGCCAAAGAACCAGGCAATCGGGCAGGTGAGCGTGATCGGGATCGAGCGCGAGGTCTCCTGGCCGCTGCGGATAGCCACCAGTCGGTAGACAATGACGCGCCCCTGGTTAGCGGGGACGGTCACGGCAAGCTGGCCGCTGGGCACAACGGGGAACGTTTGCGTTACAGCGCCCTGCTGGTTAAGCTGGTCTATGCGCGCGCTGTCGGCGTTGGCCGTCCACGCCAGCGTGATGACGGTGTTGGGGGCTGCGGTGGTTGCGCTGGCGGTAAAGCTCAAAATCTCCGGCGTGATCGGCGTGGCGCTGGCCGTTGGCGTGTCGGTGGGCGTGGGCGTGCTGGTGGCCGTCGGCGTGGGCGTGAGGGTGAACGTGGGCGTGACCGACGAGGTAACGGTGATGGATGGCGTGAAGGTGGGCGTGGGTGTGCCGGTGTTGGTGGCCGTCGGCGTGGGCGTGTCAGTAGGCGAGGCCGTTGGCGTCGGCGTGGGCGTGCGCGACGGCGTGTCGCTGGGGGTGAGCGAGGGCAGCTCGGCCAGCGTGGGCAGCGCGCCCAGCGCTGTCTCGTCCTGCGGCTGGCAGGCAGCGGCCAGCAGCGCAGCAACTGCCAACACAGGCACTAACCGGAGCATCGAACGGCTCGCCACAGCGCACCTCCGCCAAGCGTGGTGTCTGGCATGAAAGCCAGACAGCGCATCTATGTCATTGTTCCCTTAATCATACTCGCAACCGTCCCGGCGTGCCAGCAGACTTTCGTCATAGGCGACAGCGCAGCGCCGCCAGCCAGCGCTGCGCCGCGCCCGCTGCTGCTGCCCGCTACGCTGCCGCCGCGGCCGGTGGCGGCGCTGCCAACGGCGCGAATCACGCCAGCGGCCCCGCCGGGCGCTGTGAGCGCCCCCCTGGCCACACTGACGCCGCTGGTTGACCCGCGGCCGTTCACAGCAGCGGCGCAGGCGGCGGCTCTGCCGGCCGGTTGGTTCGAGGTGGGGCGCTCGGTGGAGGGGCGGGCCATCACTGCACGGCGCTTCGGCGCGGGGCCGCGCGCGCTGCTGCTGGTGGGCGGGATTCACGGCGGGTGGGAGGCCAACACCGTAACGCTGATCGAGGAGTTAATCGCCCACTTCGAGGCTAACCCCGCCGACGTGCTGCCCGGCATGGCGCTGGTGCTGCTGCCGGCGGCCAACCCCGACGGGCTGGCGCGCGGCCGGTCGGCCGAGGGCCGCTTCAACGCCAACGGCGTGGACCTCAACCGCAACTGGGGCTGCAATTGGTCTGCGCAGGCAGTGTGGCGCGACCAGCCGGTCAGTGCCGGGCCGCGCCCGTTCTCCGAGCCAGAGACGCAGGCGCTGGCGGCGCTGGTGCGGCAGCTCCAACCGGCGGCCGTCCTGTTCTACCACAGCGCGGCCAGCGGCGTGTTTGCCGGCCGCTGCAACGGCGACCACGGCTCGGCGCTGCTGGCGCAGGTGCTGGGCGAGGCAGCCGGCTACAGCTACGGCCAGCCGTTCAGCGCCTACCGCGTAACCGGCACAGCCCCCTCATGGGTGGACGGGCAGGGCATCCCAGCGGCCGACGTGGAGCTGCAAAGCAGCAGCGACAGCGAGTTTGCGCGCAACCTGGCCGGCGTGATGGCGCTGCAGCGCTGGCTGGCCGGCGGCGGTTGAGCCTCACCCTGCCCCGCTGATCTCCCACAGCACGATCTCTGGCGGGCACAACAAGCGGGCGCGCGGCGCGCCTAACCCCTCCAGGCCCACGCCGCGCGCAGTGTAGAGGGTGGTCGTGCCTAGTTCATAGCGGCCCATGATAAAGCGGCTGCCCAGGTGGCTGCTGGAGAACACGGCTCCGATCAGCGGCAGGCGGATCTGCCCGCCGTGCGTGTGGCCGCACAGGTACAGGTCGAAGCCGGCGTCGTTGGCCTCCGGCGCGATGTCCGGCGGGTGCATCAGCAGCAGGTGCAGGCCGGCGGGCGGCATGTGGCGCGCCATCTGCGCCAGCAGCGCCCGGTCGCGCGCCATGTCGTGTGTCACCACCAGACCCAGTATGTTGAGCGGGCCGGCAGGCGTCTGCACCGTGACCCAGCGGTTGTCCAGCAGCGTGAGGTTGTCCAACCCGCGCACAAAGGCGCGCACGCGCTCCAGCGGCTCGACCAGCGGCGTGCCGGAGACGCAGTACACGCCCAGCGGCGCAGACCACTCGCGGATCACGGCGCGGATGGCGTCTTCGGCGACAGGATCGTGCGTGTTGGACAGGTTGACGAAGTCGCCGGTGAACACAATCACGTCCGGCTTGAGGTCGCGGATGAGCTGGTTGAGGCGGCGCTCGCGCGCGGTGACGCGCTCGATGTGCAGGTCGCCCACCTGCAGCAGGCGCAGCGGCGGCGCGGTGGCGGGCCACTTTCGGGTGGCGTATGTCTGCTGCGTCACGCCCAGGCGGAACGGCTCGACCCACGTCGCGTAGACGGCCAGCGCTGTCGCCGCAGCCAGCAGCAGCAGGGCCAGCGGCCAGGGCGCGGCCAGCAGCCCCAGCGCGATCAGCAGCGCGGCCAGCAGCAGCGCCAGCGCCAGCGCGGCGGGCCGGTCTGGCCCGAAGCTGCGCCCGCGCGCGGGCAGCGCCCACAGCGCGCCCCAATTGACCAGCGCGGCCAGCGCATAAGCCCCGCTGACCAGCAGCGCGGCGCTGGTCTCCGCCTGGGCAGCCCAGGCCAGCGCCACCAGCGCGGCGCAGGCGGCGATTATCAGGGCCAGCGCCGCCGGCGGGATGGCCTGCAGCCGGTTGGTCTGCACCAGCAGCGTGTGCAGCGGGGTGTGCTCCAGCGGGTCAGCGGCGGTGTGTTCGGTCATGCGGATGCCTTTCCCTGTGTCCGTTCAGCCGCATCCATCATACCGCCCGCTGCCCAGCCTGTTAAGCGCGGCGAATCACAACGGCGGTGGAATGCCCGCCGTTTTCACAGTTCAGCGCCGCGGCCGGCGCTGGCTTATTTACGACACATTGCGGTACATCGGCACCGGGAAGTCCACGAAATAGGCCCAGCCCTCGCCAGCCATCAGCTCGCGCTGCTCTTTGTCCAGCGTCATGGTAACGACGTGCCCCTGGCTGTGAATCTCCAGTGTCAGCAGCTCCTCGCCGCCGGCATCCTCCTCAATGATCTCGAAGCAGCGCCGCTCGTACCCCATTGGGTGCTTCAGGAACTGGCCCAAGCAGCGCTCACACAGCGCCAGATGTGCGGGGCACACATCGCGATTGATCTTCACGTACATGGCTTTAACCTCCCGCAGGCTCTCCTTAGCCATACTGTAATGCGAAAAGCCAGGGGTGTACAGTGTAGAATGTCACAATATAACTAACGCAGGACGCTCAGAGCCGGCTGTCGTCGCCTTCAACGCTGATGGCGTCGGCCAAGTAGTCGTCTGGGACGGCGCTGACCGGCGGCATCGAGCCAGAGCCGGTTGTCGGCGGGCGGCGGGCCGGCACAGCGGAGGCTGTGGGCCGCGGCCGCACAACCAGCAGATAGACCAGCAGGCCCAGCGCGCCCAGCGCGCCCATGACGCCCAGCGCGCCCAGCAGCGACAGGCCGACGCGCACCGCTTCGTTTTCCGGCAGCGTGAAGCCGACCCTGGCGGCGCGCGTCGGCGCGGCAGCCAGCGCGTCGGCGCGGCGCGCGCCGTACTCGACAACGGTGGGCAGCGTGCCCGCCCCGATGGACGCCGTAACAGTGTCCGGCGTGGTAGGCGTGTAGACGGCGCTGGTGATTTGCAGCGAATACTGGCCGGGCGGCAGGAACTGGAAGCAGATCACGCCTTGCGCGGCTGTGGGCGAGTCGTCCATCAGGGCGCTGGCGATCACGATACCGTCGGCGTCAAGCAGCGCGGCGGCTACGTCGCGCGTGAGAAACGGTTCGCCGGGGTCGAGCGCTTGGTTGGCGTTGCGGTCCTCAAAGGCGCGCACACAGAACTGCCCGCCGGTTTGGGCAGATGCGGGGCTGGCCAGCGCCAACAGGGCCAGCGCGGTGCACAGGAAAAACAGGCGCATCGGGTGGTCGCCTTTCGCCGGTTAGCGCCCGCGCAGCGCCAGGCTCAGCCCCAGGCCGCTGATCAGCACTACAGCAGCCAGGCCGAACACGATCAGCCCGCTGTTCTCCATAATCTGATCCAACGGCGAGGCCGGCGGCGCGCTGGCGTCGTTGGCGGCCTCAACTGGCGGCGCGCCGGCGTCGGCAGGCGGCGGTGGCGCGGGAGCTACGCCCTCAGCCGCGCCGAAGGCCACCTCCAGCGGAACACCTGGCAGCAGGCGCAGCCGAAGCTGATCCGGCGACGTAAGGCCAAAGCCGGTGGGCGCGCTGGCGGCCAGCACGTAGTCGCCAGGCGGCAGATCGTCGAAGCACTGCGGGTCGCCTACGCCGTCGGTCTGGGCAGTTGCCAGGGTGTCAGCGCCGCTGGTGAGGGCCAGCGTCGCGCCAGGCAGCAGGGCCTCGTCAGGTTCCTGGATGCGATTGCGGTTGGCGTCGTTGAACACCAGGGCGCACACGCGCGCCAGCGCCGCGGCTGGGTCAGCGGCGGGCAGCACGCGCCCATCCGCCACTGAGATGACCGGGGCGGGCGGCGGCGGCGCGGTTGGCTCAGCGGGCGGCGCATCCGGTTCAGCAGGCGCGGCGGCCTGCGCCACAGCCAGGGAGTCAGGCGCGGCGGCGTCCTCAGCCGGCTGGTCGGCTGGCCGCTCGGCGGGCGGCGCGCCTGCGCTCGCTTCCTCATCCCCAATATCCTCAATGGCCTCGGTAAGCTGCTCGCCAGCGGTGGGCAGCGGCTCGCGGATGAGGATCTCCTGGCCGACGCGGATGATGCGCGGGTCGGGAATGTTGTTGCGGGCCAGGATATCGGCACGTGTCATGCGGTAAGCCACAGCGATGCTGTCTATGGTGTCGCCGGGGCGCACCACGTGCACAATCGAGCCGTCCGGGCGCTCGCCCTGCGGCACGACAAACGGCACTGAGGGCGGCGCGGTGGGGATTGGCGTGGCGGCTGGCTGGCCAGCGCTGCCGCCCGCGCCCCCGCCAGTGAGCGAGGTCTTGTCCCAGTAGGTCTTGTTCAGGTCAGACACGTTCGCTTGGGTGCTGTACAAGAACAGGGTAGCTGTCGAGCCGGTGGTAGTGGCGCTCACGCGCATTTCCAGCCACTGGTCGTGCGGCTGCACCCAGTTGGACCAGACGATGTCGCTGTCGTTGGGGTCAGTCCCGCCGTTGGGGTCAATGCCGATGCGCGTCTGCGCGCCTGACTCAACGGCCGAGCCGCACGTCGAGCCGCCGCCCAGGTTGCACGCCTTGACCTGCGCCCAGGCGCTGGCCTGCACGTTGGTGTTGGGCTGCACCGGCACCTGCTGGTAGATCGCCACGGTGCAGGTGGCAAAGCCGCAGTCAACGTTGATGGCGCGCTGGCCCTCGATGGGGTCGGGGCCTGGGCCGGGGTGCGGGAAGATGGCGACTTTATCGGATCGGTTGAAGAAGTCGCCGGTGGGCGCGGCCAGCCAAGCGTTCCACGACGGAGGCAGGTAGATGGGCTTGTCGCCGCCTCGGCGCGTTGTGTACGGCCCGAAGAGGCCTTCTTCCAGGCCGGGGTTTTGCAGCAGCTCGGTGTCCTGGGCCTGAACCAGCCCGGCGGCCAGCGCCGTTAGGATCACCGCAATTGTCCACAGGCTCGCTTGGCGCATCAGCCGCATGGTCTGTTTTTCTCCGCTAAACTTCACTCGAAACCCGGGTCGTGGCCGACGCCGGCTGCGCGCGCGCCGGGCGCACAGCGCGGCGCGATTATAGCACGGCAGGGGGGAGAGTCAACCGCAGCGGCGGGCACGCGCCAGGCGAACGTCAGCCGCGTGGGCCGGACTTGGCCACGGCGTCGAACACGCGGGGCGCAATCAGCCACACCAGCCGCCCGCGCAGCGGCGAGGCGATCTTGACGATGTCAATGCGGGCCAGGCTGCCCTTTTTCAGCACCACGTTGGCCCCGGTCAGGTCGCTGATCACCTTGCTCATGCTGGGGTCATGGCCCACGAACATCAGCTCGTCGCTGTCATTCAAGTCGCTGCCCAAGGCCTCTACTGTCTGCACGTCGAACGAAAAATCAACGCCATCGTGAACTTCGACGCGCGCTTTGAGCGCTTCGCCAATGATCTCGGCGGTTTGCAGGGCACGGGCGCGCGGGCTGCTGTAGATGCAGCGCGGCTTGAGGCCCATACGCTGCATCACGTGCGCGGCGGCGCGCATCCGGCTGATGCCGGCAGCCGTCAAGCGGCGGTTGTAATCGGTGACGGTTTCGCTGGCGTCCTCGGCTTCGGCGTGCCGAACTAGGTACAGTTTCATGGCCGTGTCCTTGCTGGCGCGGGCGTCAGCGCCCATTGTATCATTCGTTGGTGACAATAACGACGGTGCGTCCTGGCGCGCGCTTGGGTTTCTCCGCGCTCAGCAGCAGCCGCCCCAAGCCGGCCCACAGGCGCGCCAGCAGCCGCGCGGCTGTCAGCCCCAGCGGCAGCAGCAGTGCCCCTAGCAGCGCGCACAGCGCGGCGGCGCTGCCTGTGGTGACGTAGGCGAAGCCCAGGTCGAGCGGCGCGCTGGTGTAGGTAAGGGGGGCGGCCAGCAGCGCCAGCGCCAGGTTGAACAGGCCGCCGGTGAGCGCAAACGACAGCGCGCCCAGCGGCAGTTTGAGCAGCAGGTAGAGCAGGATGCGCCAGGTGGCGGGGTCGGTCAGGTGGGCCTGTAGCCGGGCGCGCAGTCCGGCGGCAGCGCGTGGGCTGGCTGACGGCGCGGCGACGCCCAACAGAACGTACAGCAGGTGGCGTTCGCTGGCCGCCATGTTGCGCGCCAGCTCCAGCGTGGCCAGCAAAATGGGCAGCCCGACCCACAGCGGGGCCAGCGCCAGCCCCAGCGCCAGCCCAGCGGCCAGCAGCACAGCGTAGGCTGCCCCCAGCGGAAGCGCCAGCAGCGCGTACACCAGGCAGCGCAGCGTGTGGGCCGCGCCCATGTGGAAGTCGTTCGAGGGCATTGCGCGCCTCCCACCACACTCTACTCAAGTATACGCAGGTGCGGGCGGCGCGTTGCGGCAGCGCGAAAAAGCCCCGGTCAGCGCTGACCGGGGCCGGTGTGGAGCGGGCGATGAGATTCGAACTCACGACATCTTCCTTGGCAAGGAAGCATTCTACCGCTGAATTACGCCCGCATTGTGTCCATTAGTATAGCGCCAGGGACGGCGTTTGGCAAGAGTTTTTTTGCCAGGCTTAAGACAGGCTGACTTGTGAGGCCGGCGCATCAGCAGTATGCTCTAGACAGGAACACTGTTCACGGATGGCAACACCATGATTGAACGCTATCATCGCGCTGCTGCCGGCGCGCTGGCGCGCTGGCCGGGCGCTGCGCGGGCCGGGCTGGTGGCAGTCAGCGCGGGGGCGCTGTTTTTGGCGGCTTACAGCGCGGCGCCGGATCCGCTCAAACTGCTGTTGGCGCTGGCCTACTTGGCCGCCGGGGCCAGCTTGATCGCGCTGACGGCGCGCTGGCGCATGGCCGCTTTGGACGCAGCCGCCCAGGTGATCCTGGCGGCGCTGACGGCCTTCGGCCTGCTGTTCTACACCGCGTTCGACGCCTGGTGGATGGCGTTGGCCGGGCTGGCCGTGCTGATCACGCTGCTGGCCGCGCAGGACTCGATTGAACGGGCGGCGCTGCTGGCCCTCGCTCACCTGGCTGCGCCGCTGATGGCGCTGGGCGTGCGCTGGTGGTCGCTTTACCCGCCGCTGACGGCCGAGCACGTCGTGCTGGGGCTGGGCCTGCTGGTGCTGGGGCAGCTTACGGCGCTGCTGCTGACGCAGCCGCCGGCTGGGGCGGCCGTTCCGGCTGACCAACCCAGCAGCGCAGCGGCCGAGGCGGAACACCTGGTTATGCACATCCGCGTCACAGCCGACGGGCTGGCGCGCGCCATTCAGGCCATCAACGACGTGACGGCCCAACAGTCAGCGGGGGCCGCCGAACAGGTGCAGATCATCAACCAGGCTAATGAGCTGTTGGAGGGTTTCCTGAAGTCCTCCGAGCAGATTCGTGAACAGGCGCGCGCAGTCACGCTGATGGCCGGCCACTCGGCTGAGTTCTCAGAGAAGGGGCAGGCGGCTATCAAGCAGGCCATCGCTGGCATGCACGACATTCGGGTGCAGGTCTCGGCCATCGCCGAGACGATTGTCCGCTTGGGGCAGCTCACGCGGCGCATTGACGAAATCATCATGTCGGTGAGCGAGATCGCTACGCAGTCCAACCTGCTGGCGCTCAACGCCAGCATCGAGGCGGCGCGCGCTGGCGCGCACGGGCGCGGCTTTGCCGTGGTGGCCGACGAGGTGCGCACGCTCTCGCAGCAGTCCACGGCGGCGGCAAAGCAGGTGCGCGCCACGCTGGGCGAGATCCAGAACGCGATGCGCGAGACGATCCAGGCTACCCAGGTGGGCCTGCAGGGCGTGGACGCCGGCGTGACGCTGACGCAGGAAGCTGACCAGGTGATGGTGCACCTGGCGCACAACGTGAGCGAATCCTACCGTGCGGTCAAGGCGATCTACGACGTCATCCGGCAGCAGATGGAAGACCTGGAGCAGATCGCCATCAAGATTGACATGATTGACCACATCACGCAGCAAAGCCTGGCCAGCACGCGCATGGTCGAGATGGTGTCGTCCAACCTCACCCATCTCTCGGGCGAGCTGCAGGAAGCGATTGCGCGGGACGCGCCGTCAGCGCTAGCGCAGGTAGAGTATCACGATTTGTAACACGACGGCGAAGAACGCGCCGGCAAGCCCCAGCAGTATCCCCATGAGCACGGCGCGCGCCAGCAGCCGCCAGCGCTGGCGGCGGTAGGATTCGGCGCGGCGGCGGGCGCGCTCCTGCCGCCGCAGGGCGCGCTGCTCCGCTAACTCACAGCTGTGAAGCTGGCGGCGCGCCTGCACGTTGAGCGGGTTAATGGCCAGAATGTTTTCCAGGCACACCTTGCGGTCGGCATCGGTCTCCAGCACCTGCAGCAGCGCCAGCCACACCTGCTCGCTGTAGGGGTCAATCAAAGCGGCCTCGCGCCATAGGTCGTGCGCCCGCTGGCGGTCGCCGCGCTCCAGGGCCTGGCGGCCCTCCGACATCAGGCGGGCGAAGCGCGCGCGGCTGTCCTGCGGCGGGGCCTGCACGTTGGTCATGGTCAATGCGCTGCTCCAGCACTCATGGCAGCCACCAGTCGCCGGGAAAGTGGTCATCTTCGGCGTTGGTGAGCTGCCACACGGTTCCATCTTCCAGGTCAATCACGAAGACGTTGTAGGCGCCGGTGGCGGCCCGGTTGCTGGCAAAGGCCAGGTAGCGGCTGTCCGAGCTGATGACCGGGTTGCGGTCGTCAAATTCCGAGCGCACCAGGGCGCGCGGCGTGCTTGCCCCTTGAGCGTTCACCATGTAGATGTCGCTGGCGCGCGGGTTGGTCCCTGGCGCGGCGGCGTACACGATCTGCAGGCCGTCGGCGGTCCAGCGCGGCGTGGTCTCGATCGAGCCGGCCAGATCGGAGGTGAGCTGGTTCACCACGCGGTTCTCAATGCCGATGACGGCGAACGTTTCCGGCGTGAGCGTTTCGCCCTCGGCCGGCGGGCGCTGCGGCAGCACCGACCAGTTGATGCTGTTGAGCGTCACGATGATGATGTCCGGGCCGGGGCTGGCGCTGTTCTTGTCGTCGCGTATCACCGCCAGCAGCGAGCAGTCCGGCGAGAAGGCCGGGCTGGAGTAGCTGACGGTGTCGTTGGTGAGGCGCACCGTCTTGTTGTTGTCAAAGTCGTGGATGTAAACCTGAGGCGGCCGCTCGGTCAGTTGGAAGTTGCCGCCGGTGGGGCCCTCGGCCGGCGACGAGATGAAAGCCACTCGGTTGGCGTTGCGGCAGTAGTCGGGCTGGGTGCTTTCGATCACCGGCGCGTTGAACTGCAGCAGCTGTGGCTGCGTGCCGTTGGTGTTGACGGCCTCCAGGCTGAAGCTGAAGGTGGTGGTGATGTAGCGGCTGTAAACCACGCGCTGACCGTTGCCGGCAAAGCGCACGTCGCGGCCCACCTGCTCGCCGATGCGGGTGAACACCCCCTCGCCGCTGACCGGAAACAGCAGCAGCGGCAGCGCGCCCACGCTCAAGCGGTCGCGCCCGCCCCACACGACTAGGCTGCCCTGCACGCGCGGCGGCGGGAACGGCAGCGCCGGGATCTCGGTGACGGCCGTCGCGACGATTTCGGGCGTCCAGGTGGGCGGCAGGTCCGGGCGGAGCGTGGGCGTAGGCGTGCCGCGCTCAGCGACCGCCGTCTCGGTGGCCGCCTGGGCGACGGCCAGCGCGGCAGCCACTGTGGCCGTCTGCGCGCCGGCGATCTCGGTGAGGGCCAGCGCCTCGGCGGCCTGGCGAGCGTTGTTCGAAATGATGATGGCGCCGAACAAAATCACGATAGCGACGATGGCGACGAGGCCCCCGGCCACGATCAGCGTGAACTGGCGCCGCGAAACGCCCGGAACAACCTCTTCGGCCTCCTCCTGGGCGCGCTTCTTGGCGTCTAGGCGCTCCATGAGCTGGCGCGCTTTTTCGTTGTTGGGGTTGATAAACAGCACGTTCCCCAGGCAGACGCGCTTCTCCTCCTCGGTCTCCACAACCGAGGCCAGCCACAGCCAGGCTTTTTCGTTGTTCTCGTCGCGCTCGACCACCTCCTCGAACTTCTGACGAGCGGCGGCTTTGCTGCCGGCGCGCGCCGCCTCAATGCCCTCGCGCAGAAGCTGCTGGATGTCTTTTTCGTCGCTCACACGCTTCCCTCTCAGTTCTGGATCAGGCGCAGCCGCGGCTCCGGCCGGTAATCGAGCGCCTGATAGTCGCGGTCGTCCTGCGTCAGCCGGGTCACGGTTCTGCCGCGCAGGTCCACAGTATACACCTGGAACACGTCGCTTTGGCGGTTAGAGGCAAAGACCACCAGCCGGCTGTCAGGCGTGAAGGCCGGCGTGCGATCCTCGGCCCCGCCGTCGTCTACCGTGAGCAGGAACACGCCCTCGCCGTTCGGCTCCATGGTGTAGATGTCGGCGTCGCCGTTGGCGTCATTAACGAACACAATCAGCCGGCCGTTGGGCGACCAGCGCGGCGCGAAGCTGCTGCCGCCGATGCGCGTGAGCAGCGTTGGGTTGTCGCCCAACGCCGACATGCGGAACAGCCGCGTGAGGCCGGGGCTGTCGCGGTCAGAGGCGAACACGATGCTCTCGCCGTCTGGCGACCACACCGGGTCGCGGTCAACAATCCCCTCGTTGATGGTGATCTGGCGCAGGTTGTTGCCGTCCTCGGTGATGGTGAAAATCTCGAAATCGCCGTCAACGTCGCTGGCAAAAGCCAAGCGGATGCCGTCGGGCGCCCAGGCCGGGCCAGCGACCGTCCGGCCCAACGTTGTGATCTGGCGCGCGGCGGCCAGGTTGTCGGCTGGGGCGACGAACAGCTCGCTGGCAGTGGTCGTGGCGGCGGCATCGCCCTCGCCGCTGGCGGTCGTGACTGGGCGCACAAACGCGATCAGGCGGCCAGACGGGTCGTAGGCCGCCTCGCTGATGCCCGCCTCCAGCAGGCGCGCGCCGCTGCCGTCGCCAGCGGCGGCGTAGAGCGCCGGCTCGGCCTCGCCCGGCTGCAGGGCTACCAGCAGCATGCTGAAGGCGTTCAGCGGGTAGGGCGTGGCGGTGGGCGTGGGCGTGACGGTAGCAGTTGGCGTGTGGGTGGGCGTGAACGTCGGCGGCAGGTTGACCGCGTCCGGCGCGAGCGTCACCAGCACGCCGAAGAACGGCGTAGCGGTGTATGAGGCCGGATCAGGCGTTTGCGTAGGCGTCGGGTTGATGGCGGCCTCAGCGGTGGCTTGGTTGACGGGCGCGAGGCTGGCGCTGCCCAGCGCGCTGACCACCAGAAAGATGACGAGCGCCAGCACGGACACGACGAGCAGCGCGGCGATCACCAGGCGAAAACCGCCAGCCTGTTCGCGGGCGGCGGGCTGGGGAGGGGCGCGGCGCGCAGGCGGCAAGGGGCGGCCAGCGGCGGCGGCGTCCAGGCGGTTCAGCGCCTCGCGGGCGCGCTGGTTGTTGGGGTTCAGCTTGAGGGCGTTTTGCAGGCAGGCGCGGCGCTCAGCCAGGCTGTCTACCACCGAGGCCAGCCACATCCAGGCGCTTTCGCTGCGCGGGTCAGCGCTCACCACCTGGCGCAGCAGCAGGCGGGCAGCCTCGCGATCCCCCCGGCGCGCAGCTTCGATGCCCAGTTTGAGCTTTTCCTGTAGGTCAGCCGGGTTGGACACAGCGCTTCTCCCAAGTGCAAAGACAGTTTGGGCGGCGGGCCGGGCGTCCGCGCCTAGTTAAACGCGCCCAGAGCCAGAGCCAGCAGCACAACGATGAGCAGCACCACCAGCACGCCAGCCACCATGCCGAAGATGATCAGCGTGCGGTTCTCGCGGGCGCTGCGCTTGTAAGCCATGCGTCTGATGGCCTCGCGCGCTTTGGTGTTGTCCGGGTTCACTTCCAGCACCCGCTCCAGCCACTTGCGCCGCTCGGCCGGCGTCTCGGCGATCTGCGCCAGCCACAGCATAGCGCGTTCGTTGCGCCGGTCCTCGCTGAGCACACGGCGCAGCATCACGCGCGCGCTTTCGGTGTTGCCCTCGCGCGCGCTGCGGATAGCCATGTTGAGCAGTTCCTCACGGTTCGGCTGGTTGCTCTGTTTTGTTGACCGTTCGACGGGCACGCTCATCCCCCTGTCAAGCGCGGCGGCGCTCTTCCATGTATTGTAATGTAAAACCGCGGCGCACAAATCGCCAGATAGTCCCCCGGCGCGGCAGCCGGCCGAGGCGCTTACGTTATCTTAATTGTAGCCCGAAAGCCCTGGCTTGGCGAAGCCGGCTGCGGCCGTGTGGCGGCGGCCGGCGCTGGGGTGCGCTCAGCATCGTTTAATCTTACAGCGGCAGCAGCAACCGTATACTGGTACTGGCGGTGGGCGCAGCGCGCCGCCAAGCGATTCAGTCGTTTGCCATTTGTATCTACCTGAGACCAATCAGTCTGTCCGCCGAGTAGAAATGAGTGACAAATGCCGAAGAACTGGATAATCCGTGCGCTACTGCTGCTGGCGCTGGCAGCGGGCGCAGCCGCCGCTGCGGCTGCCCTGCTGCAGCGCGAACCCATCGCTCAGATTCAATTCACGGCCGCGGCTGCTGCCGCAGAACCCTTCGCCAGCTTCAGCGAGGTGACACGCATCGGCATCACCGCGCCCAGAGAGGTGGCGCTGTCGCCCGACGGGCGGCTGTTAGCGGTGGCATCTGCGTCGGGCCTGTGGCTTCAGGAGCTGGACAGGCCGAACAGCCTGCGCCTGCTGAGCGGCTACGAGCTGGCCAACCAACCATACAAGTACACGCCAGCAGATGACATATCCAGCATCGCTTTCAGTCCGGATGGCAGGTACCTCGCTTTCATCACCGACTCGGACGGCGCGAGACAGGATGCGATTGACATCTGGGACGTGGCCAGCGGTAACGTGCAGACGCGGATTGTTAACCCCACCAGGCACTGCACTTTTAAGCCGCAGCTGGCCTACTCCGCCGATGGCGCGCGCCTGCTCACGTTTGACCCTAGCAGTATCTGCCTCTGGTCTGTTGAGACGGGCCAACGCGAGCAGTTGGTTAGGGTTGAGGTTGAGCCTTACCAGGCCGGGCTTCGCCGCGCCGCGCTCAGCCCGGACGGGCGCTATATCGTTTCGATCACCTGGACGGGGCGCGTGCAGCTGTGGGACGCCGCTGATGGCGCTGAACTGCTGAGCGCAGCCGGCGATGACGCGGCTTTTGGGCCGAACAACCTGCTGCTGGTTGTCAGCCGCGACGAGGGACAGATACGCCTTTTGGACCTCGAAACCCTGACCGAACGGCTGGTTCTGGCCGGCCGCACGGCCGCGTTCAGCCCCGACGGCGCGCGCATCGCCGCCGTGGGCGACAGCGACATCGCGCTCTGGTCGGTTGAGGGCGCTGAGCTGCGGCGCATCAGCCTGGCCGATCCGGAGCGAGAAAACTTCGCGCCAGACATTCGGGCGGTGGCGTTCAGCCCGGACGGCGCGCGCCTGCTGGCGACAGGCGTATCCAGCTGGCCGAACAAGCCGCTGGCCTACGTGTGGGCTGCCGACACAGGCGATCTGATCTGGTCGTATGAGGCCGCAGACCCGAGCCGTTTCACATTTTCAGAACCAAGCTTTAATGACGATAGGGTTAACCAACCCATCGTCGTTCAGGAAACGCACGCGGCGCTGATCATCTCCGCTGCGCATATGATCGTGTGGGACTTTGCCCAGGAGAGCGCGTCTGTCGTTGATTTGCCGTGTCTGTCGAGCGGAAGTGTGATTAGTTTGGTTGGAGCGGCGTTCAGTCCAGATGGCGCGCAGATTATGACCGCGTGCCTGTCTGACGGTGTGCTGCTGTGGGATGCGGCTGGCAGCGCATTTCGCAGGCTGCCGTTGAACGTCTCTTCTTTGAACGTCTCTTCTTCCACGATGTTCGATGCGGCTGTCAGCCCGGACGGTTCGCACTACCTGACGCTTCACCAGACGTTTAACGCAGCAGGGAGACGATCGGGAATGGCAGCGCTGTGGAACGCTGAAGGCGAAGCTGTTCACGCTTTCACCAGCGCCGAGCTGTTTGACGCAGACTTCAGCCCAGACGGCGCCGAGCTTGTGTTCGGGAACGTGGAAGGTCGCCTAGAACTGTATGCCATCGCTGAGCGGCAGACGCGGCTGACGTTGGGCAGCCCCGACAGCAGCCCCCTTCCGACTTACTTTGTTCGTTACAGTCCAGACGGGACGCGGTTTGTCACACTCAGTCCGGATCATCAGGCGCGTATCTGGTCGGCGAACGACGGCACAGCAATCGCCACGCTGCCGCACCAACAGAGGATACTAGCCGCAGCGTTCAGCCCCGACGGGTCACAAGTTGCGACTGCGGATGAGGCCGGCGTCATCCGCCTGTGGTCAGCGGCGGACGGCCAGCGGCAGGCCTCCTACCAGCTGCCAGACGACAGCGATGACGGCGACATCGTGAATGACCTTGCCTTCAGCCCGGACGGCCAGCGCCTGACGGTGGCGCTGCGGGATAGACAGGTGTGGGTGCTCGACGCGAACACTGGGGCGCTGGCCGGCCTTGTGGGCCGCCATCGCGGCATGATTTACAGCGCTGCCTTCAGCCCAGATGGGTCGCGCCTGCTCACAGTTGGCGCTGACAACACGGCGCGCGTGTGGGCACTGCCGGGTTTGACCGCCGCGCGCGCCGACTGACCTGGCAAACCCGATAAAATAATGCGCCGCCTGCAGCGCGCCGCGCACAGGCAGGGATGCTGCGCGGACTGCGCCGGTTGAGGGCGCGCCAGCGGGCGGTTACAATTGCCGGCTGAGTCTGTACTGATCAGCGCGAAGGGACGCATGGCGCGCTTTCAGCCGTCCACCAGCAGCAGGCTGTACGCCTGGGGCGCCGCCGCGGTCGTCGCGCTGGCCGGCCTGCTGCGCTGTGCTTATCTGCTCCAGATCGAGCACAACACCGACCGCGCCTATCCCATCTGGCAGGCGCTGCTGACGCTGGAGCGCGGCGCGCTGCCGCTGGTTGGCCAGCAGACGTCGGTGCTGTTCGCCAACCCGGCGCTCACTGGCTACCTTTACCTGCCGGCGGTCGCGCTGACGCGCTCGCCGCTGGGGCCGGTGGTGTTCACCATCGCGCTGAACACGCTGGGCGTGTGGTTCACCTTCCTGGCCGGGCGCGCTGTTGGCGGGCCGCGCGTCGGGCTGATCGCGGCTTTTCTGGTCAGCGTCAACCCCTGGGTGATCGAGTACAGCCGCCTGACGTGGGTGCAGGGCCTGCTGCCCTTCTTTGCCCCAGCGCTCGCGTGGGCGCTGTGGACGGCGCTGGCCGGCGCGCCGCCTCGCCCTGGGCGCCGGCTGGGCTTGGCTTGGGCGCTGCTGACGCTGGCAGCGCAGACGTATCTGCTGGCGTTCGCGTTGGTTGTGCCGTTTGCCGCGTCGCTGGCCCTCTACGCGCGGCGCATCGCCCGCGACCGGCGCTTGCGGCGCGTCTGCGCTGCCGGCGCGCTGGCTTTTGCCGCCGCGACCGCGCTGTACGCCGCGGCGCTGCTGGCTGACAGCAGCCAGCTCGGCGCTGAGCTTGAGCGCTTCAGCGCCAGCGGCCCTCGGCTGAGCGGCGAGGCGCTGGGCCACGCCCTGCGGCTGGTTACCGGCGCTGATTACCCCGCTGCGCGCGGCGCTGCTGCGCCGGCGGGCGACGCCGTGCTGCGACAGACGCTCACGCAGGCGGCGCACCTGGTTTTGACCGCCTGCCTGGCGGCTGGGGCGGCGCTGGCGCTGGCGCGGGCGGCCCGCGGCGACCGGCGGGCCGCGCTGCCGGTGCTGTGGTTCGCTCTGCCGGCTGCGCTCATGAGCTACGTCAGCCAGGCCGTGCACCCGTTCTACCAGCTCATCGGGATGCCGGGCGGGGCGGTGCTGGCGGCCTTCGCCATCAGCTCAGCGATCGCGCTGCGCCCGCGCGCGCTGGGGCCAGCGGCGGCGCTCGCGGCGGCGGCCTTTGGCGCTCTGATGGCGGTGAACAGCGTCCGCTACGCCCAGGAGACGGCCCGCCTGCCCGGCGCGCACGGCCTGACCGCGCTCTCGCTGGAGCACGGGCTGGCGCTGGGGGCGGCGCTCAACCAGCTCTACACGGGGGCCGAGCTGGTCATCAGCCCGGTCGAAGAATGGATCACGGCCAGCTTGGCGGGCCGGACGTTCGACCACTTGCAGGACAAGCGCGCTCCCGCCGTTCTGATTGTGCCGCCGGGCGGGGCCGTCGTCGTGCGCGCCGGCCGCGAGCTGGACAGCCTGCCGGTCAGCCCAGCTGCCTCGTGGCGGGCGCTGCTGCCCGACGGCGCGGCGCTGGCGCTGGACCGCCTAACGCCGGATGCTGTCCCGCGCGACGGCCGCGTGCTGCGCGGGGATGACGGCATCATCCCGGTCAGCGCGCGCTTGGAACGCGCTGGCAGCGGCTGGCGGGTGATCAGCGCCTGGCAGGTGACCGAGCCGCTCCCGCTAGAGGCGAGCGGCTGGCTGTTCGCGCCGTTCGCTCACGTTTACAACGCCCAGGGCGAGCGCGCGCTGGTCGTGGACGGCGCGGCCGTCCCCGGTTATCAGTGGCGCGCCGGCGATCTGCACCTGCATCAGATGGCTTTCGCGCTGCCATCGGGAACGCCAGCCGGCCGCTACACGGTCGTGATCGGCCAGTATGACGCGGCGCGGGCGCGCAGCGCGATCTTCGTCACGGCTGACGGCGTGTACACGCCGACTGTGCCGGCGGGCGCGCTGACGCACAGCGTCAGATGAAGCGGGCGCTGGCAGGCCCCCCTGGCCAGCGCTGAGCGCGCGCCGGGCGCGCCGCTGGGGGGTGGGCGCGCGTTTGCGAATTGGTCACAGCGGGCCGCGCTACAGCGTCAGCTCCAGCTCGATCTCGTCGCGCAGCGGGATGCCGTCCAGGCCGAATAGGGGAATCTCCGGTTTGAGCCGGCGCGAGGCCTCCAGCGCGTTGGGGTACACGGCTGCCAGATGGAAGCCGCGCTTTTGATAGAAGCGCAGCGCGGGCAGATTGTCGTTGGTGACAATCAGCCACAGGCGGCGGCAGCCGGCCTCCAGCGCCACCTGCTTGACCGTCTCCAGCAGCGCCGTGCCGATGCCCTGGCCCTGCGCCAGGCTGTTGATCGTCACAACTTCGCAGGCGTCCCCATCAATGCGATAGGTGATCAGGCCCACCGGTTTGCCGTCCTGCTCGGCGATGAAGCCGTCCAGCAGATGGCCCAGGTAAACCTGGCCGCGGGTCACAATCCGTGTGGATCCCCAGTGCTTGTCGAGAAACTGAGCGATCCAGTTGCGGTCTGTTCGTTCGACAGGGCGGATCGTAAAGCTGCTCACAAGCCGCTGCCCTCCGTGTGTGCACCTGCGCAACAGCGTCTTATGATAGCGTTTTTTGCCTGCGCAGCGCTAATATTTCGATCCCCGCGCGATTGGGGTAATGCTGCCTGGGGTGGCCGGTTACAATAAATATAACAAGCTGGAAGATGCGGAGGTGGGCCATGCGGCACACAACCCGCCTGCGGGCGGCCCTAGCCGCTGGCGCGTTGGGCCTCCTGCTGGTGGCAGCGGCAGGCGCGGCAGCCCAGGCAGCCGAAACGCCGACACACCCGGCCGTGGATCAGGTGGCGGGCGCAGCCAGCGGCGCGCTGCAGGCGCTGGGGCGTGAGATCGCCGTGCTCTACCAGCGGCTGGCCGAGGCGCCGCGGCCGCTGCCGCTGCGGCTGGCGCTGATCCTGTGCGGACTGGCCCTCGTAAGCGCCGGCTGGCGCATGAGCCACACAGCCCTGGTGGTCGTCGGTTTTGCCGCCGGGGCCGCGCTGATCACGCTGTACCTCACGCGCGGCGGAAGCGCCGCGACGTTTGCGGCGCTGTTTCTGGGCGGCATCGTGGGGGCTGGAATGAGCGTGTTTGTGTTCTACGTGGCGGTGTTCGCGCTGGGGTTCTACGCGGGGGCGGCCCTCACGCTGCTGGTGAGCACAGCAGTCGGGCTTACGCCGGTAACGCTGCTGGGCCTGCTAGCCGGCGGGCTGGGCGGCGGCGCGCTGCTGCTGGCGCTGCGCGGGCCGCTGCTGATCGCGCTGGCGGCGGCGGCGGGCGGCCTGATGCTGAGCTTCGGCCTCGGCCTGGGCCTGCACTGGGCGGCGCTGTTCGCGCTGGCTGGGCTGCTGGCGCAGGCCGCGCTGTCGGCGGTGTATCCCTCTGCGCCGCGCCCGGCCTACGGCGGCAGCGAATAAAACCTGCCCGCTTGCCGGGCGCAGTTTCCATGCTACAATTTATTAATCGAATGGCCGTTTGATTATTTGGGGTGGAGAAAAAACGATGGTAAACACGATTACAGCCGGCGGCGTCAGCTTCGCGCTCACCGACGAGCAGTTGATGCTGCAAAAAATGGCGCGCGACTTTACGACCAACGAGATCATCCCTGTCGCCGCCGAATACGACGAACACGCCATCTTCCCGGACGCGATTTTTCACAAGGCGCGCGAGCTGAGCCTGACCAACATGAACATCCCGGCTGAGTACGGCGGCGTGGGCGCGACTGTGCTGGAGGAGTGCATCGTGGCGGAGGAGTTCGGCTACGGCTGCACCGGCATCGGCACCAGCATCAGCACCAACAACTTGGGCGCGCTGCCCATCATCTTGGGCGGGACCGAGCGGCAGAAACAATACTGGCTGGGCGAGCGCCTGGTGGATCAGGGCCAGTATGTGTCCTACGGCGTGACCGAGGCCGCCGCTGGTTCGAACGTGGCCGGCATCCTCACCCGCGCCGAGAAGCGGAACGGTGCTTACATCATCAACGGCTCTAAAACGTTCATCACCAACGCCTCGCACGCCAACTTTTTCACCGTGTTCGCCAAGACCGACCCCAGCGCCGGCCACAAAGGCATGAGCTGCTTTGTGGTGGAGCGCGACATGCCCGGCGTGAGCGTGGGCAAAAAGTTCGACAAGTTGGGCCAGCGCGCCTCAGACACGGCCGAGATCGTGTTTGAGAACGTTGAAGTGCCGGCGGAGAACCTGGTGGGCGGCGAAGGGCGCGGCTTCTACCTAGCCATGCACGTGTTCGACCACAGCCGGCCCGGCGTGGCGGCGGCGGCGGTGGGCCTGCAGCGGCGCGCCCTGGAGGAAAGCGTGAAGTACGCCCGCGAGCGCGAGGCCTTCGGTGTGCCCATCTTCCAGCACCAGGCCATCGGCCACAAGATCGCGGAGATGGCCATCAACTACGAGGCGTCGCGCCTGCTGGTGTGGCAGGCTGCCTGGCAGGTGGACGCCGGCGTCGCCAACCCGCGCATCCCGGCCATCGCCAAGGCCTTCGCCGCCGATATGGCGACGAAAGCGGCGGTGGACGCGGTGCAGGTCTTCGGCGGCTACGGCTACATGAAGGAGTATCCGGTGGAGAAGCTGCTGCGCGACGTGAAAATCTTCCAGATTTACGAAGGCACCAGCGAAATCCAGCGCAACATCATCGTGCGCGAGCTGTTCAAGTGAGCTAAGCAGCGGGATGCGCGTCACAGCAGCGGGGCGGGCCGACAGCCTGCCCCTTTTTGTTTAGGGCGATCTTCACAAAACCCCAACGAATCCCGCTGCGTTCTCTACACTTCGTCCAGTATAATTTGCTTGCAAATTAAGTAACAGAAGAAAACGCGCCCGACAGCGCGTTACAGCCCCAAACGCATGCGGTGTCAGGCATGTGATGTATAATGCGGGCATGGCAGCCAGACACCAGCACCGGCCCCCGACGCGCGTCGGGGAAACAGATTTGCAGCGCGTCGTGACGCTTAGCGAGGCCGCGCGCTTGTGGTATCGCCATCGGTCAACGCTGCGCTATGCCATAGACGCCGGGCTGATCGCGGCGCGGCAGTCCGGGCGCACGTGGCTGCTCTCAGTGGCCTCGCTGGTGGCCCACTACGGGCCGCCGCCCAATTCCGTGAAAAAAGCCTAAAGGAAGGATTAATACAAAGCTACGCTGTGAACAGCGCGTATATGCGCGTCACACAGCCGGATTGAGCGCGGAGATTGAGGGGCAGCAATGGCGGGATACGGGTCTTTCAGCTTCCTGGACTACAACGGGGAGCGCAGCAGCATGCAGTTTTACACGGGCAATGTGACGGCGACGAGCCTGCCGGGGCTCCTAACGCAGTGGGGCACGCTGCGCAACGCCATGCAGGGCATCATCTTGGGGACGATCAGCCAGGAAGAGCTGAGCGTCTTCCGCACCAAACTGAGCAACGCGCTGCCCACGGACATGAACGCGCAGCGCGAGCGGAAGTGGCTGGTGGTGTACGAGGACACGACGCAGTTTTTCGACCCGCCGGCCAACGCGATCCCGAACGAGGGCTACCGCAAGGTGTTCACGTTCGAGCTGCCAACAGCCCGGCTGGCGGGCCAGCTGAGGCCCAACAGCGACGAGGCGAATTTGAACACGCCAGAGATGACGGCGTTC
>Ga0308414_1000420_pt1 | contig 26867 bp, 21 predicted proteins | sample HotsprSampleOS50_FD_205667 | JGI IMG/M metagenome (GOLD analysis project Ga0308414, IMG submission 205667) | Hot spring phototrophic mat microbial communities from Octopus Spring, Yellowstone National Park, Wyoming, United States - 20090730_OS50 ...
CTTCGACCTTACGGCGGCGTTTTTTATAAAAAGGCGAGCCTTTTTACCGGTGAGATTTTTTGACAACAGAAAAGGCAGGTACATTCGTATCTGCCTGTTATTGACCATGCGAACTATTCACGTCGCGTTGAAACCTGTTATGTATTAAGTATAATATGCAGTTTAAAAGTTGTCAACTAAAAAACAAAAGCAAGAGGTTTATAAGTTTAATTCTATTATATAAGCCTTTTAATATATTAAGTATATTAATTTTATTTTTAGTTTTAATGTTTAAGTGCCTAAAAAATACAGGATGTATTATAAATAAAACTTTTTTTCTTGACTCCTTGTTTTTTATATATAAAGCCATTTTCCTAGAATCCTGTATCCTATATGCATAGGATACAGGGCCATCAGCAATTTTAACACCTAAAAAGTTTATATTTATAAGTGTATTTATTCTTTTCATTATTTGCTCGTTATCTAGCTTTTCGTTGCTTACTAGTTTTAATTTTTTATATAATCTATTAAATGTAAGTGATGAAGTTTCGCTAACAAACGTATATAAGGTTTCTTCTATCCAAGGTTCCTCTGCTTTATATTCTGCAATAATTTGATCTAGTGCAAATCTAGAATAGTTATTTTCTGCGTATTCTAAATCTTCCTTATGAATTTCTGTATGCTTATGATTAATAGCACAATCTATTGCAAATTGAATAAAGCGAATTAAATCTCGAGGTCGAGGAAGTATACTATTATATAATTGATCTTTTAAAGATAAATTATTATCATATTTAAAAAATGTTTTCCAAGGATCTATATTTCTAATTTTAGTCCAGCTATATGTTAATATTTTAAGTCTTTCGTCAAGGACTTGCAACAATAATTCTTTGTCAACCCATTGCAGCTCAATAGTATCTGTACTTAATTTATCAGGTTCTTTAGATATATTATATATAAACTCGTAAATGTTTCTCCTTAAAAAAATTAATAGTGAGACATTATTAATATTAAAGTCAGATTTTAATCTTCGATCTAGTCCCAATAAATTCCAAATCAACTGTGCTTGTATTTTTAAATTATTGTTAACTTCCCAAGCCTTATCTAAATTGTCAAATAAAAACACAACCCAATTTATATTTTTTATAATTGGCTCAATAATTTTTTTTGCTTCAGATAAAAATTCGTCGTGTATTTTTTTAGAATAATTATCGACATTAAATGAAACTTCATTCAGCCAATTACATGCATATTCTAATTTCTGTTCGAATGGTGCATGTATTAAATTATAATGCTTGTCGACAAAATTTATTAAATTGTTATCATCGTTGGTATATCCTATATAATTTGGTTTGTTAATTATATTATTGTATAATAATTCAATTATACTGCAATATGCTATAGTCTTCCATACATTTTCTAGAAGATGCCCTACTAAACCTCTGCCGGTATCATCGATTAGTTTTAAGCTCTCTAGAAATCTCTCCATTTTGTAATCAGAAGGTTTAATTTCACAAACAAGATTTTTTGAATTAGATTCTTTGAAGTAGTTTCGTATTTGATAAAAACAAGCTGTTTTACCAGAACCTTTTGAACCAACTATAATTACTTGACTTTTTTTAAGGGCTTCATAGTATTGACTAGTTTTTATAAAATATTTTGACAGTTTGTCCTCCTCCATCTCCGCTGTAGAATTGCCAATATCCATATCAATGAGTATAAGTTCCTTATCCTTGTCCTTGAGATCATTTGTAATACTATTTTGTAAAGGAACTATTGTGACACTCGCTTTGCCTTTTGATTTTTCTTCTCTTGAAGATTGATTTTTTGTTAATATTTTAATATTAGGATAAAAGGTATTCAAAGTAGGTTCAGATATTTTGTAATTAGATTCAATATTGTTAGTAAGAGTACTTTTATTTTCTGGTGATATTATTATGTCTTTAAAATCGAAAGGAGTTTCAAAATTAGGGAGCCCTATCATATATATCTTTCTTTTCAGAGCCAAGGCAATTCCTGCGATAAAAGAAAATCTTGCATTAATTTTCCTACTCATTTCCCAACTTTTGTTGACAAAAAGAAAAACAATATTAAATAAACTTAATATATGATCAAGATAAAACTTTAAATTTTGTGATGAATCTTCTTTCCAATCATCAATTACAAATTTTGAAAATTTATTTTTAAAAACTCTTTCGGCTTCAATAGCAATTTCATGTTTTGTTAAACCTTTTAGGAATAAACATGCATTTCTATCGCATTGAACAATATTAATGTTATTGTCAAGATATTTTTCAATTTCAGAACTATAATTCAATATATTCTTATTTGAAAGTATTTTTTGGGATAACTGCTCTGAATTTTCATAAGATTCAATTTGAAATCCACTTATTATATTTATATCATTAATATCTTTTTGTTTTTCGGATAATGACGATCCTTGAATAAATAACATTAGTTTTTTACCTAGGCCAAAGGCAAAACCAACTTCATAAAGAACATTTAAATTTAAACCAGATATATCTGCGAGCAAAACATCTGAATTAACTATGGATTCAAGAATGTTTGAAATAATACGCGAACTAGATTTGTTCGCATTAGTCCAAGAAGTTAATTTAAAAGATCTATTACTATTATTTACTACTTTTATTGCATTTTCTATTATTTCTTTTCTATCCAAAGGTACTTCTGGATAAGCAAAAAATCCTGTATATAAATGAGATGTTTCCGTTTTATGTTTTTTATTCTTTTTCTTCGTATTTAATTTTTTAATCATAAAAGCAATCCTCACTTTTTACATTTGTGTGTTTTTAAATTAAATATTTCTACACAAATTATGTAATTTTGTATTATTTTAAACAATAAATATTTATTCCTTACTTACGTCCTGCTTCTTTAACAATTCAAAAGCCTTGCCTTCAGGGTTATATGTCAGGTTGAACACAAGGTCGGAAAGCCATTTTTTGAAAGACATATTGTCGCTAAACTGCTTAAATAGCTCCATATTATCCGCCATAATGTTGAAAATAACAGTTTGCAGCGCGCGTTCGCTCTCCATGCGGGCATTCTGTTTATCGGAGTTTTTCATCGCATTCCGATACTTCTCGTCTTTAGAAACCATGGCAGGAATCTCTAATATCTGGCGGCGGACATTGTCTGCGTCATTCCATTCAATGTTACCAAACAAATCATTGAATTCTGTGAGAATATTTGAAAGCAAGTCCATTTCGGGTTCCGACAAGCCTTTAGCTTTGCTTGTAGGCACCGGTTCGATTTCTGCGTCCGAATCCTCCAGCGCAATTGACATAGACGCACGAGCTTCGACACGGTAACTGTCAAGGTCTATTGCGTCAAGAATACCTTTTGAAAGGTCGTCCTCTTGCGGAGAAGGCAGTTTTGGAATAAGCAGATTAAGAAATATAGACAGCTTCTCCCAATTGGCATTCCCATAAGGCAATATCGCGCCGAGAAATCCATATGTACGCACAAAAGACTTGGCCGCGCTTTTAAATTCGATCTTAGCATCATTATCCAGCGCTTTATATAAAGCCGCGCATGCATCAAGAATCGGGTCAAGCCTGTCACGTTCCGCACCGCTGAGGTATAGCTCTACGAGAGTATCCACATGCTCATTGGTGTATACCTGGTGGGATTCCAGTATTGCAATAATGTCATACAGTTTATCAGGATTGGTTTCGGATGATAAAATCGTTGTCCGGTAATATCTTGAAAATGCAGCTGCAATAACTTCAGTTTTATTGGCAAAATCAAGAATAAAGGTGTCGTGTTTCTGCGGATGAGAACGGTTCAAACGGGATAGCGTCTGCACCGCCTTTATATCGGACAGCATTTTATCAACATACATTGTATGAAGCAACGGTTCGTCATAACCTGTTTGAAACATATCGGCCACAACTAGAAAACGGTAAGGCTCTTTGCGAAAAACTTTTTCTATTGTATTATCCGGAAACCCGTTAATGGAAGCTGCTGTAAGACTCTTGCCTCCGTATTCCTTTTCTCCCGAAAAGGCTATAATTGCCTTGTACGGGCTTCTCCTGTCCGCAAGACACTTGCAAATGGCATAATAGTATTCAATACATCTTTCTATACTGCTTGTAACAACTATGGCACGTGCTTTGCCTCCTATTTTGCCTTTTGCGATCACCTGCTCATGGAAGTGGTTGACCATGATTTCAGCTTTCTGCGCAATAGCAAACTGATTGCTCTCAACAAAATAGCGCAGTTTCTTTTGGGCTTTTTTCTTGTCGAACATAGGATCGTCTTCTATGGTTTTAGCAAGCCTGTAATAGCTGTCAATCGGCGTGTAATACTTAAGCACATCAAGTATAAAACCTTCTTGAATAGCCTGCTTCATTGTATATACATGGAACGGACGATGTTTTGTTTCATTTCCTTCCTGATAAGGCAATCCGAACATTTCCAGCGTTTTGTTTTTCGGAGTTGCGGTAAAAGCAAAGTAGCTGGCATTTGGCAGCATTTTGCGTCCTTCAATGATGCGGTTGATTTTATCTTCAATGCTGTCATCTTCATCGGGATACTCGCCGGAGAGAACAATATTCATCTTGGCAGACATGCTTCCGCTTTGGGAAGAATGGGCCTCATCTATTAAAATAGCGAATGAGCGTCCTTTATGTTCGCTGCCTATGCTGTCCAAAATAATCGGGAATTTATGTACGGTGGTGATGATAATTTTCTTGCCGCCGCTTATCGCCCTTTTTAAATCATCTGAATGCTCAGCCCATGCAACAGTATTTGATACCTGCATAAACTGCTTTATAGTATCCCTTATCTGCTTGTCAAGTATAACACGGTCGGTAACAACAATAACGGAATCTATAATTGGCCTGCCGCCTTTTTCAAGGCCGATGAGCTGATGGGCAAGCCATGCAATGGAATTCGACTTTCCGCTGCCTGCGCTGTGCTGTATAAGATATTTTTGCCCAACGCCTTTTTGCCGCACGTCGGCCAACAAGCTCTCCACAACGGAAAGCTGGTGGTAGCGCGGAAATATTTGCTTGTGCCTTTTGCGTCCTGTATCCGGGTCGGTTTCCTCGACTACCTGTGCATAATTTTCAATGATACGGGCAAGCATGTACTTTTCAAAGATTGTTTTCCAGAGGTAATCTGTTTTAAGGCCATCCGGATTCGGCGGATTTCCCGCGCCGTCATTATATCCTTTATCAAAGGGCAGGAACCATGAAGCTTTGCCGTCAAGCTTAGTGCAGAATTTGACTCTCTCGTCGTCAACAGCAAAATGAACCATGCAGCGTTTGAACTGGAAAAGCAGCTCCCTCGGATCGCGATCAGTCCGGTACTGGTATACGGCATCGTCAACATTCTGTTTCGTAAGCTGGTTTTTAAGCTCACAGGTTATTACCGGCAAGCCGTTGATAAAAATACAAATATCAAGCGCCAGCTTTGTAGCGTCTTTGGAATATTGGAGCTGACGTATAACGCTGAAAATATTCTGCTCAAAAAGGGCTTTCGCCTTCAAATTCTTTTCAGTCGGAGTCATGTAAAACATGATAAGGTCGGCAGGATAAACTTTAATGCCGTTGCGGAGGACATCAACAATCCCTCGTTTTAAAATTTCGCCGCGCAGGCGGTTAAGGAAATGATCCTTTTTAATGTCGCTCTTGAACACGCCTAGTTTTTCCATTTCGTCCGGCTGTGTTGCAGAAAGGAAACGAAACAAGCGCGTTTCATCAATAGCGCAGTCACGGTTATAGTCGGCATTGGTGCCTTGCTCATAACCGTTGTGGCTTACGAGCCAGTTCACAATCAGAGATTCGAGTCCGCTTTCTTTAATGTCTGTATACAACCCGTACCCCCCTTGATTTAATTAACTGTACCAATTTTATCTAGTTCTATGCTGCATAATATAGATGGAGCTGCTTCCATTAAATAACTATATTGAAAGCTATTGATTACCTTACACTTGCTTATTTTCCCCTTAAGTTCATCAATTGTTGAAACTCCAAACAATGGCATTATTTTTTCACAATAGCTTCTTGATTGTAATTTTAACCAGATCGCTTGCGGAATATCGACAGCATAATAAACCACAGGAAACCAGTAACATGGATTGGTATCCACTAATTCGAAAACTTGTGAGAGCTGGAACAAAACTACATCAGAAGTTGCTAACGAAGCCTTGGTTATTATCGGTTTCTTTTCTCTTTTCAAAAGCATTTCACCTGCTAATGTATGAAGCCTTGGTTGTTCTGATTTTGGTTTGCAGACTTTTTCGATTGTTTGAAGATAAGGTTTGAACTTGCAAAAATTAAATGCCATAACTTTATCTTTATTATGAAGAGAATTATTAAGAAAGTATGTATAATTCAAAATCTTATTTAGTTCCTCAAATCTCTCATAATGCAACAAAGTCGCTGTTATGCAAATAAATAGCTCCCACAGAAAATATTCGTAAAATTCGACCTTTTCATCATCAAAACTGTTTTTCTCGTCTGCTGCATGGGAAGTATTATAAAATTTCTCAAACATGGCTGGAACTATTACACCAACGTCTAACCCTGCATAAATTAAAGCTTCAACATACTCAATGAACAAATCTCTTAACGGCTTTACTTCGTCAATCATAATTAATAACGCCTCATGAAAAGGCTTTTCAGTTGATGGAGCATATGACATTAAAGCGTTGACAAATTCATCAGCACATTTCCTCATCAAAAAATCGGCTTTAGTTGTGTTGCCGCAAGTGTAACCACGTGTTTGCTTTATCAAGTCGCGTATGGGCGACAATTCAACTTTTTCATTTTCAAGCCACTCCGGTTTTGTTCCAAGTGCAGGTTTACGATATAGCGGTTTATTATAAATATTGCGGAGAAGTTTCTCATATTCAGATTCATAGTTATCGTCTTCTGCTGAAAGATCAATATATATCCTTGATTTAATATATGCAGGAAGATAAGGATTTCCGTCAATATCAAATTCAAAAATCACAGGAATAAATTTTTCTTGTTTCAACTTTCCATAAATCTCAGGTGAAATTATTACTGTTTCATCACCTACCCCTCCTGCACGTTGATTAGCTTTTTCGGCATAAGATTTATCGCAAACAATAAGCACTTTATCTATCGTTTTATCGGTTACAGACTGTTCCATAAAGGCATATTTATCCTGCCCTTCTTTAAGATCCCACTTGTCAAGTATTACTTCAACGCCGTTTGCCATTAATCGCTCTGCCAATTCAAGCACTCGTTCGGAACTAGCCCACGAATAGGAAATAAATATTTTAGGATTGCCTTTTTCGTTCATTCCATCTCCTCCACATCATCAGTTTCTTCATCTTCTCTCATTTCATTGTCAGTTACTTCTTCATCGCTTTCATAATCCGGCACAACAATACCACGTACATCCAACTTTCCGGTGACGACATCGGAGATAAGACGGGTGCGGTATTCGGTTAACAACAGTATTTCTTTTTCAATACTAACGACAAGTCTTTCTATGAAATCACTTTTTATATAACAAAAATCTGCAATTTGCTTTTGTTCTCCCAATGGAGGAACAGGTATTAACAATCTACGTATATCATCAAAACCTATGCTTTGGCGAACCCCGCCACCCATGCCATAAAATACCTTGCATACATCGTATGAATGCAACAACAAATATAAAAATTCAGGAACTACATTCCTTCGTGGCAATAAACAGGTATATGCAGAGGTAATGATTCCCGTTTGTGTTACCAAACCAACCCGCAAACTCTTGTGATCATTTTGCAAATCCGTTAATCTGAGAATGATATTCCCATTATGGACAATCTGGTACGTATCAAAAGATGCAGGAAGTAGGCCGTTTGTCGTATTTATGTCCTTATTAATGATTTTGCCGTAACTTAAAGACAATAAGTTTTGGTTACGAATATCCTTATTGGATATGCTTTGTTCGGTTGCTGTTTGAGAAAGATAAAGCACTTTCCAATGCTCGGGAATTGTACCTATCCACTCAATCCCGCTGTCTTTCATCGGTACATTCGGGTCAAGACCTTTTGTGACAGCGTTGTTGATAATAACCTGCTTCTGCTCATTCAATAGCGCAATCTGCTTTTTCTTTGCCCGGATCAGTTTATTGATTTTCGCAAGTTTCCAGTCAAGAAAGCGTACGATTTGGTCTTGTTCCTCGCGGGAAGGGATAAGAATATCAATATTCAACAATTCTTTTGCGGAAAGAGTTGAACGAACACCTGCCCCAATTTGATTAAAAATACGTCTTAAATAGAGGTCATAATATTGATAGAAAAAATATTTTATATTAAAATCATTTTTTTTTCTTAATGCTAAACAGATATAGGCAGGACTCATAATACCACGTTCATATACTAATCCTACTCTGCTTGTTTGAAAGTTTTCCAAATCAATGAGTTTAAAAACCAAGTCATCTTTTTCAAATATTTGATATGTTGAATAATCCTTTGGTACTAATCCTATCGGGTTGTCAATAGAATTATTAACTACACCTTTAAGCGTAAGTGATAATATATTATTGCATTGATTATGAATGTTTAACTCTTTTTTATTTTGAAAAATAGACTTACCTCTTTGAACAAGCCATGCTTTAGGTACACATTGATTCCACAGTATTGACGTTTCTTTATACTCCTCATAGGGCTTCAGCACATCCTCACCCCCCTATAATCTCATCGAGCAACCCTTTGGTCTCAGCTTCAAGCGCGCGGAGATCTGCCGTTATCTCTTCCAGAGAGCGCAGCTGAATCGGTTTATAGAAGTATTTCGTGAAGCTAATCTCGTACCCGATTTTCGTCTGCTTTTCGTCAATCCATGCATCCGGTGCAAAGGGCTTTACTTCTTTCCCAAAAAACGCTTCAATGCCGCCTTCATAGGTGAAAGGTATCTGCTCGGTATCGGTCAGTTCCTTATCTGCGACAGGATTGCCCTTCTTATCCCTCTGGATCGAACCATCCTCGTTGTATGCAGGGCGCAGGACGGTTATTTTCCAATAACCGAATTCGTTATTGTTGAATATCTTGCTGTATTCGTTTTCCTCGAATGACATGTAAAGATCTACAATTTGCCGGCGGATTTCAGGAGTAAGCTCGCAGTTCTTATTCCCGAGATTCTTTCGGAGCGGAGACTTCAGCGATGTTGTGTCAATAAGCTGGATTTTGCCTTTCCTATGTTCGGCCTTGTTGTTTGAAAGAAGCCAAATATATGTGCCTATTCCTGTGTTGTAGAACATGTTTTCCGGCAAAGCGATGATCGCTTCCACAAGGTCATTCTCTATTAAATATCGGCGGGCATTGCTTTCCCCGGAACCGGCATCACCAGTAAACAGCGAAGAACCGTTATGTACTTCAGCAATGCGGCTGCCCAGTTCCGTAGTTTTCTTCATTTTTGATACGTTGTTCAGAAGGAAAAGCAGCTGGCCATCGCTTACCCTCGGAATCATGCTGAATTCAGGGTCATCATCGAAATACGTTACAAAACGGCTGTCAATAATGCCCTTTTTGCCTCCCAGCTTTTCGGCGTCAACTTTCCACGATTTTCCATACGGTGGATTGCTCAGCATAAAGTCAAACTGGTAAGAAGGAAACTGGTCGTTCGAGAGCGTTGAACCGAAAGCAATATGGTCGGCCTGGTCGCCCTGCCCCTGCAACATAAGGTCTGACTTTGTTATAGCATATGTTTCGGGGTTTATCTCCTGCCCAAACAGATGAATTGACACTTTTTTGCCCGCTTTTTCGGCGAGCTTCAAAAGGCGATCCTGCGCAACAGTAAGCATGCCGCCGGTACCACAGGCACCGTCATAGCAGGAATATGTAGCATCCTTGATTTTGTCAGCAATAGGGATAAATATAAGGTCGGCCATCAACTCCACAACATCTCGCGGTGTGAAATGTTCTCCGGCTTCCTCGTTGTTTTCTTCATTAAAGCGTCGGATCAGTTCCTCAAAAATCAATCCCATTGTATGGTTGTCAAGTCCTGGCAGCCGTATTTCCTTCTTTTCATCGTCCTTATATACCGGATTCGGGCTCAGGTTAATAGTTGGAGACACAAATTTCTCAATAACGGCTCCGAGAATGTCTGCGTCTGCCATTGTGTCTATCTGATTGCGAAATTTGAATTTGTCCAGTATCTCCTGAACATTAGATGAAAACCCGTCAAGATAAGCAATAAAATCCGCCTTCAATGTTTGCTTTTTTGCCCTTGAAGTAAGGTCGCGCAGGCAGAAAGAGGAGCTGTTGCAGAAAGACTGCCCTGCGACGTTGCAAAGAGCAGCAGTCTGATTTGTGATGCCTGCTTTGTCAAGTTTATTTTTCATCTCAAGCACGGCCGGTTTTGTTTCTTCAAGAACCGCATCCAGCCTTCGGATTACTGTCATGGGAAGGATAACATCACGATACTTGCCGCGCACGTATACATCGCGAAGGCAGTCGTCCGCTATGCCCCATATAAAGCTGACAATTGAATTGTATGTCTGGTTGTCCATACTTTTATAGCTCCTTAATACAAAAATGAGTTTTAAAGCTTGCTCCAAATGCCTGAAACCGCTCTGATCTGCTTTGCAACAAACCTGCATTTTGGATAGTTTGCGCAACCTTTGAATCGGCCGTACCTACCATCCCTTAAAACCAGGTTTCCCCCGCATTTTGGGCAGATATTGCTGTCAATCATACTCTTTTTTCTCCCCATATTTCCATGTATATCTCTGACATGTGTTTTTCTGCTCTTCTTGCTGTCAATGTTCAAAGAAAGAAGTTTTAAGTATATCTGCTCCTTATAATCATAACGTTCTCAAATTATAATACACAATCTCTGCCATTTATACAAGATGTTATTAATTTTAAGTAGTTTTGTGTCAAATTTTTGTGTTAAAATAAACTATAGGGAGGTGGTCCCTCATATTAAAAATATTAAAACCAAAACAAATACTCAATGACATGAAAAAACAATGGCCTAACATATGGCAAGACGTAAAGTCCTTCCGCGCAGAAAAGGGCAAGAAACTGCCCGATTGGCCAGACTGGTGCTATATCCCTATTGCAGCAGGTTGCGCAATAATCAGTCAGGGTAATTTAAACAACATTGACTGTTTGTTTGATTTCAAATTCAATCCGGCCATCATAACGGCCGCGGCTACCTGGCGTGTGACACAGGGAGTATACCGTTTCGACAGGGATTTATATGATTCCTTGATTAATCAGCCCATTGAAGGCAACATACCTTGTGAGGCTTTTATGAGGCTGCCGGAATGGTGTGTCTATATAGAGTGCTTTCCGGGAACTATTTGTTTTTTCAAAGAACCGGTTGAGGGATTCTGGTCGCATTTGGAATACGACGTTAATGACGGGCATATGGAGCTTAGGTTTGTGATCATGCTGGAAAACGGGCACAACATACCCTTGCCGGTTTATTTGGGCAGCTGGACGCTTGATGAGGGACTTAAGCGCATGTTGTCGGTTTCCGAAAAATTAACGGAATCATTTAATCTCGGGATTAAGCTGTCAGGCATAGACTTGCTCAAATACATTGAGCCTATCATACAATTGGTACTGTATCTATGCGCCGACAACGCCGATATGCCCAGCCGCCCTATCCATCCCAGCAGTCGCGTCAGGATGAGCGGCCAGGCGGATGTTGTTCGCGAAGTCAGATTGTGGCCGGTCGGCGAAAGGTTAGGCGCAGCTATAAGGCGGTATAGGGAGGAAACTCAACAAAAATCAGAATCATCGGAGAACGACAAAGTGCTAGGCACTCATGCAAGCCCTCGCCCTCATATCAGGCGCGCTCATTATCATCACTTCTGGACAGGGCCCCGGGACAACAAAAAAGGGGAGCGTAAATTGATACTCCGTTGGCTTCCACCAATACCAGTTCTCATGGACAATTCAATCGAAGGCCCTGTAGTAATCCGTCGAATTAAGTGAACTTATTGACAAAATTATCTGCATTATGTATTATTATCCTTGATTAGAATTATTTATATAAATATTGTTTGCCCTGGGAGGAATGTCTGTTGCACTATGAACTAACGCTTGAACTTATGGAATTAATAAGGCGGTATCCGGTTTTCGGAGTTGTTTTTATTGTAATTTTAGCAGGTTTAATATATTTTGCCTATGTGGAATTAAAGAAAAGTAACCATAAAGGTTGACTTAGCATGTCAATTTCAGCTTTGACGGTTAACAAGTGATTTTTCAATCTCCTTTAATACCAAAATTTCATTTCTCTGATTTAGATATACTACATCTATGCCGCTTTCCTTAGCAACGTCCATTGCTTTTTCGTAAATATTATGATTCAGGTAATTAGCAAACACAAACACAATATCGGCTCCTTTAAAAATCCTGACATCAAAAGCTTTGTTGTCCGGGTGGATGAATGTAAAATTAGGCAAATATTCCTTCATCTTTGCCTGCCAGCGTTCATGGCCGCCAACAACAACGCCTTTGGCATTCTTTAATATCTCATAATCAATTTCTTTTTCATCATATTCATAATCCTCTTTGTTGTCCATGCTAAACAAAAATTCACGTAACCCGTGAAGTTCCTTTTTTGAGTAACATGCCCGTTCCAATTCTATCGCCAGCCTTTTGTTTTCCTTTTCAAGAGCCATAATAGCCTTTTCCAATTCTGATATCCTGTTTACATACCTTGATATTTCTTTTTTGGATTCGTCAAGTTCCCGTTCAAGCAGATCAAGCTCTATATAGATTGTTTCCTTATTATTCTCAAAATATCGTTTTTTCACCTCTTTATATGCTTTTGCCAGATACTTTATGTACATGGCAAACATCAGATACTTAACGCAATCCTCGACTATATCCTGTGTTGAGCTTATATCATGAGTAACAATATATACCAATAAAATTTCGTCAATATCGTTTTCATCAAATTGCACATTTTCAATTATAGACATTATCGAAAGCCTTTCAAAATCAAATAAAAATGCAATTTGATTTGTTTCCACTTCAAGTGCCTTCAGCAATGAATTCATGTCTTTTATAACGCCATATCTGCTATATATTAGTTTTTTTATCTCTTTTAACTTTTTTATCTCTTCTTCTCCGGCTTTATTCAATGATATGCGTTGGGGATGATTCGCTTCATAATGCTCATACCGCAGCTTAAGCACGTCTAATAACTCCGCATATAAGGTGTTTTCCTTTACCTCTTTACCTGAATTAACAGCTAAATAGAAACACATAAAAAGATATGTGTTAATAAAATCGTCAGATACTTTGTCTATGCCGCCGTGCTTGTTGATAAGGCGTTTTAAAAAATCCCTCAAGTCAATTTGCTCGTGATTTTGGACATACAAAAAAGCATATGTCCATCCCTTTCGGATTATGTCAGTAATTTCTTTTCTCACATTCTCATCGCTTTCAGCGCAAAGCAATATACCTAAAGCCTTCTTACAATACTCTTCCTGCAAAAGCCCGCCTTCAGTAATGATCTGATGATTGTACAGTTCGTGTTGCCTTGCAACATTGTAGTATTCGTTTTTGCGTAATTGATATAGCTTATCAATATCCGCATATATTGTCTTATTGTACCCGAAGGCTTCTACTATGAAAGGCATAAGATTTAATTGCATACGTTCACTCCTCTAAAAATTTATCATGCTCTTATAAGTATATCATATTATACAGCTAGACAAAAAAATAGAAGCCAAACAATAACTTGTTCAGCTTCTATCTATCTGCAACATTTAACTAATCGTGAAATTTTACAGGCTGAGAATAGTATTCGCCAGTTGCTTTATCATAGTGCCATAGCATTACTACTATCCCCAATTTTAAGCAAGCGTTAATAACAGCAATAAGCGCCGCTGTTAATCCGGTTACGTACAAGTCCAACCTTCCCCTAAATTGTACCCAAATATCATCTTTTTTTAACCTGTTTGGATAACCCCAATATGCGGTATGAACATTTGGGAATAGCTCTTTCAACCTTTCGACAGCCATTTTTTCCATCCCTTCAATGTCAACCGGATTCAATGTTGAAGGAAATATGTAGCCATCAACAGGCAGATTGTGTCTGCCTTCGCAAAGCCCCAATGTGTGAAAATTTAGCATTTTTACATGCCTCCTTAAGAATTTTTCCCTGATTATGGCTTATGTTTTTGCATATTTCTATAACGTTGCCACAACGCCAATTTTTGAATTTGAGTATGAAAGCTTTTCTCTAATATGAATATGAGGAACGGGCGGAAGTTTGCATTTTTCGCCTATCAGTTGACGCCACTTCTCCGGAAGGGAATCGGCAACCGCGTGCAAAGGCATAGTTATGCTGCTGTTAATGTCAATACTCTTTTCCACTAACCGCGCAGGAACTTTTACAGCTTCTTTACCATCGGTGACAATATACCGGTTTTTCACATTGAGATGCCCTTTCTTGTACAATCTCCCAGCTTCCCTTATTTGCATTAAGGCCAATCCGTTTTTATATCCATAGAGGCTTATTGTTATTCCATTTCCGCAGCCGTTCTCATCCCAATTTTGGCGTTCCTCAGGCAGCAGTCCCATGGATATGGCTTTTCCTTTGATTTTCAATGATTTTGTCCACATTTCAAATACAGGATGGTTTTTCAATTTTTGATAATATTTCCTGGCTTCGTACAATATCACTATCCTATTATTCACGCCTCTTACATACAACTGCTCAATATCTACCGAATCCAGGAATTTCGCTATGTCTTTCCTTCGACATTCTTTTTGCGCTTGCTTTTTCTTCCATTCAGCAAGATTGTCAGCAAGATTGTCAGAGTGTTGTAAGAACATTTTTTCATAACGAGAGTATTCTTCCCATGCCTTTTTGAGTACATTGCGAGCGTGGGGAGCGCCTTTTTTACCTCTCTGCGTCCGAGACTCAAGTTTCTTGAAATAAGCTGAAATTTTTTCGTTCATGTTTTATATTTCCCTCCTTAAAAAAATTTAAGGCAAGCATTTTTGCTTGCTTTTTGCTTGCTTTGTCCATGCTTTTTTTTAGAAATAAAAAATGGCACACCGTTGATAATGGTCTGCCATTTAACCGGTCCCAGAAAAAAGTGAAAATGTTTGTCCAGGACCGTAAAAAACTTAAGGCAGGGATTTCTCCCTGCCTAACCATGTTTTTTCTTATAACCATGCCGTCCTGTTTGGACGGCGCTAAAACCATCTGTATATATTATACAATATTTAGGAATAAAACGTCAATAAGATTTTGCTCCATTGCTCCATTTTTGCTCCATCGGGTTCCTTCCTATTTCACAGCTTATATGAAAAAATATTTTCTCTAAAACTCCTTGAATGTAAGTTCATTTTCCGATAAACTATTCATATCACGCCTCCTGTTTTGATGTTTCTCCAACTTCTAAACTACAGGAAAACGTGATTATGGGAAGAGGGTTTTTTACTTTCTTCCCATATTTTTTATTTTTGCCTACGAAAATTTTACTATTACAAATGATGAACCAAACATTATTATATGTCTCCGTATGAAGCGCCTTCTTAGAAAATGTACCTTTTTCCTCCATAGTTGCAATGTATAAGCGAGATAGTTATGTTATTTCTCTTTCTCCAAGATTCCCATCAAGGCTTTAGGATTCCCTGACCGAACAGAGCCATTCATTGACCTTGCTGCGGTCTTCGACCGGCAGCACAATTTTATTTGTCTCATCCGTCCGCCGCGCATTTGAAAAGCTTGCCAAAAATTGCGTAATCACATCCGGGCTGTCGGGAAGTTCAACATGTATTTTCCCGCCCTCTTCCGCTATATCTAACGAAAGCCACGGAAACGCGCCCCTGGGATATTGTCCCCTGTTTCCACCTTCAAGGCGCTGGCGCTTCTTGTGTTCGTATGACGCTTTCCAGCTGTTGAACTTGCTCAGCAAATCAAGAAAATAATCGACGATATACCGGATTCTTTTATTCCTCGGAATAAGCTCCCGCAAAACATATTTTATAAACTCAAGATTGTTGATAGAAAGGCATAAGTCCAATTTATCGCATGCTTTTGAATGCCATACAAGAAGTTTTATCGCGCTTATTCCCGCAAGGCATTCAGCCTCCCGGCTTGATACGTTCCCATAGCATATGCTTCTTCTTGCAGTCCAGCCGCCGCACCGTATTTCAAAAGTCGCTATGCCGGATGCTTCGGCCTCAAGGCGTATATAGGCGGCTGTCTCCTTCATTGACTTGCCGGCATATCGAGCATTGTCGTTTTCGGGAAACAGAAACTTCACCCTTTTTTCGCACGGCTCAAAATATAGTCGGGCTTTGAAAGGCTTGCCGGATTTAGACATGAAGAATATTTGCTCTGTAACCTGGCCTGACAGGATGGCACGTATTTCCGGCATTGTTATCACATGTTTAGCCATTTCGCTTCTCAAAGAAAACTTGCATTTGTCACATAGATAATGCCCTTCGCCCAAATAGACCGCACCATCGCCGCACGCGGGACATTTTCCTATCAGCTCCCTCACCCATGACACCTCCTCTCGCCTTTCCACGCTGTTTTTTAGAAACTGGCCCTCCTCACCAATCTTTCTATCAGGGCCCTCACCTTCCTGTTTTCCCCGTCCAGCTTTCGTATCTTTACGATAACCTTGTCTCCTGTATTAAGACGCATGTTAGTCCAGCCCGGATGCGGGCAAAGAGCGTCAATGCCCGGTTCAAGGTTTACAAAAACGCCGCCCTCGCGTATAAGCGAAACCGTACCCAGGTACTCCGAATCCTGCTTGTACTTTTTGTCCACAAGCAGGTAAGGATTTGGCATTGTGTCCCTGATTGATACTGATATATCAGGATTATCCGGGTTGTCCAGCTTTATGTTTTTAACTACGCAGTCAAGCTCGTCGCCTGCCGAAAGAACATCACGGAGATCCTCAACCAATCCCCACGAAATATCCCTTGGAAGAAGGCGTTTTTCCACACCCAGGACTTCAGTTATTGCTATCTGTTTGCCTACGGCGATAACCCTGCATTTCACTCTCTGGCCCTCTTGCAGCTTCGGCAGTTCTTTCCGCCGTATTTCCATGGCTTTTTTCCTGCTTGCTATGGCAATGCCCTCCCCGCGTTCTATATCAAGAACAACAAAATCAACTTTTGAGCCGATTGAGGCATACATCTTCCTGCGCCTTGCCTGCACTTCCTCGTCGGTAACGGGTTCCTTGTCAAAATTAAATACGTCCTGAGGTATCAGAACTTTCGCGTCTCCGTAAAAGACAACGGAGCATAGTTTATCGGAATGCGCCTCAACGGCATTTATAGTGCCTGAAAGCACCTTGTTTGTCTGTTTGGACTCGTAAATGTCTATCCAGTTTTGCTGGGATTGGTTTTGCAACTCAAGTATTTTCGACTTGCTCATCAGTATTACCCTCCTTTGTTTTATTAGGCTTGATGTTCTTTATAGCTTCCACGGCAATGCTTATGACCGCAGGATAATAGTCCGCAGGCCTGCCGGTTTTTTTCTTAAGCGTTGTCTCCGCCGCTTTGAAAAATATTTCGTTGAACGACCTTAAAAAGTTAATCCGTCCACTTTCAACATCATGCGCTTTTTGAATTTCGCTGTTGTACATCTTTTTAGTCAGCTTCATTATGTCGTCTCTTAAATTGCCCATACATAACCACCTTTTTATTAAAATTCAATTAAAAATCCAGCTTGCTTGTGCGTCTGAATTTACCCTCGCCCTTTTTATCATCCGGCTTGATCTTCTTAAATTCCTCCGAAAGCAAAGCCTTGACATCCTCATCCCGGATTTTTGCCTTGTCCTGCCCAATTATCTTCATGTTGCTTTTGTTTACTTGCACAGCGCCGTTTTGACTCAACACCCATTCGGGATTATATGCGCTGTATGGCGAGGGTCTTAGTTTCCGAGCCAAGAAATGCTCGGTATAATCCGTTTTATAAACCTGCAACGGCTTTTGGCCGCGGATAATAACTATCGACTTGTCGCTGTCGAACCTCAGCACCTCGTCGGGATTCAGCAGATAGCGGGCATGTTCGCTGTCCGTCAGGCTCCCGTAGTCAAATATTTTTTCAAGTCCCAATTCTTTCCGGAAGCTTTTTCCCACAATGGTTGTCTTGCCTATTATTTCTGAGATGAACCTCGCAGTTGTATAATCAGTGCAGCCCAGTATGAGTTTAGTATCGCAATTGCCTATTATTTCCTCAAATTGCTTGTTTGGATATCTATTCTCTAGTTGGGCAAGGTTTTGGAATATAACGCTCAAATGTATGCCGCGCGACCTTACCGTGCTTATCTTTTTTGTAAAGTCCGGTATCTGTCCTATGTTTGGAAACTCGTCGAGCAAAAAGTACACTTGAGGATTGCAAACGGCGCCTTTCCTGTCAGAGTACTTGACAAGCTTCATGAACAAAAACGAAAAGAATAGGCTTGCCAAGTAGTCGAATGTCATGTCAACGTCGCTTATCACGCAAAAATAAGCGCATTTGCTCTTGCCAGGCTCCTCCAGGTTTATGTCGCTCTCCCTCGTCATTTTTTTAATTATATCGTTCTGGAACACCTGAAGCCTTGTGCCAAGGCCGATTATAACACCTGTGCGGACGTTGTCGTTCGCCTGCTTATAGATGTTGTAAGGATGTTTAGCCGGGTGATCCATCGGAAGACCGTTGAACAGATTGTCTATGATATCACCGCTGCCGCTTGCAAGAATATTGTACAGGTTGCCCATGTGCCTTTCTTTCCCGGGCAGCTCGAACACCACATACAGGCACAATGCCTTGAGCAAGTTCATCTCGGCCCTGTCCCAGAACAAATCTCCCGTGGGCTTGCCAGAAAAATTTGTGTTGACTATGACAGTTTGCGCCAAAGTATGAGCCGACAAGTCGTCCGAAACCTCGCTTAGCGGATTCCACCTGTCGGAGTGGATCGGATCCGCAAGGTTTAGTATTTTTACGTTGTACCCTATATTGCGCAGATACTCCGCCGTCTCACGGTACAGTTCCCCTTTGGGGTCGGTCATTATCATGCTTTGCCCCGTACGGGATAGGTTAAGTATGTTATTGAGCACAAACGTCCTGGACTTTCCCGAACCAGTCGCTCCAAAAACAGCCATATGCTTATTGTAGCACGTATCAAGAGACAGGCTTACGATATTGCAGCCTTCCCTTCCCAATATGATTCCTTCGTTCTGATGTATAGGTCTTATGTTAAAAATGCCATAGCGTTCGTTCCCCATCCAGCCTGATGTCCCATGGGTGCCCTTTGCGGAATACTCCACCCCGTGCTTGTCAACCTTGTTCTGATTATTTAGCTTAGTTGTTATTATTATAAGCAGGATGAAACCCGACACAACCAGGAATATTGTCATTCCATCGTTTGTGGCAAGGTAAGGCAATGCATCCACCGGGTTATATTTCAATCTCATCTCAAGCTTGGTCGTCAGACCATGCCTTAACCTGGCCTGGGAATACTTATAAAGCTGTACTGCTATCGATGATATGTACGCACATATTGCAAGCATAAGCAGAGCCAGTATTAAATATTTTTTCACCTTGCCTTTCAATATTCGGCCTCCGATGCGTAAGATTTTATAAAATTATAGCATATATTTTCCTCATATACCGTTTTATTGGCTCAAACGCCTTTATTTACTTATCAGAAAAGTATTGCAATATGCATTATAAAAAAAAGAAAGCCTCGCTCTTGTATGATTAAAAAGCGAGGCTATTATTGCGCGATTATATGGCAATTAAGAATTATATATGGCAATCAACAATGGTCAATGTCCATTCAGGGTCGGCCGTATCGATAAAACGTTTCTTATAGTTCTTGTGCCATTCGCGATCCGAATTGGACACAATGGCCCACCAACCCATTTGTCCTTCTTCGTACCATTGGCCGCCGGGAAGTATTACTGCAAAAGTGGAAAATGCAATGGCTTTTTCCATGTATTGCTCATACGTCATACCGGGATTTATGCCATAACTAATATAGCGTATATATTCGTCCTTCCCTTCGGATTCAATCCAAAATTTTTCATAAAGCTGGACATTTTCCCGGATCATCCACTCGAAGTCTATATCCTTAATGCGGGCGGAATCAACCATGTCGTCGGGAATGTGCTCGCTGGCATTCGTCCAGCTCCTCTCCCCTTTCTTGCCTTTTGCTCCGGGTTTGAGCTTAAGCATGCCGGAAAATCTGCCGCCAATTTGGTACCAATCCCATTTTGAGTTTGGATTATACCAGTATCCATACATGCCTGTTTTTTTATCCTTTTTGTAACCTGCATATTTTAATGCATAAGTGTCATAATCTGGATATTTGTCCTTTTCGGCACATTCCTTATATTCTTCCCTTAATTCATCCTCAACGCAACAAAATTCGAGAAACTCTTTTGGACAATCACCCATATTGTTTTCCTGATACGGAGCTAAAAGTTGCTCCACAGTTTTTCCATTCGGCATCGTAAATACTGCTACTGAAAAGTGACTCATGATTTTTCCTCCTTCAAGATAAATTTTTGAAATCGCTTAACTTTTGCCCAATGGAGGGCATGTTTTAGGACAAACAATTAATTTTTATTAGATTCTCAAAAAATACTGCGACCTGAAAGCGTCAAAATTGGTAAGGCTGTTTTCGGAAACGTCCTTGTCAATAAAATCTTTAACGCCTTCGACTCTCGATGAGGATTTATTTGCTTCTGACACAATTGAGGCCTCTATTGTCATAGGCCTCAACACGTCGCCGTTCTGGTCGTGCGACAATATAGTGTGCAATATTATCGCCGCTTCGTGTGACGGATATTCGGGCACCGACTTCAAAGCGTTTTCAACAATGCGCGCCCCCAAGTATTCATGACCGAAAAGCCGCCCGTCAATTGTTATCTCAACTAACGGAGGAAGGCTATAATAATATATCTTTCCGATATCGTGCAGGCAAGCACAGAATTTTACAAGCTGCATGCGTTCACCCAAGTTGTTTTGCCTGCATAACATTTCGGCGGCCTCCATTGTTTCCATACTGTGTCTTGCAAGACCCCCGGCATAGGTGTGATGGGCCTTGATACTGCCGTACTGTTTATAGAACATTGTTTTCACTTCTGAAGAAAAAATCTTGTCCCAAAGCTGTTTTCTATGCCGTTCAAGGCAATCTCCGAAGGCGTCAAATTCTTTTTTCAGAAGCTCAACACTTACATGAGACGGAGGGTTGTCGGCCAAGCATGTTGTGTCCAATTCATTTTCCTTGACGCGTCTTATATAGTTTTTCCCGTTTTCATTGACAAGGTTAAGGTGTATCCTTCCATTAAACTCGGCCACCGTTGCCATAAAATATATCATGTTTTTGGAAGAACACAGCTTATCCAACAAGTCGTTAGGCTCCCAAATTTTTAAAACAGCACCGGCGGTTCCGTCGGTAATATGGACTTCCAGGTATTCCTTTTGCGGTTGATTTATAGTCAGCTTCCGGAATTTTTCTTTAACAACCGCGTAGGCAGTTATTTTTTGACCGATCTTATCTTTTGAAATCTCGCATATTTTTACCGCAGGCATTTTTCATCACTCCTTTTTTGTTAAAATAATTAAGGCCTTTTGCATAAAGCAAAAAGCCGCTTCGTTTAAGGTTTTTTAACTTAAACTATTTCTCCCCGGGATTTTTTAATGTTTCAAAACTTGGCGCACTCCCACTATTATAGAAGTGGGAGTACGCTTTTATTGAGCTTTAATATAGCGACAACAACCCTTTTTCCCTGAAAGACATATAACACCTATCACCTATAATTATGTGGTCATATATGCCTATCCCTAATACCTCGGATACTTTTAACAAGTTTTGGGTATGTCTTATATCTTCAGGGCTTGGAGTTGGATCTCCGCTAGGATGATTATGATAGCATACAATACTTGCCGCGTTGTATAGTATAGCAACCTTAAATATTTCTCTTGCGTGCGCCATAGAAGCGTTTAAGCTTCCTCTCCCAATTTCGTGGGAGGACTGCAACATGTTCCTTGAATCCAAGACAAATATGCCGAATACTTCCTGAGCCTCATACTGAATTCCGGTTATTTTGGTTATTGCAACAAATGCATCATACGGAGTCAATATGAAGCCGTTTATATCATAGCTTTCTACTTTTTCCCTTACAAGCATTATCTTGCTAAATATAACATGTGCTTTCGACACGCCATCCTCTCCTTTAAAAAAATTGCCATAAAAAGTTTAGCGGCTTATTTTCTGTGTTTATTTTATTATCGGAATTTTTCTTGCCTTACTTTTCTTATTCTTCTCACCTTGCCGTCGTGCACCTCGAATTCGTATCCTTTTTTGTACAAATAGCAACATTCGCCGACAGTCACAGTTGCTGGCAATATCTTTGTTTTGAGCATTTTAAAGATATGCATAGGCGTTCTCCTTTCTTTTTTGAAATTTGTAAATCACAAATGGTTTTTTTAATTTTTTGCAATGCTCAAGCTCCTTACGCATGCCTTCAGAAATGCCTAAATCAGAAAAGACTATGGCGAAATCGCATTTCTCAAGCAGTTTAAGGCCACATTGAAGCGCCCTTTCCCTTTGTTTCTCGTCATTGTCATCCAATATTCTCGGAAGATACAAATGAGGAACAACAGGGATAAATCCCTGGCTAATCAGATAACCGGCAGCTTTTAAGGTATACTGTTCGTTTTTCCCGTAGTCTCCGTCAATACCCCTGTACGGAGATATAACATAGGCTACTTCCATTTTTTTTATCACTCCTTTTTTTGAAAATAATAAAAGCCCGCAAAAAGGCTTTTTTACTTAATTGCGGGCTTTTTTAACATAACAAAAGCAAGGCTTTTGGCCCTGCTTTAATCTTTAACCATTGAAATCTTAAAACCTGTTATTTTATTTATAGCATATACGGCTGACATTTTCAAGTCTATTTTCAATATTCACCAATAAAACATTGCTCAATTCTGCACTCTATGCCATTATCCTTTAAAGCGCGAAACATATCCTGGTATAAGAAACCGTAATATTCCGGGATCAAAACTAATATTGACTTTATCTCCCTGGGCCATATCGTTAAAGCAGACTTTACAATCCGTTTCTTCATCATGTCACCGTCGCATACTATCACATATTCGCCGTTTATAATATAATCCAGGAACTTGTATCCGCTTTTGGTTACGTTCAGCGACGAAAAATATTCGTCGAATCCTATTTCTGTTATAATCTTAAACAGACTCCATCCAAAATCGTTGTTGGGCAGCACGTAATACTTCAGATACATGCCGGTTTTATCGTCTGCAACATACTTATCGACTCTTTCGGCCATTTCGTTATTCTCAACGAACACAATTACACCGTTTAACTGAACAATCCTGTCAGAATCGCGTATAACAGTATTGTTAAAAGTCTTTGCCTCCCTTTTTAAGTCCCAGGCTTTGTATCCCTTGCGCATATCGTACATTATGTATATGCCTTTAGGAGAGAACAGCAGCCCATACATGCTCGAACCCGAATCAATATTACCGAATATGCGCTTGGCATCAATCGACTGAAAGAACTTTTTTGCTAGTTTAAGCGTTCTTTCGTCAAGCAACTTTCGTTCATGCTCAGTTACTATATAGCCAATTGATTTAAGTTTCAAAGCCATTTCAGCAATGCTTTTCTGCCTTATCAAACCGTCCATGTCAGCGCTATTGTTTCTGTTTCTCGCCAGATATCCCTTCGATGTCAATTCGTCGCTTGTCTTCTTCGTTATTGCGACAGTTTTAAATTTTATATAATGTACCGAACCTTCAAGGCGTTTCAATACGCTTTCAGCACGTTTAATCTCTTTTTCAAAATATTTGCTGATATCTGCATCATTTTTAACTTCTTCCATATTTGCGTAAACTTTAAGTTTCTTCAAAGATTCCGATGTTTTCACGTATTCTTTTTTAAGCTGCTCTTTCAGCTCCTTAAAATATGTTCGCAATTCGTCATTCAACTTTTTTTTCCTTGAAAATTTCAACAGCTTTTCATCAATACTGCCAGGACTTCCTTCGTGCGTACGCATATTTACCATTTTGTTCTCTTTAAGCCTATAGTACATTTTCAATCGGTATCTAGGAGCAGTATAAAAATATGACAAGCAATCAGCGTCCATACTTCCGTATTCACCCAAAAACTTTAACAATTCCCTCTCTCTGTCATATATCCCAGAGACATTAACAAATACCTCGTTTTTATTGCCATTTTCGCTCATATACACATCTCCTTTTATAGTTTACATGTTGACTTATTTGCTTGTTTACATATTTCTATGTTAATATATTTACTTGTTAACTTTCCGTTTCACCAAGCTTTTTCGGTCTTTAGACTGGTGATTTACCCGTTTTTAAAATTATATCTCCCATCCTTAGTGATAACCATTGCCATTTATTAGGCTATTTTTTTAGGCTATGATTTTTCTTCTCTTTCACTACAAACCGGCGCTCAGTTTTTATAACCCTCAGCCCTATATTCATTAGGCTGGCATTAATTGTAACTTTGCAGGGCCTCGCAATTAAAGTTATCCACAGGCTAATGCTTTGTTTTAGGCTGATATGGGTGATTTTTTCCAGTTTACCCCTCCTAGCGCTTTACCCTCGAAATCTCGGGAACCGCGCTATACTAAAATCATTTTCCCCCAGGCAGTTGGTAAAATAAGCCTATAAAATGGCACATTGCAGCCGGGTAAAAATTGAAGCCAATAATATTATACAACAATATAATCAAAAGTTATATATTTATTATGGCCTAAAAGAATCATAAAAAAATATTATGTAAACTCGCCTAGTATATATTATTTATATAGTATATATCTATATTATACCATTATTGTTTTCGGCAAATTGAAAAGCAGTATTTATGCGGGTTTCAGCCTGCCAACTGTGACAAAAATAGGGTTGCCATGACATTGAGAAAAATTGTTTCAGATTGTGACAAGAATAGGGTAACTGTGACAAGTTAAAAAATTGTTTCAGATTGTGACAAGAATAGGGTAACTGTGACAAAATTTTGATTTGTTTTATATTGTGACAAGAATAGGGTAACTGTGACAAGTTAAAAAATTGTTTCAGATTGTGACAAGAATAGGGTAACTGTGACAAAATTTTGATTTGTTTTATATTGTGACAAGAATAATACTTTTTTTAAAAAATAACCTATTGACTTCTTGTAATAAACATGGTTTAATTTAGTTAAAGTTAACAAAATTTAGTTATGATATTAGTTATGATATTAGCATTGTACGAAGGAGAACGAAGCGATATGAGTTACGGTAACGAGGAAAAACTTAACCAAAACTTGCCTATCGTTAAAAGAAATCCGCTCATAGAAGCCAAATTCAAAATATCTCCTCTGGAATATAAGTTGCTTATGTCCGCAGCAAGCAAAATAAATCATAGCGATATTGAATTCAAAGACATAACATTTTCGGTTGCTGAATTTTGCGAACTGATGGAAATAGACACTAGCAAATACAAGGCAATATACCATGTTATAAACAAAAACTGCAAAAACTTGGCCGAGAGAGCGTTAGCGATAAAGAACGAAGTAATGAAGGAATATTTCAATGTCATAAAAATGGGCAATGATGGGTACACGTTTTTCCCGTGGCTGCACCATATTGCCTATGATAAAGCAAAGATAAACCTAAGGTTCCATGAATACATGAAGCCATTCTTACTGTATATCATTGGAAATAAGGAATATACGAAATACATCATCGAAAACATATTGAATCTTCAGAGCATATATTCAATGAGACTGTATGAATTGCTGAAGCAATACGAAATTATCGGAGAACGAACGATTGAAATAGATGGTTTACGGGAAATGCTGCTTATGAAAGACGACGAGTACAGCGTGTACTCAGGTTTCAAGCGGCGTGTAATACTTACCGCATATAAAGAAATAAACGAAAATACCGATATAAGCTTTGAATTTGAAGAAATCCGCTATGGCACAAAAGTCGTAGCCATAAAGTTTTTTATTAAATCCAAAGAAGGGGTATCAAAAGAGGACACCTTGGATATACTGCCAAAAGATCAGGTAGCTAAGCTGCTTCAGTTAGAGATAAAAAACAGATATGTGGTAAACTTTGATGTTCAAACTATGATCAAGTATGATAAGCATGTTTTGGTCATGTTGCTAAGAAAAATCAAAGAAGGAGTCTTTGATAAAGCGCCAATATACAGCCCAAAAGCGTTTTTCAATTATAAGCTTGAGGAAATAAGCAGCATGTTTGATTTAAGAAACAAAGATTCGGAATCAAATTTTGAAATTATTGACAATACTAAAGCTATACGTTATACTTAATACATAACAGGTTACGGAGTGCAAAAGCACATGGTCAATAACGGCAGGTACAATCGTATCTGCCTTTTCTGTTGTCAAAAAATCTCACCGGTAAAAAGGCTTAATGTCTTTTTATAAAAAAACGCCGCCGTAAGGTCGAAGTAGTTGATTGTCGGGTCCTTTCGCCTTATTCCCGTGTAATGAGGGCAGCGGCGGCATAGATATGCTGCGGCGGGGGAATAAAGGCGAAAGGGGGGATGCCTGTGAGGGAAACACTTTCAACTTTGTTTATTGCTATCTCCAAGGCGATTCTTCCTGTAATTGTTGAAAAAGCCTTTAAGGCTTTCCTCAATGCCAGGAAGAAAAATCCTCGAAAGAAAAAATCAGCCGTTCGATAAGAACCGCTGACATATCTTTACCCAACTCTTCACTTCCGATCAGCAGCAACCGCCGCTGCTCTCAAAAAAATTATACCACAACGGTTTTTAAATATCAAACACTCTAAGTAAAAAGGCTCGCCTTTTTATAAAAAACGCCGCCGTAAGGTCGGGGCAGTTGATTGTCGGGTCCTTTCGCCTTATTCCCGTGTAATGAGGGCAGCGGCGGCATAGATATGCTGCGGCGGGGGAATA